>Ga0075029_100000356_pt1 | contig 26313 bp, 18 predicted proteins | sample LitLauG_LLR_2013_FD_71391 | JGI IMG/M metagenome (GOLD analysis project Ga0075029, IMG submission 71391) | Freshwater sediment microbial communities from North America - Little Laurel Run_MetaG_LLR_2013 | ecosystem: Environmental > Aquatic > Freshwater > Creek > Sediment | place: USA... | reverse complement strand
GTAATGCGACGCCGACGGCTTTCATTTACGCGGTGGACACGACCGGCAATGGCTCAGGCGCGAACGGAACGATTGATGGCTTCGACTTGAGTAACAGTGCGGGCAGCTTTCTGGCGCTTTCCGGGTATACGGCGCCGCAAATTAAGCCCAACGACGAGGGCGTAGCCATGGCCGTTGCGGATAAGAAATTCGTCTATGCGGCGTTCGCAACTTCGGGACAGCTTGGCGGCTGGTCCATCGACGCCACGACTGGCAACCTCACGGTCATACCCGGCTTTCCGATGGCGGTCACCCTGGATTCGAATGCGGCGAATTATTTTCAGATGACGACCGATCCGGGCGGCAATTACCTGTTCATCAGTTCCACATCAGCAAGCCTGATTTATGTCTATGCCATCAACAGCGCAACTGGTGGGCTGACGCCCGCACCGGGATCGCCGTTTTCGACGACTGCAGCGGGTGTTCTGCCCGGCAATCTCACCACGGATGGGTTGGGCAGGTTTCTCTATGTATGCGCTGACAACCTCCACGGTGGTACAACTGGAGGGTTTGAGGCCTATACGATCGGGGCTGGCGGGGTTCTAACGGTCATCCCGGGTAGCTTCGTTGGTGGCGGCTCTTTCAACATGTGGGAGGTGCAAGGCGATGCCAGCGGGAAGTATCTGATCGGGACCAGCGGGAGCAATTTGTACTGGAACGGCTTTGACGATACACACCTGTATGTATTCGGCATCAACCAGAGTACAGGAATCGCTTCCGCGGCCCCAGGATCACCGGTGTTGACGCAGTTTTCGCCGTTCACGATTGCGGTTCAGCCGCCTTCCAGCAATGGCGAATTTGTATACTCGTTCAGCATCAATGACACAAACACGGGCTATAACGGCATCGAGGGCTACGAATTAAATCCCTCCACAGGGGCACTCGTCGCCGTTACGGGATCGCCTTTCAGCAATGGTTTGACCCTTGGGTATTGGGGACAGTTCGATCAGTCCGGCGCGAATCTGCTGGTATACACCAGTGAGCCATCTGGAATCCAGATTGCTCCCTTTAAGGTCAGTTCCGCTGGCGGCCTTACCCAACCAATCTCGGCCATATCGCTAGTGACACCTGGATACTGGGTGGTGACCGATCCGTAGAAGTTGGCCCTTGGGCAAGTGTTAATGGCTTTGAGACCCGCATGTACTGCGGGTCTCTTTTCGTTTGGGGAGCGGGGGGTACAATGAGGTATTCCCTTGGGCCAGTGTGGGCGAGGTGTCGGGTACGCTCGCGGGCTTGCTCGCTTCGCTCGCAGGACGGGCGAATGCGCCCGTCCCCACGTGATGATGTCGGGGGCCAAGCTTTTTGCGTGTGGCTACGTCTTGCGATGAGCATTAAGATCAAAATCCCGAAGGCTGGCGGGTCCGGCGGTGGCAAGGGCATGCGCGGGCTGCCGCGCGACCCGGTGCTGCGGGCGGGGCTGATTGTATTTCTGCTGCTGGCGGTGACCTTCACTGTTCTCTTCTCTTATTTCTACGTCAAGTACGACCGCATCATCGAGAAGCGTTTCAGCACTCCGGTGTTCAGCAATTCGGCGAAGATCTACGCGTTGCCGCGGACGGTGCGCGAGGGCGAGAAGATCGCCGCCAAGGAGATTGCGACCGACTTGCGGCGTGCGGGATATTCGGATAAAGAGGGGCAGTCTCAGCTGGGTTCGTTCCAGCTGGTGAAGGACGGGATTGAAGTCACACCGGGGCCGGAGTCGTATCACAGCCCGGAACTGGCGCACATCAGCGTGGAAGATGGGGTGATCACGAAGATCACCAGCAAGGGTAACGAGCTATCCGCGTACGAACTCGAACCGCAGCTGGTAACGGCCTTGTTCGACGCGGAGCAGCGCTCAAAGCGCGAGCTGGTGAAGTACAACGAGATTCCTCCGGTGATGGTGCAGGCCACGCTGGCGATCGAGGATCGGCGTTTCTTCGAGCATAGCGGCGTGAATTTCCTGCGGATGGCGGAGGCGGCGTGGATTGATGTGGTGCGGCGGCGCCATGAGCAGGGCGGATCGACGCTCACCATGCAGCTTTCACGGGGATTCTTTCTGTCTCCGGAGAAGACGATCAAGCGCAAGCTGATCGAGATGCTGATCGCGGAGGAGATGGAGCACAAGTTCTCGAAGCAGCAGATTTTCGAATTCTACGCGAACTGGGTGGACCTGGGGCAGAGGGGTTCGTTTGCCATCAGCGGATTCGCGGAGGCGGCGAAGTCTTATTTCAATAAGGATCTCAAAGACATCACGCTGCCCGAAGCGGCGCTGCTGGCGGGATTGATTCAGCGGCCGAGTTATTTGTCGCCCTACCGGCATCCGGAGCGGGCGCTGGAGCGGCGGAATGTGGTGCTGGAGTCGATGGTAGAGACGCACGCCATTACGCGCGAGCAGTGCGATAAGGCGAAGGCGGCACCGTTGAAGCTGGCGCCCCCGAACGTGGAGGCGAGCGACGCACCGTATTTTGTGGATATGGTACGCGACACGCTGATCAATAAATTCAGCGAGAACGATCTGAACGATCAGTCGTACCGGGTGTATACGACGCTCGATCCGGATTTGCAGAAGGCGGCGGCGCAGGCGGTGGAGTCGGGCATCAAGCTGGTGGACGAGCAGGTGAAAAAGCTGCGGACCAAGAAGATCAAGGTCGGGAAAAAATTCGAGACCAAGGTTGAGCCGGGGCCGCAGGCGCAGGTGGCCCTGGTGGCGATCGATCCGCATACGGGTGCGGTGCTGGCGCTGGTAGGTGGACGCGATTATGGATGGAGCCAGCTGAATCATGCGGTGGCGAAGCGGCCGACGGGCTCGATCTTCAAGCCGTTCGTGTATGCGGCGGCGATGAATACCGCGCTGGACGGATCGCAGACGGTGATCACACCGGCGTCGACAGTGACGGATGCGCCTTCGAGCTTCGCGTACGGCGATCAGATCTACGAGCCGCGCAATTACAAAGAGGAGTATCACGGGGACGTGACGCTGCGCTATGCGCTGGCGATGTCGTTGAACAATGCGACGGTGAAAGTGGCGGAAGAAGTGGGCTACGACAAAGTGGCGGACCTGGCGAAGTCGGCGGGGATCAATTCGGTGAAGGCGACTCCGGCGATGGCGCTGGGTTCGTATGATGCATCGCCGGTGGATATGACGGGGGCGTACACGGTGTTCGCCAATAATGGGGAACGGCTGTCGCCGATGCTGCTGCGCTCGGTGCGGAACGCGAAGGGCGATGTGCTGGCGAATTACGCGACCGATCAGCGGCAGGTGCTCGATCCGCGAATCGCCTACGTCATGACCAACATGATGGAAGGCGTGATCAATAACGGGCTGGGATATACGGCGGTGCGGCTGCGGGGATTCACTCCGCCGGCAGCGGGGAAGACGGGCAGCTCGCACGACGGATGGTTCGCCGGGTACACATCGAATTTGCTGTGCATTGTCTGGGTCGGCTATGACGACTACAGCGATCTGCGGCTGAGCGGGGCGATGACTGCGGCGCCGATCTGGACCGAATTCATGAAGAAGGCGGCGGCGCTGCCCGACTATGGCGACATGAGGGAATTTCAGCAGCCCTCGGGTGTGGTGGATGTGCAACTCGACAAGGCCACGAACCGGCTGGCGACGCCGGCCTGTCCGGATGATTATGTATCTGCCTTTGTCGCGGGGACGGAGCCGCGCGATACCTGCGACCAGCAGGCGGGAGTGAAAGGATTCTTCTCGCGGATCTTCGGCGGGGGGCCGGAGAAGGTGCTGCCGCCTCCGGGGACGCCGGGGCAAAATCCGGCGATTGCGCAGGATGGGCAGGGGCAGGATAGTCAGGATAGTAAGAAAAAGAAGGGGTTCTTCGGCAAGATTGCGGGGATTTTTAAGGATGACAAGAGCGCGGCTCCGGCGCCGAAACCTGCGGATAATGGGCAGGCGGCGCCCCATTGACGGGGAGCAATTAGCAGTTAGCGCGCTTTGCCTCAGCGGCTGAAGAGTGTGCGTGAGAACTGGTACCGTTCCTACGGGGCTCGTGTGCTATTCCCACTCTCCCCCGCACTTACGTGCCGGGCTATCACATGCCGCCGCTTCGCGGCTGGATTTTGGTGGCGTTTGTTCCACCGTTCTCCTAGAAATCCAGTCCTCACGTACACTCTGAAGCCGCCATCTATCCTGAGCTTTTGCGGCACGGCTGAAGCCGTGCCCTTCCCAAATGTTTCTGCGCCGGGCGGGTAAAACTGTGCCACAATTAGCTCACTAGCTGGGGGTGGCCTATGTTGTCCTTCCCGAAGTTCTTGCTGGTTCCCGTCTCGTTGTTCACGGCCTGCGTGTTCGCCTTTTGTGTGGGTGCTGCGGGGCAGGCTTCTCATTCCGAACAAGTGCAGGTTCGCCCGCCGATGATGCGGATTACCGATCCGCCGTCGAAGGACGCGACCGTCGCCGAACTTGAGACGCGGGCGGACCAGTTGCGGGTTTCGAAGCTGTTTCTGGACGCGCTGGACTACTATCACGCGGCGTTGGAGAAAGAACCCCGCTCGGCCCGGCTGCTCAACAAGATCGGCATCACCGAGCTGATGATGCAGCGCTATGGCGAGGCCAAGAAGTCGTTTGAGAAGTCGATTAAGGCGGACCGCAAATTTGCCGATGCGTACAACAATCTCGGCGTGGTCTATTACGAGAGCAAGAAATATGGCGCAGCGGTGAAGGAGTATCGCAAGGCGATTGCGATCGACAGCAATTCCGCGTCGTTCTTCAATAATCTGGGGGCGGCGCTGTTTTCCAAGAAAGAATTTGAGCCTGCGGTTGCCGCCTATCAGCATGCGTTGGAGATCGATCCAGAGGTGTTCGAGCGCAGCTCGCGCGGCGGCGTGCAGGCGCAGCTGCCCAGCCCGGAAGATCGCGCACACTACGACTATACGGTCGCGAAGCTCTACGCCAAGATGGGATTCTCGGACCAGTCGCTGGAGTTCCTGAGAAAGGCGATGGAAGAGGGCTACAAGGATATAAAGAATGTCTACAAGGATGTGGAGTTCGCCCAGTTGCGCAAGGATAAGCGCTTCACGGAACTGGTGGCGATGAAGATTCAGCCGGTGCCGGAATAGGAACCGTTACCACGAAGGTTCCGAAGTCGCACGAAGGAAATGAAATTTCCGTTGTGTGTTCGAGGCTGAGTTTTTACAAAGATTTACAAATTTAGACGGAACTCCACGCGCGGCGGGTGTTTAATTTGTTCACATACTCCTGAAAACAACAGGGTGAGTAAGGAGAAACGGTAGCCCATCGGATGCTGACCCGAGCACGCCCCAAGCAAGCATCCGGTGGGTTTTTTGTTTTGGTCTTCGGTCGTCGGCTTTCGGTCGTCGGTCTGCGGCATCAATTGCCTGGGATGGCTCCCTTGTCTTGTAGGTAGTTCTCTACCGCTTCCTTCCATTTGCCTTGCGCTTTCAGGATGAATTCGACCGCGTCGCGTAGCGCGCCTTCGCCGCCTTCGTGCGGCGTGACGTAGTGGGCTTCTTTCTTCACTTCGGCGCGAGCGTTCTTTACGGCGATGGCCAAGCCTCCGGCGCGCATGGCCGGTAGGTCGACAATGTCATCGCCGACGAAGGCAGCTTGATCGAGATTAAGCCCGGCTTGCTGCACGATGTCCTTGAGGGCCGCGCCCTTGTCTTTGGTTCCCTGGCTGACGAATTCGAGTTTCAGGTCGCGGGCGCGCACGGCTACGGTTTCGGAGAAGCGCCTGGTGATAAGGCCGGTTCGCAGGCCGCCGATGCGGGCCAGCGAGGCCGCAACGCCGTCGTGGGCGTGAAAGCCCTTGAATTCGATGGATCCCTGGGCGGTGAGTTCGGACGAGCCTTGCGGGTTGCGATCGGGGAGAAAGAACAGTTTGCCGTCGGTGAGAACGCCGTCGACGTCGAAGAGCAGGAGCTTGATTTTGCGGGCGCGGGCTTGCGGGGAGAGTTTGGGCATCGCATGAATTCTAGCAGTCTGCGCGTGAGCCGGAGGCAGTCCGCAGGTCTTAACTTGCAGGCCCAGCAAACAGCAGCAGATTTCCGTCCGGATCCTTGACGACGAAATTCCTGGCGCCCCAAGGCTGCTTTTTCAGCGTCTGGTGAAAGGCAACACCAGCGGACTGAAATTCAAGAAACAGCAACTTGATCTCCTCCGCTGTCGCGACGGTCATAGATACCGACAACAGCTCCTCCCGATCACGGACCGTCGACTCGATTACTGGTTGATCGATACACCTTAGATTGAGACGCGCCGCGTCGCGACCCACCTGGGCATAGTAGGGAGGTTTGCCGTAACTGAATACAAGCGAAAAGCCTAACTTCTTACGGAAAAATTCGCATGATCTCTCGATATCTGTGACGAACAGTTGTGGCTCGGCACTGACAATCGTTGCTTTGGATGGCGATGATTTTGATAGCGACGACTTCACCTTGGGCGGCGTTTTCGAAAGTCCAGTTTTCAGGACTTGCCAACTATCGAAGCCTTCCTGTCTTGCGACGATTTCTTGGGCATCGCTGAGCTTAAAGCTGGCGGCAAGAATCTCGGCGTCGGACATATTCAGGAAACGAGGTAAATGCGCGCGGATTTGCGCGGCGACGGGATAGTGGCGCTCGCGATGCCACCGCAATATGAGCTTGGCTTGCTTTTTGAGGTTCTCTAGATTGGGCATGCAGGCCTCCACGATGAGATCGTAGGTGGGCATTGCCCTTCGGCCATCTGCCGTTGCTTCCTACATGCGCAGATGGCAGTATCCGCGACCGTGTCAGCGGTTGTCAATTGAGAACGACGCCTAGGCGTGTTGGCGTGCATTTACGTATTCTGTCGTATCACTGGCAAATCGTAACGGCGATGTTATCCGTTCTGTCTTCAGGTGGTTTTCATCTTCAACCTCTAGTGTTAGCGTGAATGTTTTCGCGGAATCTCTGCTGGAGGATCTCAATGTACCATCGGAATGTATGGGCTGGCCTGCTCATCGCGGTGATCTCGTTCGCACTTTGCGGCAGCGTTGCCGCGCAGGGCACTTGGGCGGTCGAAAAGACGTTGCACATCGGCGGTGAGGGCGGGATGGACTATGTCACTCTGGACGCCCAAAGTCACCGGCTGTACGTCCCCAGAAGCACGCACGTTCTGGTCATCGACGCCGATTCGGGCAAGACGGTTGCGGACATCACTGGCCAGAAGCACAACCATGGCGTTGCATTGGCTCCTGAGGCGGGACGTGGTTTCATCAGCGACGGCGAGGGCGCAGTGGTGATTTTCGATCTCAAAACGAATGCGGTCCTGGGAACGCTCAAAGCGCGGCCCGATGCTGACGGCATCCTCTACGACAAAGCCAGCGGACTTGTGCTGGTGGTTTCCGGCGACGACGGAGTGTTGATGACGATCAAGCCCGATGTCGATCCGAAGAGTGGATCCATCGATGCGACCATTGATTTGGGCGGCAAGCCCGAGTACCTCGCCACCGACGGGGCGGGGAAGGCCTACATCAATCTGGAGGACAAGGACCAGGTCGCAGTGGTCGACCTGAAAGCGAAGAAAGTGTTGGCTCACTGGCCGGTCGCTCCCGGGGGATCGCCTGTGGGAATGTCGATCGATACGGCGAAGCACCGGCTATTTGTGGGATGCCGGAAGCCGGCAAAGCTGATTGTGATGAGCACGGACGACGGGAAGGTCATTGCGGATCTGCCGATCGGGGCGGGTGTGGATGCTACGAAATTCGACGGTCAGCAGGCGTTTGCGAGCTGCCGCGACGGCAAGCTGAATGTTGCGGCGGAGAATGCGTCGGGAAAGTTTGAGATCGTGCAGACGGTGACGACTCCGCTTGGCGCGAAAACCATGGATGTGGATCCGGAGACGCACAAGATCTACATGCCGACCTTCGAGTTTGAAGAACAGAAACCGGGAGCGACGGGGCGTCCAGTGCCCAAGCCGGGGAGCTTCATGATTGTTGTGGTGGGGCGACGGTAAGGGGGCGGTCAAGGATTAGTGCATTGCGAACGTCAATTGTTTTGAGCGAAGCGGAGATCGATGCCGCGTTTGCGCATATGGCGAATGATAGTGACCATCAGCGCGACGCGATCGCCTTGGCCAGCGAATTCGAAAAGAGCGACTGGGAGGCCTCTTCACTCCGGGACGAAGCTCTAGCAACCCAAGCATGAGCACCCAAAAATCCGTACTTCCAAACCCGTTCGCGGTGACGTATTCAAGGGCGGGAAAGCCAGAGGATGGGGATGCGGCGGCCGAATTTTTCGAAGTCTCGGTCGGAAGTAATGAGAGTGGCTTTTTGCGCGACTGCGAGAGCGGCGGCGATGCTGTCCGCGTAGGGAATTTTGTGAAGGGCTTTGAATTCGCCCGCCTTGAGAGCCTGCGGGAGATCAACAGGAACGATTTGGAGCGGAAGAAGCGTGAGGTCGACAATCGTCTGTCGAGCCTTCTGCTCGCCTTTGTTTCTCCAGAGCAGGTAGAAGACTTCACCCATGTTGATGACCGAAATCATGAGCGCAGCATCGTGGCGGAACGCCTCTCGAAGTACGCGCTCGATGGTGGGGGCGCCGGGGCCATCCAGGATGTAGTCGAGGATGGCGTTGGCGTCGAGAACGTAGGTTTTCGCCGCGGATTTCAATAGCGGTCATCCGCGTGTTCGCGTTCGCGGGTTTCGATCAGAGACTCACCGCCCTTACAGGAGCCGCGCAATTTGTGTAGCAGATTCTCGAAGTCAGGAGAAGGCGAGATCGCGTCGCTCTCCTGTTGAAGAGTCTTGCCCTGATATCGAACGTCGAACCCCTGCGCCTTCAAAATCGCGACCGCTTGATGGGAGTTGGTAGGGTCGTTCGGCGGGACGCCGGCGGCATTCAGAACAAGGGGCCTGGCGGGCAACTCCCGCCCATCGACAACGACACTCCACTTCGGCATCTGGCGATGCCAACGGAAATTCCTCGCTGCCGCCGTAATGTCATCTTTGGTTAAGGAAAAGACCCTTGAACTCGGCATCAACAAACCTCCCAATTATTATTATTACTCATCATACTACTATTCATAATTTAGGTCGAGAAGGAGTTTTAGTCGGAGGCGAACGTTTTACGAAGCTGCCGATTCCGGCTAGAATGTCCGGATGCAGTCCCTTCCTTCTTCCCTTGCCTGGGCACATCCTCTGGTGGCGGAGTGGTTTGTGGAGCGGTTTGGGACGCCGACGGAGCCGCAGGAGCAGGGATGGCCGCATATTCTGGCGGGGCGGACCACGCTGATTTCGGCGCCTACCGGGTCGGGCAAGACTCTGGCTGCATTTCTGGCCTGCATTGACCGGCTGGTGCGCAAGGCGCTGGCCGGCGATCTGATGGATCGCACGGAAGTTCTCTACGTTTCTCCACTCAAGGCTCTCGGTAATGACATCCAGAAAAATTTGGAGATCCCGCTGGGGGAGATTCTCGCGCTGGCGAACGAGCGCGGGATGATGATGCCGGAGATTCGCACGGCTGTGCGCACTGGCGACACGCTGATGGCCGAGCGGCGGGCGATGCTGAAGCGGCCTCCGCATATTTTGGTGACGACTCCGGAATCGCTTTACATTCTGCTGACCGCTGACAAGAGCCGGGCGATTTTGCGCGATGTGGAGACGGTGATTGTCGATGAGATCCACGCGGTGGCGGATGACAAGCGCGGGGCGCATCTGGCTTTGTCGCTGGAGCGGCTGGAGGCGCTGACTTATCGTCTGCCGGTGCGGATTGGGTTGTCGGCTACGCAGAAGCCGATTGAGGAAGTGGCGCATTTTCTGACGGGGAGTCGTACCTCAGCGGCTGAAGCCGCGGATTCAGAGCATGGTTTAGATCGCAGCGCTGAAAGCGCTGCACCACCCAAAAGCGATCCCGTCATCGTGAACATTGGGCACACGCGCAAGCTTGATCTGGGGATTGAAGTTCCGCCGATGCCGCTGGGGCCGGTGGCTTCGAACGAGATGTGGGACGCGATCTATGACCGGCTGGTCGAGTTGGTGGGGCAGCACCGGTCGACGCTGGTGTTTGTGAATACGCGGCGGATGGCGGAGCGTCTTTGTCACGAACTGGGCGAGCGCATGGGAGAGGAAATTGTCGCGGCGCATCACGGTTCGCTGTCGCGCAAACTGCGGTTGACGGCTGAGAAGAAATTGAAAGAAGGCCAGGTGCGGGTGCTGGTGGCGACCGCGTCTTTGGAATTAGGAATCGATGTCGGTACCGTTGATCTGGTGGTGCAGATTAATTCGTGCCGGGCGATTGCTGTGGCTTTGCAGCGCGTGGGGCGGTCGGGCCACTGGCGTGGCGCGGTGCCGAAGGGGCGGTTCTTTGTAACGACTCGCGATGACTTGATGGAGTGCGCGGCTTTGGTACGCGCGATCAAGCTGGGCGATTTGGACCGGCTGATGATTCCGGAGTCTCCGCTGGATGTGCTGGCGCAGCAGATTGTGGCGGCTTGCGCGGCCGAGGAGTGGGACGAGGATGAGATGTTTGCTTTGGTGCGGCGGGCCTATCCTTATCGCGGGCTGAAGCGGGAGACGTTTGATTCGATTCTGGAAATGTTGTCGGAGGGGATTGCGGCGCGGCGCGGGCGGTACGGGGCGTATGTGCATCGGGATCGGGTGAATGGCAAGTTGCGGGCGCGGCGGGGAGCGCGGCTGGCGGCCATCACCAGCGGCGGGGCGATTCCGGACAATTCTTTGTATACAGTCGTCGCGCAGCCCGATGGTGCGGTGGTGGGAACGGTCGACGAAGATTTTGCGGTGGAGAGCAATCGCGGCGACATCATGCTGCTGGGGAATACGTCGTGGATCATCCATCGCATTGAGACGAACGCCGGGCGGGTGCTGGTGCAGGATGCGCATGGAGCGCCGCCGAGCGTGCCGTTCTGGCGGGGCGAGGCTCCGGCGCGGACGCAGGAATTGTCCGAACATGTGGGGATTTTGAGGGAAAAAATCAGCGAGATGCTTCCGCGCACTTCTCCGGTGGGATTGTCGGCGACGCAGCCTGAGGTGGCGCCGGCGGTTTCGTGGCTGAAGGAAGAGTGCGGACTGGATGACTCCGGAGCGGAGCAGGCGATTGAATACATTCTGCAAGGGCGCGCCGTGCTGGGAGCAGTGCCGACGCAGAAGACTGTGATCGCCGAGCGATTTTTTGATGAGGGCGGGGGGATGCAGTTGGTGATCCATGCGCCGTTTGGCGGGAGGATCAACAAGGCCTGGGGACTTTCGCTGCGCAAGCGGTTTTGCCGCGGATTTAATTTTGAATTGCAGGCTGCAGCTACGGATAACGGCCTGAACATCGCTTTGGCCGAGCAGCATAGTTTTCCGCTGGGCGATGTGTTTCATTTTTTGAATGCCGAGACGGTGCAGCCGATTCTGGAGCAGGCGGCGCTGGACTCTCCGATTTTTGCGACGCGCTGGCGCTGGGATGCGAACCGGGCGCTGGCTCTGCTGCGTTTTCAGAACGGCAAGAAGGTTCCTCCGCAGATCCAGCGCATGCGATCCGACGATCTTCTGGCTTCGGTGTTTCCGGACGCGGCGGCTTGTTTTGAAAACATTGAGGGCGAGCGCAAGATTCCGGATCATCCGCTGGTGGGCGAGGTGATGAAGGATGTGCTCACCGAAGCGATGGATGTCGACGGCTTGAAGGCGCTGCTGCGCGGCATGGCTGCGGGGGAGATTCGCGTGCTGGCGGTGGATACTCCGGTGCCATCGCAGTTTTCGCATGAAATTTTGAATGCGAATCCGTATGCGTATCTGGATGACGCGCCGCTGGAGGAGCGGCGGGCGCGCGCGGTGAACATGCGGCGGGTGCTGCCGGAGTCGGTGCTGGAGGAAGTGGGAGGGCTGGACGCGGGGGCGATTGCGCAGGTGCGGGAAGAGGCTTGGCCGGATGTGCGCGATGCGGATGAATTGCATGACGTGCTGCATACTTTGGTGGCGCTGCCGGAGGAAGTCAGCACCCCAACTCTAGCCGCACAAAACGCGGCTAGAATGGGGCACCCTCGGTCGATTTTGGGGTGGGACAGTTATTTTGAACGGCTGGTGAGTGAGGGTAGGGCTGGAGTTGCTTCGGTCGATGGGTGGCGCTACTGGGTGGCGGCGGAGCGGGCTCGGAGTTTTGCGGCGTTGTTTCCTTCGGCTGAGTTTGAGCCGAGATTGGCTGCGGTTGAGACCGGGGAAATTTCTCGGGATGATGCTTTGCTTTCTTTGGTGACTGGGTGGATGTCGCATAGCGGTCCGGCTACGGCTTCGGGATTGGGCGAGTTGCTGGGGCTGGCTGCTTCGGATGTCGAGAATGCTTTGTTGAGGATGGAGGCTACGGGGACCGTTCTGCGGGGAAACTTTACTGGTGGTGCGGGCACGCGGGCGGGGGCGCCCGCGCCACAATTGCCCGCGCCACATGAGACTGAGTGGTGCGAGCGGCGGCTTTTGGCGCGGATTCACCGGCTTACGGTTGGCATGTTGCGCAAGCAGATTGAGCCGGTGACTGCGGCACAGTTTATGCGCTGGTTGTTGCGCTGGCAGCATGTGGCGCCGGGGGCGCAGGTGGCGGGAGAGCGGGGGGCGCTGGAAGTTTTGCAGCAGTTGCAGGGCTTTGAAATTCCGGCGAACGCCTGGGAGCGGCAGGTATTGGCTCGACGTGTGGCCGACTATGATCCGAAATGGCTGGACCAGCTTTGTCTCACTGGCGCCGTGGGGTGGGGTCGGTTGTCACCGCATCCGGCGACTTTGGAAACTGGCGGGGCGGTTTCGGGGGACGGAACTCCGCGGCAGCGGCGGGTGATTCCTACCAGCGTGGCTCCGATCACGTTTTTTGTGCGCGAGGATGCGGACTGGATGGGGCTACGTCAAAACCCCCACCCTGTCGCAAAAGACGCGACAAGGGTGGGGCACCCTGCTCCAGAGGATTCGCGTGCGATCAGTCATGGGGCGCAGTTGGTGCTGGATTTTCTGCGGCAGCGTGGGGCTTCGTTTTTTGCCGACATTGTGCGGGGCACGGGTAAGTTGAAGGCGGAGATTGAGACGGCTTTGTGGGAACTGGTTGCCGCTGGGCTGGTGACGGCGGATGGATTCGACAATCTGAGGTCGCTAATCGATCCGAAGCGAAGGGCTGGGCAGGGGAATGGGCGCAGCATGCGTCCGCGGCACAACGCGGGGCGGTGGGCCGTGTTACACGCCGATGTGGCGGTCGAACGGCCACGGGCGGTGGAGGCGGCGTGCTGGATGCTGCTGCGGCGTTATGGAATTGTGATCCGCGATCTGCTGACGCGGGAGGCGAATCTGCCGACATGGCGCGAACTGCTGATGGCCTTCCGGCGGTTGGAGGATCGGGGAGAGATTCGCGGCGGGCGGTTTGTCGACGGATTTTTGGGTGAGCAGTTTGCGTTGCCGGTGGCCGTGAACTCCGTGCGGGCTATGCGGAGCCTGCCGTTGAGCGGGGAGACGATCACGATTTCGGCTGCGGACCCGCTGAATTTGGTGGGGATTCTTGTGCCAGGGGAGAGGGTGCCGGCGATTTCGGGCAGGTCGGTTGGTTATCGGGATGGGGTTGCGGTGGAGGCGGTTCCGGTTACGAATATGGTTGTGCCGGATCAGGCTGCCGTATAGCGCCGTGTCCTTACGACGCGGTAGTCAGGTAGGGATGCTTCGACTGCGGTTGAGCCTCGCTTCGCGAGACTCAATCCTCGCTCAGCATGACAGATTTGGAGCCAATCCTCGCTCGGCATGACAAATCCCCAAAAAGAAAAAAGTCAGAAGCTCGATGAGGGGGTCTCGGCGAGCTTCTGACTGGCGATCTCGGCGAGAACTGATCGAAAGCGCTTCCCCCATCGCTTTGCCGAGCATCCGCACTTTTCTAATAAGCACTTCCTATACCAATTCTCACGAGGCCCCTGGCCGCGGGCCAAACTGCGATCTAACCCTAGTTTCTTCTGCTGGTTAACGATATATTAGAGCCGCCCGGCTGGGCTGGCCGAGGACGGCGGCCAAGCCGCGAAAGCTATCTGATCGGATAGCGATGCTAACCAATCGGTTGGCGGAACCGACTGGGCTGCATGCGAAGCCGTGCACCATCCCCCGTTCCCGCGCCTAGAACGCGCGAGGAACAGGGCACCCACGCAAGGATTTGCGAGGAGTGAAGGACCCCCGATTGCGCCCTAGACTATTCGCCACCGCAGGACCTCTCAAAGACTCGACCATCCCCTTGCCGGAGGGTGAGGCCACACTAGGCCGGGATCCGGCAAATGCCGTGCCCGTGGTGGATCCATCCGTTTCGCGCAAACACTGCCTGTTGCGCCGCGCCGAAGATGGGCGCTTCCAGATTAAGGATCTGGCCAGCCGCAACGGGACCATGGTGAACGGGGTTACGGTGCAGGAACAATGGCTGCGCCACGGCGACGAAGTTGCGATTGGCGATTCGGTGTTCTTGTTTCTGGTGGAGGAGGAAGATCGCACGGTTCCGGCCAGCCGAGTGGAATTCGACGATAGCCATCCGACCTCTGAGACGAGGCTGATCCATCCCAAGGAAGTGGTCTATTTGCAGCCGGACCGGCTGCTGCGCGAGCTGCCCGCAACTTCGCAGGTGGCGCGGAATCTGAGCGCGCTGGTGAAGATCAGCCGGGTGGTGCACGCGATCCGCGATCTGGAGGAGTTGCAGGAGCAGTTGCTGCACCTGATTTTCGAGGTCGTGCCGGCAAACCGTGGAGCGATTCTGTTGACCGAGGGTGCGGGGGACGATTTCAATTCGCAGTTCGCGCGCACGCGTCAAGGAGGGGCGTCACAAGCAGTGCGGGTGAGCCGGACGATTGTGGCGCAGGTGATGAAGGAGAACGTCGCGATCCTCGGGGTGGACGTGCGGGGGAGTGGGAAGCTGCGGGAGGTCGAGAGCCTGGCCGGCTCCGAGGTGCGGTCGCTGTTGTGCGTTCCCCTGACGGTGTTTCAGCGGGTGATCGGTTGCATTTACCTGGACAGCACCAGCGTGGGAAGTCGTTTCTCGGAGGATCATCTGCAGCTCATGGCCGCGATTGCGGGAATCTCGGCGGTGGCGCTGGATAACGCGCGGCGGGTGCAGTGGCTGGAGCAGGAGAATCTGCGGCTCACGACGGAGATCAGCCAGGATCAAAGCCTGGTGGGCGACGGGGCGCGCATGAAGGAAGTGCAGGCGCTTCTGGCCAAGGTGGCGCGCGCGGATTCGACGGTGCTGATTGGAGGCGAAAGCGGCACGGGCAAAGAGTTGCTGGCCCGGGCGCTGCACCGCAATAGCGATCGCGCCAGCAAGCCTTTCGTGGCGATCAACTGCGCGGCGATTCCGGAGGCGTTGCTGGAGAGCGATCTGTTCGGGCATGAACGCGGGGCGTTCACTGGGGCGGCCACGCAGAAGAAGGGCCGGCTGGAGGTTGCGGACGGCGGGGTGGTGTTTCTCGACGAAATTGGAGAACTCGCTCCGGCGCTTCAGGTGAAGCTGCTGCGTGTCCTGCAGGAGCGCGAGTTCGAGCGCGTGGGCAGCACGCACCCCATCAAGGTGGATATTCGCCTGGTTGCGGCCACCAATCGCGATCTTGTCGAGGGTGTGCGGCTGGGGCAGTTCCGGCAGGATTTGTACTACCGGCTGGCGGTGGTGAAGTTGACCATGCCTCCACTGCGCGAGCGCAAAGAAGATATTCCGATGCTCACCCGGCATTTCGTGCAGAAATATTCCAAGCGCTGCAAGATCAAGCCGAAGCCGGTATCGCGCGAGGCGATGGTCGCCTTGACGAATTACGACTGGCCGGGCAACGTGCGCGAACTGGAGAATGCGATCGAACGCGCCTTGGTTCTGGGCGCTTCGGACGAGGTGCTGCTGGAAGATTTGCCGGAGTCGCTGGCGGAACAGGAGCAGCCCGCCGACATCTCAGAGGGCAAGTATCACGCCAGCGTGAAGGAACTGAAGAAGCAGCTGATTGTCGACGCGGTCGTGCAGACGCGGGGAAATTACGTTGAGGCGGCAGAGATTCTGGGCGTACATCCCAACTACCTGCACCGGCTCATCCGCAATCTGGCGCTGAAGGACGCTTTGAACGAGGCGCTGCGCGAGGCTCCCCGCGGATCGCGGGGAAAGTTGACCGGTGGCCTGGGGTGAAGCCTTCGGCTCGCCTTTGGGCAAGGGCAACTGCATCAGACGCGCGGGGTCGAGGTAGGTGCCCTGCCAGCGCACGGCGACGTGAAGATGTGGACCGGTGGCGCGGCCAGTGCCTCCGCTGAGAGCGATGATCTGACCACGCTTCACGAAGTCTCCCTCCTTTACTTTGAACTCGGAAAGATGCAGGTAGAGGGTGAGCAGTCCCTGGCCGTGGTCGATGACGACGAAGCCGCCTTCGTAATAAAGCGTGCGTGCAAGCAGTACTGTCCCGCCGTTCATGGCGGCGACGGGCGTTCCGGAGGGGACGCGGAAGTCGAGCCCCTGATGCGGGCTCTCTGCCTTGCCGTTGAAGATGCGTTGCGAGCCGAAAACGTCGGAGATGGCGGCGTCGGCGGGAGCGGCAAAGTTGCCGGACCATTCGCGATCGGGCGTGACGCGGTTTAGAAAATCCTGCTTCACTTTCTTGGCGTCTTCGATTTCCTTCAGTTGCTCGGGCGTCGGCTCGGTGAATTTCTTCTCGACGCTGAGCGCGACTTTGATCTGGGGATATTTGGCGCGGGCGACGGAGAACTTGTGCACGAAAGTAAGCGGTTGCTTGGTTGCGGCGCTTTCGCCGGTGAGTTCAAGAGCGTAGCTGCCGGGGGATGTTTCGAGGCTTACGCCTGCGAAGGCGTTCCATTTCTTGGTGGATGCGTCGTAGTTGAAGGTGAGTGGATGGCCGAGCCAGGTGCCGGAGAGCGAACTGAGCTTTGCGGGCGCTTTGACTTCGAATAGAAGCGGGGCGCCGTTGACCAGGTGCGGGGGTTGCGTGCGGGCGGTCCAGGTTGCGGCGGAGGCTTGACTAATAGCTCCGCCGAGGAATAAGAGACAGGCTGCCAAGATGTGGACGCATCTCGTGCGAGATACCGACAATTTTTGACAGGTGCTTTGAGTCGTGATCACGCCAACAGCGTAGCACTGCGCAGAGCTACACCCTCCCGAAACCTCGACATTAGGAGCAGAATGTCTATTTTTCTGGTCTCGACGGATAAGGAACGCGAAAGAAGCCTATGAACGGATATACAGGCGTGTTGATATTCTCTGTATCCAAAATCAGGACCTCTTCGCCTGTCTGCAACGTGCCCAGTGCAACACCCTTGCCCTCGGGGGATCCTGGTCCTATATACATCAAAACGAAACTTCCGACGTTGCCACGGTAAAAGGTCAAATCCCCCGGCAATGGCGAGTTGACCTTCTCGAACTGCCGCATCATTGCTTCGGAGAGTCTCTCCCCCGGTTTCTGTTCGACTCGGACACCAGCTCTTGACAGCACGACATTAATAAAGTGGGGCGAGTCGAGGCCAGAGCTGAGACTTCGATTGCTTAACGAGAACGGCAAATCCTTCCATGCAAGAAGTACTGCTGTAAGAATCGCGGTTTTTCTGGGGCCCGAGTCCATTGTCAAGATCTGCTCTCTCGTTCGGGGCCAATCTACAGACTTGTCGATTAGGCGAAATTGATCGCTGGAAGTGACGCCTGCGAGGAAGTCCAAAACCCCCGCCTGGGTCTGCAGTAATTCCTGCGTGCGAGACTCAAGCTGCCGCACGGACTCTGAGAGATGCTTCTCGTCCTCCTCGATCTTTTGTCGTTCTCGGTTAAGCTGTGCAAGCTTAGCGCCGGCGTATCCCAAGGCACCCAACACGATCAAAAAGCCAAGTAGGCTGAGTAAGGCTGCTCTTCTAGACGCTTTGCCTAGCTCCTCGAAGCTGGACTCGGAGATGATTTGCTCGCTCATCGTTGTTTGGGGCTCGTGGGCTCGCCGGCGAGCAACCGCAGGGCCTGGTTCCACATAAACAGCAGCCGACCTGTCGTGTAAGTTATGATGCCTGACGAGCCGAAGAGCCCTGTAATCTCGGCGTACCCTGCCTTCTTTTGTACAAGAAGCACCCCTGCGCTAGTAAGTAAGATCGCGACAGACAACCCCGTCATTGTCAAGTACGCCATTCGCTCCCACCTGAAGAGGTTGGTTAGGCGTTCCACCGCGTCCATGCGGGCCTTTAGATCCTCGGGTGTCGGTGGTATCGGTTTCGGTGACATTCTAACGTTCGTCCGAGGCAGTAATGTTACTCTGGAGCAGTCGCTCTCGCCAATAGGTAGTCCGACGTTTAGGTTCGATCATGCTTCACATACTAGACAGATGGATGCATCGCGGTTACGAACCAAGAGATCGATGAAATCTGGAACGCAGTAGCCGACGGGACGCCGATTGAAATTCGGCCCTGAGAACGCAGAAGGACTAGCGCAGCACCTCATAGGCCAGCGACACTCTGCCGGATCGGTAAATCTTGTGGCTCAGCAAGCGCAGCTTGGCTGGATGGTACGGAGGCGGCACCAGCGGAATGCCCGCGCCCAACATCACGGGAATTACGGACACTTCGACCATGTCCACGCAGCCAGCATCCAGAAGAGTGCGAAAGAGTTTGCTGCCGCCGAATAGCCAGATATCTTTGCCGGGCTGAGCCTTCAACTCTCTTACCCAGTCTGAATTCAGCTCGGAAACGACTGTCACTTTCGGGTGGTCTTGCGGATTCATCGTCCGCGAGAAGACGATGGCGGTCATTCCTGTGAACGCAGCTTCACCCAGTCTCTTGCGGGCGGCTTCATACGTTTTCCGGCCCATCAGGAGCGCGTCGAACTGCGCCCAGATCGCGGCGAAGTCAACTTCCGGGTCGAGTTCGATCCAGTCGGCCTCTCCGTTTGGGCCGGCAATATAACCGTCCAGACTCATGGCCACTCCATAGCGAATTTTCCGCATAGCGCACGCTCCGTTGCGCGGATTTGAAGATCATTACCACGAAGGACACGAAGTTACACGAAGGGAACGCGTACAACAAGTTGCGGTGCCTGCGCTTTACGACTTGCCATCAGCCTTTCGTTCGAGTTCTGCCCAGCGGGCGTAGAGCGCATCGAGATTCTTTTGTGCCGCTTCCATCTCGGCGTGGACTGCGAGCAGACGAGGACCATCGCTGGCAATCGCCGGACTTTCCATCTCAGCGCGTTTGCTCTGTAACAGTTGCTCGGCTTCGGCGATGCGTGGTTCGATGCCGGCATACTCGCGGGCTTCCAAATAGGAGAGTTTCTTTTTCGCAGGAGGCGTCGGCTGGGCAGGAGCGGCAGTAGGCTCGGCGCGGTTCACTCCTGATTTGCGTTCCGCCTGCCACAGCTCCCACTGCGCGTAATCGGCAAAACTTTCGGCGCCGCCCTGGCCGTCGAGGCCGACCACGATCGTTGACACGCGATCGAGCATGTAGCGGTCATGGGTCACCAGCACGAGGGAGCCGCGAAACTCCAGCAGGCTTTCTTCCAGGATTTCGAGCGTCGGAATGTCGAGGTCGTTGGTAGGTTCGTCGAGGAGTAGGACGTCGGCGGGCTGCAGCATGAGTTGCGCGATCAGCACGCGGGCGCGCTCGCCTCCGGAAAGCCGTTCGACGGGTTGGTTGAGCTGTTCTCCGGTGAACAGGAATTTCGCCGCCCACGATGCCACGTGAACTTGCCGGTCTTGATAGATCACGGAGTCTCCTTCGGGGGCGAGAGCGCGGCGGAGCGTGACGTTCTCGTCGAGCTTGCGGGTCTGGTCGAAATAGACGATGCGCAGCCAGTCGGCGCGGCGAATTCCGCCGCCGGTGGGTGCGAGTTCTCCGCGCAGCAGGCGCAGTAACGTGGTCTTGCCGCTGCCGTTCGGGCCCACTAATCCCACGCGCATTCCGGCCGTGAGGATAAAGTTCAGCTGCTCGAACAGTGTCCGGTCGCCCATGGTGCAGGAGACATTCTCGAGTTCAACCAGACGCTTGGTCTTGCGATCAGTGGCTGAGAAATGAATCTGCGCGGTCGAACTTCGGGTTCTGGCGTTCAGATCGGCGAGTTCGCTCATCAGTTCGCCGGCCTTGTCGATGCGGGCCTTGGATTTTCTGGTGCGGGCCTTGGCTCCGCGGCGCAGCCATTCGATTTCGGAGTGGACCAGATTCTCCAGCGCTTCCTGGCGCTTGCCCTGGGAGTGGAGGAATTCCTCTTTCTTCTCGAGGAAGCTGGTGTAGGCGCCGCGCACGCGCAGCAGGCCGTCGGGATAGACGCGGCTGAGTTCCGCTGTCTCGGTGGCAACGTTTTGTAGAAAGTAGCGGTCGTGGCTCACCACTACGCATGCGAACGCAGCTTCCTCGAGCAGATCTTCGAGCCATTCGATGCCGGCAAGGTCGAGATGATTGGTGGGCTCATCGAGCAGCAAGACGTCCGGGGCCTGGAGCAGCGCTTCGACGATGGCGAGGCGTTTTTGCCAGCCTCCGGAGAGTGCGGCGGCTTCGGCTTCGAGATTCTCGAAGCCGGCGCGGCCGAGTGTCTCGGAGAAATGGGCGCCGTGTTCCGACTCCGGTGCGGTCGAATTGTGCAGAGTTCTTTCTACAACCGAGCTCACGGACTCGCCGGCTGGGAATCTTGTGTCCTGTGCGACGTAGCTGAGGCGCAGACGCTTGCGGACCGCAAGATTCCCACTGTCGGGCACTTCGGTGCCGGCCAGAATCCGCAGCAGCGTGGACTTGCCCGAGCCGTTGGGCCCGATCAGCGCGATGCGGTCGCCCTCGGAAACAGTGAAGGAGACGTTCTGGAAGAGCGGGTTGGCTCCGAAGGCTTTCGAGATACCTTGCGCATTTAGGATCGGTGGCAACGGCGGCGGTCTCCAGGTCTGGATCAATTTCGGCTTAAAAGAAAGAGCATGAACCACTAAGGGCACGAAGGATCACGAAGGGGCAGACTTGGAAGCAATTCCTTGGCGTGACTTAGTGTCGCTCGTGATCTCCCAGCCGACAGGACCGGCGGGACGGGAATATTTGGTGGACCTGGTCGGGATCGAACCGACGACCTCTTCCATGCCATGGAAGCGCGCTCCCAGCTGCGCCACAGGCCCACTTTATAGGGACGGAATCCCTACGGTTCAGAAGCTTGCGGAAGGAACCTCAAGTATTCTCGCTTAGTGGGGCGCGATAGTCAACGCGGCGCTCGCAGGGCTCGCGGACAGCCGAGGCGGCTGTCGCTACATGAACTGAATTCTTCTATTTGTTTCCACAGCTCTTTCTGCCATAATTGATTGTGCACGCCACCTGCACAATTTTCCAATCACAATTTAAAGCGAGGAAGAGATGCCAGCGAAGTACATTTTCGTGACGGGCGGGGTTGTGTCTTCACTTGGCAAGGGACTGGCCGCGGCTTCGATCGGCTGCCTGCTGGAGAGCCGCGGGATGAAGGTCAACCTGATGAAGTTCGATCCCTACCTGAACGTGGATCCGGGGACGATGTCGCCGTTTCAGCACGGCGAGGTTTTTGTCACCGATGACGGCGCCGAGACCGACCTCGATCTAGGCCACTACGAGCGCTTCACCCACGCCAGACTTTCTCGCGACAATAACTGGACCACCGGGCGAATTTATGAGCAGATCATCGCCAAGGAGCGGCGCGGCGATTATCTGGGCAAGACGGTGCAGGTGATTCCGCACGTCACCAACGAGATCAAAGCGGCGATGAAAAAAGTCGCGCAGGAAGTCGATGTGGTGATCGTCGAAATCGGCGGCACCGTCGGCGATATTGAGTCGCTGCCGTTTATGGAAGCGATCCGGCAGATGCGGCAGGATTTGGGGCGCGAGCACACCTTGTTTGTGCATGTAACGCTGGTGCCGTTCATCGCCGCGGCGCAGGAGTTGAAGACCAAGCCGACGCAGCACTCGGTGAAAGAACTGCTCAGCATCGGAATCCAGCCGGATATTTTGCTGTGCCGCACCGACCGGTTTCTGGCGAAGGACATCAAGTCGAAGATCGCGCTCTTCTGCAACGTGCAGGAAGAGGCGGTCATCACCGCGAAAGATGTGGCGTCGGTTTATGAAGTTCCACTCGTGTTTGCCAATGAAGGCGTGGACACGCTGGTGCTGCGATATTTGCACATGGAGGCGAAGGACCGGGATCTGTCGAAGTGGGAGGACATTGTTCACCGCGTCTACAACCCGAAGGACACGGTCACGATTGGCATCGTTGGGAAGTACGTCGAGTATGAAGATTCGTACAAGTCGCTGAAGGAAGCGCTGGTGCACGGAGCGCTGGCCCACAATCTGAAGTTGCAGGTGAATTGGATTGAGGCCGAGGGACTGGAGACGGGCGACAAGAGCTACGAGGCGCAACTGGAAGATTATGACGGTCTCCTGGTGCCGGGCGGATTCGGGAAGCGCGGGATCGAAGGCATGCTGATCGCGATCCGTTACGCGCGCGAGAATAAGATTCCATATTTCGGCATCTGCCTGGGCATGCAGACGGCGTGCATTGAGTTCGCGCGCAACGTCGTGGGGCTAGCGGACGCAAACTCGAGCGAGTTTGATCCGGCGACGCCGCATCGCGTGATTTACAAGTTGCGCGAGTTGCGCGGCGTCGAGGAGTTGGGCGGGACGATGCGGCTGGGCGCGTGGACTTGCAAGATCGAGCCCAACACTTTGGCGCAAAAGATTTATGGCACACTCGAAATCAGCGAGCGGCACCGGCATCGCTACGAATTTAACCGCGAGTATGAGGAGTCGATGGTGGCGGCGGGGTTGCGCATTTCGGGTTCCACGCCGGACGGAACTTATGTTGAGATGGTAGAGTTGCCGGACCATCCGCATTTTATTGGCTGCCAGTTCCATCCTGAGTTCAAGTCGAAGCCGCTGGAGCCGCATCCGTTGTTCCGGGCGTTTATTGGTGCGGCGCACGAGCATGGACTGAAGCGGCGGTCGGAAAAGGAAACATCCGAAGTAGAGATGTTCCATCGGCCGGAGCGGACGAGAGTCTGAAAGGCGCCACGGATTTGAGCGGATCACACGGATTGTTGCTTTGTCCGCGCTAATCTGTGTGATCGGTGGCCACTTCTGCATGATTACTTCCTTCCAAGTCGGCGACGTTCATGTGGGATCTGGCGATCTCTTTCTGATCGCGGGGCCGTGCGTCATCGAGAGTGAAGAGCATGCGATCCGGATGGCGGAGATCATCAAGGGCGTGGCGCGGGCGCTGGAGTTTCCCTACATTTTTAAGGCCAGCTACGACAAGGCGAATCGCACGTCAATTCGTAGCTTTCGCGGGCCCGGGTTGAAGGAGGGCCTGCGCATTCTGAAGAAAATTAAAGATGAGCTTCACCTGCCGGTGCTTACCGATGTGCATGAGACGGCGGACGTGGCGCGCGTCGCCGAAGTCGCGGACGTATTGCAGATTCCGGCATTCCTCAGCCGCCAGACCGACCTGGTAGTTGCCGCAGCGCTGAGCGGTCGGGCGGTGAATATCAAGAAGGGGCAGTTTGTCGCGCCCTGGGATATGCGACATGCGGTTGAGAAATGCCGCGAGGCGGGGAACACGCAAATATTTCTGACCGAGCGCGGCTCCAGTTTCGGCTACAACAATCTGGTGGTCGACATGCGGTCGCTGGCCATCATGCGCAATTTTGCGCCCGTGGTATTTGACGCGACGCATTCGGTACAGTTGCCATCGTCGCAGTCGAACGATGGCGGTCCGGCGGTCAGCGGCGGGCAGCCCGAGTTTATTCCGCTGTTGTCGCGCGCGGCCGTGGCGGCGGGCGTGGATGGCGTGTTCATGGAAGTGCACGACAATCCCAAAGAAGCGAAGTCGGATGGGGCGAACGCTCTGGAGTCGACCAAGCTGCGCGGCGTGTTGAAGGAATTGTTGGCGGTGAAAAAGGCGCTGGATGAGGCGCGGGTGACGCCGTAAGCGCTTAAGCGCTGGGCTAAATTGTTTTGGCCCACCGGGCCTTCGGTTCGGCGCAACTCCCCACTTCTCGCGCAACCTACGCGTGAGAAATGGGGCACCGTTCTTACTCGCACTACTCCAGGACGAAAATATTTTTCTTCGCGCACATCTCCTTTAATACTTTCGGCCACACTGTTACGCTGACTTCTCCCAGGTGGGCTTTGCGCAGGAGCAGCATGAGTGTGCGCGATTGGCCGATGCCGCCGCCGATGGAGAGCGGCAGTTCGTTGTTGATGATGCCCTGGTGATAGGGGAATTTGAGATGGTCGAGCAGGTGCGACATCTCCAACTGACGGCGCAGCGACTCGGCGTTCACGCGAATGCCCATGGAACTGAGTTCATGGCGGCGCTGGGTGACATGGTTCCAGACCAGGATGTCGCCGTTCAGTCCGTGCGTGTCGCGTGAAGTTTCTTTGCTGGTGTCGGTGATCCAGTCGTCGTAGTCGGCGGCGCGCATCTCGTGCGGGAAGCCGTCTTTGAGCGGCCAGCCGATTCCGATGATGAAGACGGCGGGATGCTTTTGCAGAATGATGGTCTCGCGGCGCTTGCGCGGCAGGTCCGGATACATCGCCAGAAGTTCTTCGGCGTGTAAGAAGGTGAGCTCTTCGGGCAAGTTCGGATACCGCGGGTTGCGCAACTCGGGGAACATTTCCTGCGCAGACTTCTCGGCGCCGACCAGAACCTTCCAGATTTTCCGCACGATGGATTTCAGGAATTCCAGATTGCGTTGCTCGGCCACCATGACCCGCTCCCAGTCCCATTGATCGACATAGGCTGAGTGGTCATGGTCGAGGAAATAGTCCTTACGCACGGCGCGCATATCGGTGCAGAGTCCTTCACCGGTCCGGCATTCGAACTGTTTTAGCGCCATCCGTTTCCATTTGGTGGCGGCCTGCACGACTTGCGCATCGATGGGATGCTTGTCGCGATCGTTGGAGATATGGAATTGGATTGGAGTGCGGGAGCCGTCGCGATCGAGCATGTCGTTGACGCCACTCTCCGCGTCGACGATGAGGGGGACTTCGACCATCATCAGATTGAGTTCTTTACATAGATTCTCTGCGATATAACGTTTGGTCTGAAAGATTGCTTTTTGCGTTTCTTTCGCCGTCAGAAGCGGGTGATAGTCGCGCGGCAGGATTTTCTCCAGCTCAGCATAGTCGCCGATGCCGGGGCCGGCCAGATCGGCCTTCTTGCCGGCTTGATTGGGTAGGGTTGAGTCATCTGTGGGGCTCGCGGACAGCACGCCTCCGCTGGGCTTATCTAAGGTGGAGAGGCTCATGGATGGAACTCCTTTCGACCGAAAGACCGGTCAGGTGAAAAATGGCGCTTTCCTGCTATTGGATTGCCGCGCGAAGCGCAAAACCGTGACTCAGGTCACAGCCATGCGTGTTCGGTGATATGGCCGATGACGAGGTCCAAAAACCCCGGTTCTCTTCCCTGTGCTAGATTGAAGAATTGCCATGAGACATGTTGCCAAGTGGGCGCTGGATGTGGCCGAGGTGCGCGGCGCCAGCTATGCCGACGCGCGCATTGTTGCGCAACGCAGCCGCGCGCTGGGGACCAAGAACGGCAAGATCGGCAGTGCCTCCGATGCGGAGTCGGTCGGAGTGAGTGTGCGCGCGATCGCCGACGGAGCGTGGGGCTTTGCGGCGTCGGCGGAGTTTGGTCGCGGCGCTGTCGAGGCCACCGCGGCACGGGCGGTCGAGATCGCGCGAGCTTCGGCGCGGGTGAAGCGGGAAGACGTCCGGCTCGCGCCAGAAAAGGCTGTGACTGCGGAGTGGGCAACCCCCTATCAGATTGATCCGTTCAGCATCTCGATCGAGCAAAATCTTGAGTTGCTGATGAAGATCGATGCGGAACTGCGCTCGGTAGGCGGGATCACGCTGGCCGAGGCCAATCTGAATTTCAACCGCGAAGAACAGTGGTTCGTGTCGTCGGAAGGCAGCGACATCCATCAGACGAAACTCTCTTGCGGCGCGGGATACGCAGCGTATGCGTTTGCGGGGAATGAAATTCAGAAGCGGTCGTATCCGAACTCGTATGGCGGGCAGTGGCAGAACAAAGGATATGAGCTGATCGACGAATTGAAGCTGGTGGAAAACGCCCGGCGTATTGGGGAAGAGGCGGTTGCTCTGCATGGCGCGGATCAATGTCCGGAAGGGAAATTCGACATTATCCTCGACAGCTCGCAGCTTGGGCTGCAGATTCATGAGTCGGTGGGACATCCGATTGAACTGGATCGAGTTCTCGGGATGGAAGCGAATTTTGCGGGGACTTCGTTTCTGACGATCGATAAGCTGAGAAAGTTGCGCTACGGCAGCGACCTGGTGAATGTGGTGGCGGATGCGCGGCAGGAGCATGGTCCGGGGCTGGGAACGTTTGGATTTGATG
>Ga0075029_100000350_pt1 | contig 26412 bp, 28 predicted proteins | sample LitLauG_LLR_2013_FD_71391 | JGI IMG/M metagenome (GOLD analysis project Ga0075029, IMG submission 71391) | Freshwater sediment microbial communities from North America - Little Laurel Run_MetaG_LLR_2013 | ecosystem: Environmental > Aquatic > Freshwater > Creek > Sediment | place: USA... | reverse complement strand
TGAAGCTTGTGAAACCACTGGAGCCCTTAGCGGTGATCAATGTGATCTAAACTGTCGCCATACCAGGCTAGGCTACGACCCCACGTAATGAACATAAATGCACTTGAATTTTAATTTACTTAGTTTCTGAAGATTTATTGATACCATTGCGATACTTTCTAAACGTTGGACTGCTCCAGAAAAAATGCAAGCAATGTTTTTGATCTTTTAACCAATTACGCGCATAAATCTTGCTCAAATTCAAGGAGTGGAAAAATTTAGTCCGTCCAATTATCATACTGTTGGGAGCAATTCCAGTCTTGGCTGCCCTTTTCATTGTAGTTCCAACACTTCTAAGACCTGAAATTCCAAGTGTTGCTGTCAATTCTGATGATGTTATCTCAATAGAATACAGCAAACAACACCTCAAAAAAATATCATTTGGTCTTACACAGAACATTGGGGCTCAAAAGACCGAAGTTTTGACCATATCTAATGATGGTCAGACAAGTTACAGTTTAACAAGGGATGGTTATTCTGCACCAGATGTAAAATATCAGCTTTCAAAAGAGGAGGTTACAAGACTTGCGGCGCTTGTAAAAGAGACAGGATTTATGGAGATTCCACAAACATCTTTTCCAGTAAAAAGTGATCTTGACGAATATGACAAGTATGGATTACAAGTCACACTAAACGGCAAATCAGTCAGTGTCCAGTGGCCTGACCAGAATTCTACCGATGAATTCATTCCTCCGTTGATAAGCCAAGTTCAAAACAGTTTAGATACAATAATTGCAGAAATAATAAAATAGACTAGGGCACGATCAAAATTCATGATTCCTCTTTCTGGTAATCTAGGTAGTGCTAAAGGAGTAATTAGGGAAAATGTTGGCCCGTTTAGTACTACACGAGGAACTTCAACTCTAAAACGTGGTTTTGCTCACATGCTCAAAAATGGAGTGGTGATGGATGTTACAAATGTAGAGCAAGCCCAGATTGCAGAAGAAGCCGGCGCAGTAGCAGTAATGGTCTTGGATAAACTTCCATCCGATGTTAGAAAAGCTGGAGGTGTTGCAAGAACTGCGAGCATAAGAATTATTCAAGAAATTATGGACTGTGTAACAATTCCTGTCATGGCAAAATGCAGAATAGGTCATGTGTACGAAGCTATGGTTTTGCAAGAAACAAATGTTGACATGATAGATGAATCTGAAGTTCTAACTCCAGCTGACGAGAATCATCACATATGGAAATGGGATTTTACCAGTCCTTTTGTAAATGGTGCAAGAAATCTTGGTGAAGCATTAAGAAGAATAGAAGAAGGGGCAGCAATGATTAGAACAAAGGGGGAGCCTGGTACCGGAAATGTCGCAGAAGCTGTAATTCATATAAAAAATGTTAACACTGAATTAAGACGCATAAAATCAATTTATGATGCAGGAGATGAACAGGACTTGATTAGTGTTGCAAGAGAACTCAAAGTTTCATATTCTATTGTAGAAGAGACTGCAAGCTTGGGCAGATTGCCTGTTGTAAATTTTGCAGCTGGCGGAATTTCAACTCCGGCAGATGCGGCATATTTGATGACACTTGGCTGTGATGGAGTCTTTGTAGGTTCTGGAATATTCAAGGCAGATGATGCAAAAGAGAGAGCTCAATCTATAGTACTTGCAACAACATTTTGGGAAGACCCAGATAAAGTCAAGGAGGCACAAAAAATGATAGATGAGAGGCAATCAATGTTGGGTCTTGATACAAAGAATCTTGATCTTAGAATGCAAGAACGTGGTAGCACGGCATGAGTGGCATTAGCATAGGCGTATTGGCAGTTCAGGGAGATGTTGCAGAAAATATCATGGCAACAAAGATGGCACTTGAAGAACTCGGACTTGAGGGTATAGTAAATGAGGTCAAGACACCAGAGCAGATTTCAGACCTTGACGGATTGATTATTCCAGGCGGAGAAAGCACAGTAATTGGCACTTTATCACTGGTAAATGGCTCGCTGAAAAAAATTAAAGAAAAAATTGCAAGCGGAATGCCCGTCTTTGGAATCTGCGCAGGGATGATAATGCTGTCAAAAAAAGCAAAGGATAAAGTAATTGGCGAAATGGACCAACCATTGCTAGATCTTCTTGACGTCAAGATAGAGAGAAATGCATTTGGAAGGCAAAAGGATTCATTTGAATCGGAAATATCAATTGACAAAATTGGCATATCAAAATTTCCAGGTGTATTCATCAGGGCACCTTCCATATTGGAGACAGGAAAAGATGTAGAGGTCTTGTCAAAGTTTAATGAAAAGATAATTGCAGTAAAGCAAGGAAACATCATGGGTACTTCATTTCATCCTGAATTGACAGGGGATCTCTCGCTACACAAATACTTTGTAAATCTCATCAAGGCAAAGCATTAGGGATTTAATTTCAGGAAATACCGTTTATATTAAATTCAGATTCATATCATATCGTAACAGTTATGCAAATAGAAACAACTCCACAATTAGTTGCACAGGTTTATGCTAAAATTGAAGAAAATATTGCAAAATACAGAAAACTTGCCAATAGACCGCTAACCCTTGCTGAAAAAATCCTAATTGGTCATCTTGATGATATACAAAGCGCAAAGGACCTAGAGCCAGGCAAGAGCTATTCATTTCTTCGACCTGACAGAGTTGCACTACAAGATGTAACAGGACAAATGGTTATTTTGCAATTCATGCAGTCTGGTCTTAAGCGAAGTACACTTCCTACAACTGTACACTGTGATCATCTCATACGAGCCAAAGTTAGTGGAGATGTGGATATCAAAGTTGCACTAGATGAAAACAGCGAGGTCTACAAGTTTCTTGAATCGTCTTCAAGAAAATACGGAATTGGATTTTGGAAACCAGGTGCAGGAATTATTCATCAGGTTGTGCTAGAAAACTATGCTTTTCCAGGTGGATTGATGATTGGTACTGATTCTCATACGCCAAATGCAGGGGGTCTTGGCATGCTTGCAGTTGGTGTAGGGGGCCTTGATGCAACTGAGGTAATGGCGGGATTTCCATGGGAACTTTTGTATCCAAAAAGAATTGGTATACACCTAAAAGGTGAACTAAACGGATGGGTCGCGCCAAAAGATGTCATACTGTATGTAGCATGGAAGCTTACCGTATCAGGTGGAACAAATGCTATAGTGGAATATTTTGGTCCTGGTACCAAGTCAATTAGCTGTACTGGCAAGGCAACAATAACAAACATGGGTGCTGAAATCGGTGCAACATGCTCTGTATTTCCATATGATGACAAGATGGAAGTTTATCTAAAATCAACTAACCGTGGAGAAATTGCCGAGCTTGCAAATAAACACAAGGAAATTCTTGTTGCAGATCCTGAAATTGAACAAAACCCAGAAAAATATTTTGATAAAGTAATAGAAATTGATCTATCTAAATTGGAGCCATATATTGCAGGTCCACATACTCCAGACCTTGCAAGACCAATATCTCAGCTAGCTGATGATGTCAAGAAAAATAATTATCTTGATGCCATATCTGTAGCTCTTATTGGAAGTTGCACCAACTCTTCTTATGAAGACATGACAAGGGCCGCATCTGTTGCAGAACAAGCAAAATCTCATGGAATGCATACACAGATTCCTCTTCTAGTAACTCCAGGTTCTGAGCAAATCCGTGCAACAATAGAGCGCGATGGACAGATGAAGACTCTGCATGAAATAGGAGCAACTGTTCTTGCAAACGCATGCGGTCCATGCATAGGACAATGGAATAGGCCTGAGATAAAACCGGGCGAGCCAAATACTATAATCACCTCATTTAACCGAAATTTCCCTGGACGAAATGACGGCAGAAGAGAGACGATGGCCTTTATGGGCAGTCCTGAATTGATTGTCGCACTTGCTCTAGGTGGGAGATTGTCATTTAACCCGCTCAGAGACACCTTGAAGGGACCTGATGGGAAAGAGTTCAAGCTAGAGCCTCCCAAAAAGGCACCAGAAGTTCCATCAAAAGGATTTTCAGATATAGGACAAATTTACGTTCCACCGGCTGCAAATCCGGATGAAATTGCAGTTGTGATAAATCCGTCTAGCGGAAGGCTGCAAAAACTGGAACCGTTTTTAAAGTGGGACGGCAAAGACTATGTTGAACTGCCACTATTGTTAAAAGCTAAAGGCAAGTGTACAACAGATCACATATCTCCGGCAGGTGCGTGGCTGTCATTGCGTGGCCACATTGATAAAATAAGCGACAACATATTCCTTGGTGCAGTCAATGCATTTACTGGAGAGGTTGGTAAAGGAAAGAACGAGCTAAATGGAAATACAGAATCATTTCCAGTCATAGCAAGACAGTACAAAGACAAGGGACTAAAGTGGATTGTAATTGGCGATAACAATTATGGAGAAGGAAGTAGCAGGGAGCATGCTGCCATGTCTCCAAGATATCTTGGATGTGGTGCAGTAGTTGCAAGAAGTTTTGCTAGAATTCATGAAACTAATCTGAAAAAACAAGGAGTACTTGCACTTGCATTTGTAAATCCTGCAGATTATGACAAAGTAGAAGAGACTGATAAGATTAGCATCTTGGATCTATCTAATATGCAACCAGGGAAAAATGTTAAATGTATTTTACACCACAAAAATGGAACAAAAGACGAGATTGCATTAAAGCACTCATACAATGATTTCCAGATAAAATGGTTCAAGGCAGGCTCTGCTTTGAATATTTTGCGTGAAAGGGAAGCACGGGCCAACTAAAAAAGCAAGAACTAATAGTTTCGATACCGTTATTTTCTTTTAATCTTGAGCCATGCATTTGATCCAAACGAACTCTATAACAGGGTAGTCCATTATTATATTGACAAAAAGGGATATTCAAAAGAGCAGGCAAACGAGATTGCCCGCAAAGTAGTTGAGAGGGAGAAAAGCAGGTATACCTGCAAGAATGTTATCTGTGGCCATGGCATGTATGACCATATAAGACACAGCGAGACCTGTCTTGTACTGGACTGTGAATGCAGACAATTTGTCAGCTAGATACTTGCAACAAAATCTTTCCAAACTGATGACTCTCTTCCATCTTTTGATGTGCAGCTTTTGCATCTTTTAGCTCAAAGATACCATCGATGGCAGGTTTTATTTTTTCTAGTCTCATAAATTTGTGCAGTGATACCAACTGTGACTTTGATCCAAGATATGCCCCAATTATTTGAGCCTCTTTACTGTAAAATGCCCTGATATTTACTGTAGCTTCTCCTCCTGTTGTAGTACCGCACGCAATCATCCTCCCCCTTACCTTGAGAACCTCAAGGCTTACAGGCCAGGTCTTTGCACCAACATGATCAATTACTGCATCTACTCCAACTTGGTTTGTAATTTTTAGAACCTCAGATGTTACATCCTGTGTACTTCGGTCAATTACAAAGTCTGCACCTAGTTTTTTTGCAAATTTTATCTTGTCTTTGTCTGATGCAATTGTTATTATTTTAAAGCCCCTGGCTTTTGCAAGTAAAATTGCTGCCGAGCCTACCCCGCTGTTTGCTCCCCATATTAGAACAGTGTCCCCTTTTTTGCATCTTGATCTTTCCAACATGTTCCAGGCTGTAAGATATGAGACATTGATTGCAGCAGCCTCTTTATCAGAGAACCAGTCTGGTTTTTTTATTATATTATTCTTTGGAACTGAGATTAATTCTGCATAGCCTCCTTTGTATTTTCCAAATCCACCAATGATTCCAAAAGATACTCGTGGGGTATTAGTATCAAAAGCGGGATGGACTATAACCTTGTCACCTTTCTTAAAACCTGAAAACCCTTCTAATAGTATACCACTGATATCACAACCTAGGATGTGTGGAAAAGAGATCTTTTTTCCTGCAATCCCGTTTCTTACCCAAATGTCCAAGTGGTTTACTGCACAATAATTTACCTTGACTAGGACCTCTCCTTTCCCAGGAACAGGATCTGGGATTTTCTCATATAACAATACCTCAGGTCCACCATGTTTTCTAATTACTATTGCATTCAATATTATTCCAACATGAAATTATTATTTAAAGAACACAGGATGCAGATCCGAGTATTCTAGAATTTATTTAAAAATAAAAAAAGAGAGAGTGTTGCCTCATTTCATGTGGGCGTAGACTGTATCTACACTAAAGAACGGACAGTTGACAACAAAGCCTGCCTCCATTGTACTTGTCATATCGCTTTTGCTTGTGATATCATGAGTGTTCTCAAGCACGGTTGCCATCGTTGGGTCATTCCAAGTTACTACCTGTATTCTCCACATTGGGGAATAGTACTGGTCTCCTTGCTTTACACTTCCCACTCCTGACTGGAATCCTAGGGGTCCGCTGCCAGCTATTCCATTAGAAAACTGGTACAAATCGGCTGCTGCACTTGAAGAAATTGTATCTTGCGTCTTGTTTGCAAAGACAATTCCTAACATGTCTGCTGGACCCTTTTGTGATGCATCGGTTGCGATATAGTATATGGTAGAACCGTCTGGTGCAAATCCCCTATGGGCTACAAAAGTTACTTGCATCTTGTCTGTATCTATATTCAATACTTGGGCACTTCCGTACGAGCCAGACTCGCTGATACTGTCCCGTAATTTCATGTGTCCTGCAGGTATGGTACCATCCTTGTTGCCACCCCATTGTACAATTGGGCAATTGACAACTATGGTTGTAGGTGTGATTGTTATTTTTCCAGCATTGAATGCATCCGTTATCTCTTTTTCCGAGCCTAGAACTGTTGCATTTGATGCATCACTCCACTCTACCAGATTTACCTTCCACAGTGGACTATACCCTGGCTGTCCTGGAATTGAATCAACAACGTTTGGCTGAAATCCTAGTACTCCTCCTCCCTTTACACCATTTTTGAATGCATAGATGTTTGCCAATGATGTTGCAGGGGCTTTACCTAATGCAGGTGCAAAGGTTACAGGAAAGTTGGTAAATGTAGACAAGCCTTGCGCTATCTTAGAATCAGATGCTTCTGTTGTTATATAGAACACATCTTTTCCATCATACAATCCCTTTACAAGGGGAATGACCAGGGGCAGATTTGCATTTGATAATCTTAGAACAGAGCCCAAGTCATTTGTCATTGTTTTAGACATTGGTTCGTTTCCTGACATCATGCCTTTTCCGTGCGGTGTCATAGTTGTAGATATTTTTCCTGACTGTGCCTGACTGAGTTGCTGTTGCATCCTTGCAAGTTCTCCAGGACTGCAGATGTGGTTTCCACATACTGGGGAGTTGCCATATGTTGCAGTAAGAATCTGATCATTTGGCGCACTATAGTCTCGCTTAGTTAATGCGTTTGCAGACGGGACATCTGCAAAAGAAGTTATTGCAGATATGGATAGCAGTGGGATTATCAACAGCACTGCCAAGCTACGAATTTTGTTTGTCATTACAGGCATGGATGATAATTTTATAGTTAAGACTTGTTCCAAATCTCTTCCAAATCAAGAATCTGCCTAGGATATTTTTTCTAATATAATGAAACCTTTCAGGAGGATTATTTTGGAAAAAATTTTGCAAAACGTAAACTCTACTTTGCACTAGTATCCATCTGGATTATCCCAAATATGTTTCCCTCAGTATCCATGCATGTTGCAAAATACCCAACTCCAGGAATGGGCATCTTTGGCAAGAGTATCTGGCCTCCTTTTGACGCTATCTTGCTAGTATACTCATCAAGGGATGGAACCTCTATGGTGTTTGTCATGCCTATCTGCCCTGGCATTCTTCTTGCCATGCCACCATTAATTCCGGGCTGGCTGCTCTCGCCAGTCTTTATCATCCAGTATTCCATGGGGCCGTCCCACTTGTCAAACTTCCATCCAAATACTTCGGAATAGAACTTTTGTGCCCGTTCTGGGTCGTCTGAAGGAATGTCAAAATGTGTAATTCGCGGCATTGTTCTGTTATGAATTTAATATTATTTAAATTTCAAAAGCTAAACTTGCTAGATTATTTTATGTTGTGCATAGCTCTTAGATCTTTTGCAAATGGCTCCAAGCTTTGAGGAATTGTAATTTCTATAGTATCTTTTAGGGATAGGTTCATGCTCTTTTTCTTGTTCCACACTTCAGAGTTAAATTCCGTAATCTCTTTTGTATATCTAGTCCAGTCCTCATGTCCTTCAGGTTCTACAAATTTTTCATGGTGTATTGTTTTTTTAGAGTATAGATTCTGCCATAGATAATCTGTGATAAACGGAGTAATTGGTGCAAGCAATGTAAGAACAGAAGAGAGTACTTTGTGCAGGGTAAAGATTGCCCCGTCGCGCTCTTCTTCTGTAAAGTCAGAGCTGTATGCTCTTCCCTTTACCATTTCTATGTAATGCGCTGCAAACAAGTTCCATGTAAATTCTCGCAGTATGGTGGATGGAATAAAGAAATTATACTCGCTGTATCCTTTCTTGCATTCCAAAATCACATTATCAAGCTCAGAGAGTATCCACTTGTCAGAAGGATCGGGCTTGCCAGACTTTACCAAGGGAAATCCAGAAAGAAATCTTGAAACATTCCAGAGCTTGCTTAGAAATTTCTTTGTAGTTTCAATTTTTTGCTCAGAGCATCTAAAGTCATATCCTACGTTTATCTCACTTGCACTCCAGAATCGAAAAGTATCAGCACCAAACTTTTGTATGACTGGCAAGGGGTCAATTACATTTCCCTTGCTCTTGCTCATCTTTGCACCATGCTCATCCACTCCATATCCCATAATCCAGGCATCAGTCCATGGGGTCTTGCCAGTGAGTTTCTCGCATCGTAGTATGGTATAGTACAACCACGTACGCACGATATCCTTTGACTGGGGTCGTATGGTAGTAGGATATGTCTTGCTAAAAAATGACTCATCTTGCTTGTATTTTGTTATATACAGAGGTGATACAGACGAGTCCATCCATGTGTCAAAAGTTCGCTGCTCTCCAACAAATTCCGACGAGCCACATTTCATACATTTTGGTATGGGACTAGAGTCCTTCCAGGGTCTGTAATATTTGCCTGGTTCGGGGACATGTGGCTCGCTGCATTTTTTGCAGTACCATATTGGGATCTCAGTTCCATAGAATCTTCTTCTGGATATTGGCCAATCAATTGATATTGATTCTAGCCAGTTCATCAAGATCTGCTTGTGCATGGGGGGATGGAAATTAATTTTCAAGCCAAGCTCCTTTATTTTGTCAACTGAATCCTTTTGTTTTAGATAATATTCCTCCATGGATATTATTTCGATTGCAGTCTTGCTTCTCTCAGAAATTGGAGTCCTGTGATTGATATTGTCAATCTTTTCAACGTGGCCCTGATTTGTTAAGTCTTCAATTATTTTTTCTCGCGCTTGTTTTACTTTAAGGCCTGCATATACACCTGCAACTTCCTTCATTCTTCCATTCATGCCAACTGCAGCAATCTCTTCTAGTTTTAGATCTCGAAATAGTGCAACGTCGTTTTGATCACCATAGCTGCAAACCATTACAGCACCAGAACCAAAATCCTTTTCTGCAGATGGGTGTGCCCTTATCTCAACTTCTCTGTTTACCAAAGGAATTGTTACCTTTTTCCCAATTACATCTGTGTATCTTTCATCCTCTGGATTTACAATTATAGTCTGGCATGCACATAATAATTCAGGCCTGGTACTTGCTATTACAATAATCCTTTCAGAATCTTTTACTTGGAATTTCATGTGGACAAGTTTTGTGGGAATATCTTCATAAATTATCTCGGCGTCTGCTATGGTAGTACCTGTTACCCAATCATAGTTGTTGGGCCTGTTTGCAAGATAGATCTGTCCCTGTTTCCACATCTCAATAAACGTAGACTGGGTTAGAGTGCGATATTTCTCAGAATCTGTCCTGTAGTATTCTGCAAAATTGCCGCTCAAGCCAAGACTCTTCATTATCTGGATCATCTCTGCCTCCAAATCATCTAGTGCTGTCTCACATAGCTTGAGAAACTCGGCCCTGTCTGTCTCGTGCATTCTAATTCCATGCTTTTTCTCTGTGTACATCTCAACAGGAAGGCCGTTTCTGTCAATTCCTATTGGAAATAGAACATTCCTTCCTGACATTCTTGCAGTTCTTGCGATCATGTCTATCTGTGCATAGTGAGAAGCTGCTCCAATATGCCATGGTCTTCCAGATGGATATGGAGGGGGTGTATCAATTACAAAGACATCTCCCTCTGGTTTGAAATCATAAATGTGGGCCTCCTCCCATTGTTTTAGAATTTGTTTTTCAATCTCGGGATTCCAAGCAGTTTCCTTGATGGTTGGTTCCATGTCCTAAATCTTTGAGATCTGAGAAATTATGTGGGCTCCCTTGTTATAGCCCTCGTAAATATATACCCCTAGTGCTTCGATATTTTTTGGCATCTTGGGAACTAGCAGTTTGATTAATTCTGTGGACAGGTTTTCTACCGTTGCCTCTCCCCTCAAAAGATAAGTCGTATGTTTTGGAACCTGGAGATCAAACCTTCCCTTTGGACCATCAAATGCAATTCTATAATGTTCTGCATCTTCTTTTACCAAGTATTTTTCATTGATGAAAAACTTGTGATCCATGATTGCAATTACTTCTTTGATTATCTTTTTTGCATCTCCAAAGTCCATCAGCAGATTGTTTTTCATCTCACCAACCAGTTCTACTGTAACAGATGATGTATGTCCGTGCAATATTGAACATTTTTCCACTAGGGGCAAAATGTGTGCATAATCAAACGCAAATGAGGGATCCTCCATGAATATGGAACCAGTCTGCACCTCTTGAGTTTTATAAAGTATGATATCTTGCAGTTCTGAAAGTCTTGCTGCAAATTTTGGATGGCCCATTGCTATGATTTTTACATCTGTTAATTCTTGCTTGAGTTCCTTGTACTTTGTTATATCACTTTCAACATCAATTACCTCGATTATTCCCCTGTCTGTCTTGAAATCAACTTTTATCTTGTTGCCGTTTTTTAGCGTTATGGTATGATCATACTGATATTCTATTTGCAAAAATTCCAACATCTGGGCAATTGAGAGCTCAGTTCTGCTTCTCAAAAGATTTCCTTTTCCATCGATATACTTGAAATCAGAATCCAAGATTGCAGAGCCAGTTGACATTTAAAAAAATGTGCCTAGTCCGTATATAAATTCTGTACAGGTAAAAAAGCAAGAGTTCTTACTTTATGAGCGAATTCAGAGTCCTTGCAAGGATTACATCATTTTGTGTAATTCCGCCGGCATCATGGGTTATCAAATCTACTGAAATCTTGTTGTATACGTTAAACCACTCTGGGTGGTGATTCATCTTTTCTATGTGAATTGCAGCCCTTGACATAAAACCAAAGGCCTCGATAAAGTCATCAAAGACAAAATCCTTGTGTAGTTTTCCATTGACTACACTCCATCCTGATAATCTGGACAATTCTGTTTTGATTTGTTCATCAGCCAGCCTCATCATTTACTTTTAAAGAATCCTATATTTAACTCTCAAAGCAAGTCCACTATAATGATAAATGTGGCAATATCAGGCCTTGAAAAAGAACTCTATGATGTAATGGTACAATCCATAGAAAGTGTAAAAGAATCTAAAACAGTAGGAATCTCTTTTTCAGGTGGAGTAGACAGCTCACTTTTAGCAAAGATTACAAAAGATCTTGGCTATGATGCCATGCTTCTTACAATGGGATTTGAGGATTCACATGACGTCGAGTTTTCAAAATCTATGGCAAAAATGCTTGGAATAAGACATGAAATCGAATTGATATCTGAACAAACATTCCCAGAGGTGGCAAAAAAAATTTCTGAAATAATTAACGTTGATAATTTATCATGGAATGAAAACTGTATTGCATTTTATTATGTTGCAAAACTTGCAAAAAAACACAACATTGCCCAAGTTATGACTGCGAATGGAATAGACGAGCTATTTTGTGGTTACAATTCTTATCGGGATTTTATTCCAGAAGGCAAAGAGGCAGTTATTGGATTGATGAAGGAGAAACTAGGCAATGAAATACGCATGATGAAGGCAGTAAATCAAGTAACCTCTGAGTTTGGAGTCCGGATTGTCCAGCCTTTTCTATCAGAGAAATTCATAGAGTTTGCAAAAACAGTTCCATTGGAACACAAAATAAAAGACAAGGACGATCTTATGAGAAAACACATTGTTCGAAAATTGGCTTTATCCATTGGCGTTCCAGACGAGTCTGCACTAAAACAAAAGAAGGCAATGCAGTATGGTTCACTGATTCACAAAAATTTCTTAAAAGTCAAGAAAACTTGGAACATGAACTTTTGACTTTGCTTGACACATTTCTAATTATATCAAATGATGCTCCAAGATGATTTTCAGGAACGAAAATTTTACCAATCTCATCGTCAGTCAAGTGGGAGGAGATTGCCTTGTCATTTCTTACTGCGTCTCTAAAGTCTGTTCCCTCTGAAGATGACGCAAATGCCACTCTCTGAATATCTCTATATGCCTCAAATCTAGGAACTCCTTTTTGGATTAATGCATCAAGTACAAATTCTGCAAAGATTTGACCTCTTGTTATTTCTAGATTTGCTCTAATCTTGTCTTCGTTGATAAATATGGAACTGAGAATTTTTGTCATGGCCTCAAGCATTTCATCTAAAAGTATTGCACTGGTCGGAAGAATGAATCTCTCGTTTGCAGAGTTGGACAAGTCTCTTTCATGCCATAATGGAATGTTTTCAAAAGCTACTGAAATCTGGCTGCGTAGCAATTTTGAAAGCGATGTTACGCGCTCGCTTTTTACAGGATTTCTCTTGACTGGGACTGCACTGCTTCCCATTTGGCCTTTTTTGAAGGGCTCAGAGACTTCACCAATCTCTGTTCTCTGGAGATTGCGTATTTCAACAGCAATTTTTTCAAGTGTTGAACCAATAAGTGCCATGGCAAAAATATATTCTGCATATCTTTCTCGTGGAACAACTTGGGTTGTAACATCTGCAGGATAAAGTTCAAGTCTCTTTGCTACCCTTCTTTGTACCTCCAAAGCTTTTGAACCCATGAGAGAGCCTGTCCCTACAACACCAAGTGTCTTACAAATCAAAATTCGCTTCTTTATCTCCTCTATTCGCTCTACATGCTTTGACATCTCAAGCGCCCAGTTGGCAAATTTAAGACCAAACGAAATTATGCTTGCGTGCTGACCATGAGTTCTTCCAACTGCAGGCAGGCCTTTGTATTTTACCGCTTTATCTGCTAATATGATTGATAATTTTGCTACCTTTGGCTCTATGATTCTAAGAGTATCGCGGAATTGCAATGAATTGCTTGTGTCTACTAGATCATTGCTTGTTAAACCATAGTGTATCCAGGGTTTTGCAGATGTTTTGCATATCTCACTTAGCGCCTCAACTAGAGCTGCAGTATCATGATCACTTTTTGCTTCTAGTTGCTTAACTCTGTTTACTGAAATTTTTCCAGATCTTGCCATCCTTGATATATTCAGAGCTGCATCTTTTGGAATCATCTTGATTTCTGACTGGGATAAAGATACTGCTGCCTCAATTTCTAACTGATATGAGATCTTTTTTTGGTCATCAAAAATCTCTTTAATCTCCCTAGTACCATAGCGACCTGCATCAATTGGAAGAATGGGCATGTATGTGATCAATTGGTAATAGAAAATAAATCTACTTGTATCAAACTGGAATTAAGATCTAGAATTTTTTTATATTCTTTGGACAAACAAAATCTATGAATTCTGCCAAAAACTCGGAAAAAAAGAACTTGATAAAAGACAAAGTTTTCAACGATAATAAAGATAATGCTGACTTGGCAAGATGCTACATGACCTGTACAGACATGCCACCACCAAGCTGATTAAATGACTAGATAAAAATCACATGCTCATGATTTAAATTGTGTACGGATACCTTTTTTCGCAGAAAGAAATGTCCTCACTGATTCCAAAGAAAATTCGAGAGATGGAATATCGTATAGAGGCTGACCCATCAAAAGGCATGAAAGTTCCAGTTACGATTTATGCTGACGAGAAATTACTGCAAAAAATGCTTACAGATAGAACGATTCAACAAGCAATTAACGTATCCACAATACCTGGAGTGTTAAAACACGTTGTAGTTCTTCCAGACGGTCATGAAGGTTATGGATTTCCTGTTGGCGGTGTAGCTGCGATGGATGCTAAAGAGGGCATGATTAGTCCAGGGGGAGTAGGTTATGATATCAACTGTGGCGTAAGGCTCATCAAGACAAATCTCACCGAAAAGGATGTGCGACCAAGACTCAGAGATCTTGTCTCGGAATTGTTTACATCAATTCCGTCTGGCGTGGGATCAAAAGGTGCTGTCAGATTATCTTCATCTGATTTAGATGAAGTTCTCGTAAAAGGTGTACAATGGGCAGTTGATCATGGATATGGTTCAAAAGATGATGCCGATGTGTGCGAAGAAAACGGCCAGATAAAAAATGCTGATCCTTCAAAAATATCTCCTACCGCAAGAAAAAGGGGTGCTCCTCAACTAGGAAGCCTGGGTTCGGGAAATCATTTTCTTGAAGTACAACGAGTTGATCAGATTCATGATAAGGAAGCTGCCAAAAAAATGGGAATTTTCAACGAAGGTCAAATTACTGTATTGATTCATTGCGGTTCTAGAGGATTTGGACACCAAGTTTGTAGTGACTATCTTAGAGTCTCAGAACAGGCGCTTCCAAAATACAACATACGTCTAGTAGACAGAGAACTTGCATGCGTTCCAAATTCTTCAGAGGAAGGAGAATCCTATAGAAAAGCAATGTTTGCCGCGTTAAATTATGCATGGAGTAATAGGCAGATGATTACCCACTGGACAAGAAAGGCCTTTGAGAGAGTTTTCAAACAAACAGAATCTGATCTTGATATGAAGCTAATCTATGATGTAGCTCACAACATTGCCAAAGTTGAAAAACACAAGATCGACGGTGAGCTACGATCAGTTGTAGTTCACAGAAAAGGTGCAACAAGGGCATTCCCGCAAGGAAGAGAAGAAATTCCTAAAAAATATCGGGATATTGGTCAGCCAGTCTTCATACCAGGCTCAATGGGTACTGGTAGCTGGATTTTGTTGGGAAGGCCAAATTCCATGGATCTGAGTTTTGGTTCCACTGCCCATGGTGCCGGAAGGATGATGTCAAGGTCTGCGGCAAGAAGAGGTTTTACTGAGAGTCAAGTGCAAAAAACCCTCAGTGATAAAGGAATTTTCATAAAAGCTCTTACAAGAGAAGGTGTAGTGGAAGAAACACCTGAAGCATACAAGGATGTTGATGCTGTGGCAAACGTGTCTCATGAGCTTGGAATAGCTACCAAAGTAGCAAAACTTGTTCCAATTGGGGTAATCAAGGGTTGAGCGAGGAAGACAAAGAACTTGAACTTCTCAAGGCAAAAAGGATGCTTGAGATGCAAAAAAATATCTCCCACAGACAGAAAACTGAAGAAGTAAAGACTGAAACAAAGAAACCACAGATCTCTTTGCGTGATCTAGTGGTCAAACAGCTTGGATATCGGGGAGTCGAGGTTCTTCAAAATGCCGAAGCTCAATTTCCAGAAGAATCCAAAGTTGTCATAGAAAAACTTGCAGAGCTTATTCGGGGAGGAGAAGTTTCTGAAATCATAGACGGAGGAAAATTATTGACCTTGTTTAGGTCTCTTGGAATTCGAGTAAGAATGCAAACTACAATCAATGTTGAACAGGATGGAAAATTGGTATCTTGGTCTGACAAGCTAAAAGGCGACATGAAAACAGAATCTGAAAAATCCTCAAACCCAGATATTGAACCTTCAACTGAATATGTAGAGTCTTCTAAACAATCAAACCCTGGAAATACTTCTGATACCGAACATTTCTAAAATTTATGGTAGGATATCTTAACTGGTACAATAATATTCAAAATAAGTTTATTATTCATGTATGATGCTGGATGATTGCTAATGCACGGCAGACCAACTATACTTGAAATTGCAACCACTAACTACGAAACTGATAGGGAAATTGTTTCAACTACAATGGAAGAAATACAATCGCTTTGTGGCATCAAAGAAGGTTTTCTAATAAGTAATCCCATGGAAAGATTTGGCTGGGCCTTTTTTAAAGTACTGATAAAAACAGAACTACTTTCTGGGATTGAATTAAAACTCGGAGATCAGATTGCCAAGACTAAGGGAAAGAAGGTTGAGGAAAAGTTTGTAACTTTTATGACAAAATTTTTCGAAAACAAGAATGCCAAAGTAAAAGTAAAGCTTGTAGATGCTTAGACTCTTCTTCCTCTTTTACCACCCTTCTTTCTTGTGGTATCATGAGGAATTGGTGTTACATCATCAATTCTTCCAATCTTAAATCCTCCTCTTGCTAGTGCTCTAATTGCTGCCTGCGCACCAGGGCCTGGAACACGTGAACCCACTCCGCCTACTGCCCTTACTCTGATATGAAGACCGGTAAAGCCTTTGTCATGTGCTGCCTCAACAACTGCCGCTGTTGACTTCATTGCAGCATAAGGAGATGATTCGTATCTGTCTGCGTTAACATGTCGTCCACCAGAGCTAATTGCTACAGTCTCAGCACCGGAAACATCTGTTATGTGTACTATGGTATTGTTAAAACTACTGAAGATGTGAGCTATTCCCCATTTTTCCTTAATCTCTTGTTCGGACAACATTTCAAGACTCTCTAACGGGTTTAAAAAACATTAGGATCTGAGGTGTATCCAGCCGCACCTTTTGATTGTCTTTGGTTTGAATTTCTCCATGAGAACTACATTTTTGCCCCTGGCTACATAGCCTATTTCAAATAAAGGCACTCTGAGTTTTTTTGCCAATTTTCTGACTAGGTGCAAATAAAGTGGTGAAACAGTAAAGACAATTTCATACTCTTCTCCTCCACAAAAAACAAGTTCTTTCAAACCGATTTTATTTTTTGCAGCAAACTCTATTACATCATATTCTGTTGGAAAACCAAAGATTACAAATCTCTTTTTGCTCTGCTCGCTCATGTCGTTGAGTGTTATGGCAAGTCCGTCACTAGAATCCATTGAAGACGAAAAATATTTTGCAGCTTGTAATCCAAATTCAAGTCTTGGAGTTGGATTCATAACTTTGCTCATACATTTTCTAAAAAACTGCGGATTGGCCTTGTAACCATTTATGCTAATCTTCAAGCCCGAAGAATCGTATCCAAAAGGACCTGAAGTTGCTATGATATCACCCGTCTTTGCACCTCCTCTTGACGGTATCTTTTTGTTGCCTGCTCCAAACATGGATACTTCAATGACTAGCTCCTTTCCTTGATTTGTATCTCCACCTACTATCTGCAGCCCAAATTCTTTAGAAGATGATGCAAAACCGTCTGCCAACTGATTGATCATTCTCTGTGTAAAATCACGAGGTATTGCTAATGCGATTGTAGCAAATACGGGCTTGACTCCCTTGCATGCAAAGTCACTTACGCACGATACTAGGCTCTTTCTTGCAATATCTTGAATCTTCATTCCTGGTGGCACATCAGTACTCTGGACCAACATGTCGGATTTTGCAATAAACTTGGAGCTGCCAATCTTTAGAACTTCAACATCATCGGAAAGAAACCTACTCTTTCCAAACCTTTTTTTAAATATCTTGATGATTTCTCTTTCATCTGGATTCTTCATAGCTCTGTTTAACTAGCATACTGATTTGTTTTTCTATTGATTTGGCTTTATTGAGATCATTTGACTCTGCAGAGATTCTGATAATGTGCTCAGTATTTGACTGTCTTACTAGCACCCAACTATCCTCATCTATTATAGATTTTATGCCATCAATTGTTATAATCTGACTTGATTGTTTTTTCATCTTTTTCAAAAGAGCTCCAAGTGTTTTTTTATGGAGCTTGGAATCTACACTTACTTTAGTTCTTACTTGATGATATCCTTCCATGAATTTGATTATTTCATCAAATTGTTTTGTTCCAACCATCGATGCAACAAGACCGCTTGTCAAAATCCCGTCTCTGCACATGTTAAATTCTGGCAGGATAAATCCTGCACTGCTTCCCTCCCCACCGGCTTGGGATTTTGTTTTTATCATCATTTCGACTACATTTGCCTCCCCAACTTTTGATCTGTTGGCTATACCTCCTTGTTCTGTGATGAATTTCTCAATTGCAATACTGGTATCTGTACTAAGAACAAACTTCTTGTACCCCTTTTCAAGTGCACCTGCAATGCCAAGACCCAATGTAACATCAGGAGACTTCTTCTTGCCGTCTTTTACTATTACTAGTCTGTCTCCATCCAAGTCAAATGCAAAACCAATATCGGCTTTTTTTGAAGCTTGGACAAGTCCTGATAATTCATCATTTGTAGGGTCAGGACCTCGGGTTGATTTTCCTGGTATTCCATTGATTACGCTTACTTTACAACCCAGTTTTCTTAGTAACTGTGGAGCAACCTCAAATGCTGCACCGCCTCCTACATCGACTACTATTTTTGATGATTTTTTTATTTTTCCAATTACTTTTGCTGCCTCATCGATGTAGCTTGACCCAACTTGTGTTTCAGTCCCAAATTTTTCTCTTTGAAATTGATTTTCCTTTACCAATTGTTGTAATTCTGACTCGTTAATTCCCCTGCCTTCTAGAATAAACTTGAGACCATTCCATTCTAACGGATTATGGGAAGATGTGACAATAAGGCCACTCCCGTATTTTCTTGCTTCCCTGAATATGACAGGCGTAGGAGATATCCCTAGATTGTAGACTGAAATTCCTCTTTCTAAAAGAGAGGCAATTGCAACATTGGTTACAATCTCGCCTGATGGCCTTGTATCTCTTCCAACAACACATTTTTTTGACTTGATAAGAGACGAAAAGTTTCTACAATAGTGAATTATGTCTTTAAAATTAAGGTCATCACCAAAAATTCCACGAACTCCAGAAATTGATACTTTCAATGAATCAAAAGCACAAAAGGCTTTTTATAAACTCTGATTACATTGCGAACCACTGCCTCGATAGCTCAGCCTGGTAGAGCGAACGCCTCGTAAGCGTTAGGTCGTGGGATCGAATCCCACTCGAGGCTTGACATTTTGTGTTTAAAACCCTCGCCAACATAGGGAAGAGTATAATGAGTACTGGAACCTTACAGTCAAGAAAAAAGAAAATCGTGATTCATGATTATGATACTCGAATAGATCATCTATGACAATGATAAGAAAAGATCGAGTTTTATACTATGCCAGATATGCTTCATGGCTCTGAGTCATTATAGATTCATACCATGTAAAAAACGGAAGCAGTTTGTTTCCAGAAAGCAAAATATTGTCAAAGACTTTTCGGCATAGTCTTCTGAGATCCATATATTTCCCAGAAGAATAGTATGAGGGCCAAGAATCACAAAGCCTTGTCTTGTTAATATCGCATATCTGATACTTTCTTGATATGCCGTATACAAGAGGAACCACAGATCCATCAGGCTCGATGACAAGCGAATCCAGAGCATCAGACAAAGAATGCCTGCTTGGGTCTATCTCAATGTCTGAGGCATAAACATATTCGGGATTTTCAATAATGTAGTCTCTCCTAAATGCGTCATATTGTATACTCATTTTGTCTTGAAATTTTGAGGCAAGTGCTAGCGTCAGAAGGTACACCCTAGCTAGTATATCCTCGTCAGGCCTGCTTGTGCTCATCTGGGTAGTAGCTCGTCCTCCAAGTTCCAGTGGATGTATTTGGAACAGAGATGCATTGCTAGTAGACGCAAATTCTGCTGTCCACAAGAGGTGCTCCCAGTTTTCCTTGGTAAGTGTGTGTATGAAACCAAACTGTATGCCGACATCGTTGATAACTCTGATTCCTCTTTGGAGTCCCTCAAATGCAGCTGGTGAGCCCCGTATCTGGTTGTGAATCTGTGGAGGGCCGTCGATGCTTACGGCAAGTGTATCAAGATCTTTTTTCAGACTTGAAAGTATCTCTCTGCTAAGGAGTGTTCCATTTGTAGTAATCGATGTGAGCATATCTAATGATTTTGCATGAGATATTATCTCTTCAAGACCCTCATACATGAACGGCTCTCCTCCTGAAATGGACATGTACTGATACCCAAAGTGGTGTGCATCTGTAATGGCCCTAAGTACTGCATCTATCTCCAGTTTCACATTTACACGAGGACCTGACTGCGAATAGCAATGCTTACAAAATAGATTACATGTCTGTAACGGATGGATCTGAATAGACTTTGGCCTGTTTTGAAGACTAAAAAAAGAAGAGGAATCTTCTGGAATCAATTATCCTATTATAGTTCCCTTGCACCCAATGTGCCTTGAACTATCCATGGATGGGGGTCTGGACCTAAGACACTGCCTGGTGTTATTTTTAATTGGATTGCATTTGCAATGTCCGCATTCTTGGATATTACACTAACCAGCTTGTTGACTCCATCTGAATCAAGGATTGCTCGAAAGCCAAGTCTATCTATAATCGGTGGTTGTCCATACTTCCACCAGATGGGAACTATTATGCTACTAGAAGCCCCCTTAGGTTGGCCTTTGCTTTCTGTATTGATCCCGTTTATCAACTTTGTACCCAGCCTTACAAGTTCTGAAAGCTCTTTCTCGTTGAGAGAGCCGCCGTACTTGAGGGCATCCATAATTTTTTTCTCTGGGCTTTCCATAATGTTAGTTCTTACAAATATAGTTAAAGATTACTTTTTTTGAAATCACGCATCTGGTTGATAGACGGATTTAAGATTTTGATACAATGCCATCTTGAACTTTATCAAGCGAGATTAACATTTTTTGAACCAATCCCACTCGAGGCTTAAATAAAGTAAATAAATGAAATGATTTTACAATTGTTTTAATGTCTGTTGTCGTCTCCTTTTTCATCAAGATCTTCTATATCTAATTCAAGTTCTTTAGCAAGTCCCTTCCACCATACTAATGTCTCTGCTGCCATTACTCCCCTTTTGATAAACCAGACTACACCTTTATAGATCTGTCGGTTTGCTGGCCATTGACTAAAAAACCAATTATTTCATTTAAAAATTATTATCCATTTTATTTGATCTTTTTTGATTCCTTGAATTTTAGGGTAATTCTAAAAAAACAAAAATGTAGATTTTAAAATTTCAACCAAATGTGGTATTTGTAATTTCAAAAATTAAAATAATAAAAAGCGAAGTGGCTTAAAGATCTAAGCCAAAAGAGTCTGCAAGACTCTGGAATTTTTCATATGTCTGCAGGTATTGCTTACCTTTTGATGTTATGACAAATGTGTTCTTTCCGTCAAATTCTATCTTGTTTATCAGACCTGCACCAGTTAGGTTGTCTACGAATTTCGATAGTCTTGAATGTGATAAATTAGCCCTTGTTAGAAGTGATGTTACGTTAATTCCGTTCATACCGCTTTCTTCTGTCACAGTAAGCAAATCTCTTACTATCTGCATGCTTGTTCTATATACTACCATTGTGAGAAACTATAAGATTTGGTGATATAAGGGTATTACTATTTATCTTCTCTGAAAACCCTTGTAGAACCCGATTTTCATCTCAATAAAAGGAAATTTATCCCTTTTTTGAGGTTACTAGACATTGGATTTTTCATGTGTAGAGAACTGCTCAAAGTGTTGTATTGAAAGAGAGTACTATCCAACAATGAAATTTGGCAAGGTGGGTGTTCTCATATTACCTGATGAGAAAAAACAGATCGAGTTACTGGCAGAAAAAAATGACATCAAGATTATAATCCTGCCCAGAATAGGCATATCTGAAAAGAAGTCTGACGGGCCTGATGTCATACTTGCATATCAAATGATGGGCAGAGATCCAAATGGCAATACATGTCCTTTTCTTGAAACAGGCTCTAGTAAAAGATCGCCGCATGGTGGGTATACGTGTAAAATTTATGATACGCGTCCGCTTGCATGCAGAGCATATCCTGTGATAGAATCCGCCCCGCCTAGCTTGGATTCCAAGTGTAAATTTTGTGAAATCTGTAGTATGCCTACTGGAAATATAGATTCTGAATTGGAATCGTTAATTAAAATAAAAGATAAGATGAAAACTGATGCACCTTACATATGGCGCTATGCAACAGGTGTAGGAGAATTACAAGATAGGGATTTGATTGAAAAAGGTTGGTTCCTAGTCTGATTTGTTTACTCTTTCATGAGTCCCCGGATAATGCTCTCCAATTTTTTTAGAATAGCACTTGCTGCACAAGTTACCCTTTATGTTCCATGATTGCATTGGAACGTAAACATGATCAAAAGGACCATTGCATAAGGAACATTGTCCAGTTTCTTTCATGTCGATAATTCTCGACCGACTTCGTTATAAAAATCATGATCGTAAATAGCATGTTAAATACTAGCATATTCTAGAATAAAATAGCGGTAGGATGGCTGGCTAATGTGGACCTCCTGCAAGAGAACCTATCTGTCAACCGTTCTGCCGCATTAATTTAAAATTCTAAAAAAGATCTTGGACTACTTTCTGGATGCTGGCAATCTCTTCTTCTTCTTGTTTTATCTTCTTCTCTATTACACGAACCATGGAATCCTGCCAAACATGGTGAGAGAAAAAGTTGTGGTAGGTATTTGCGGCAGTCATTTCATCATCCACTACGGTATCTTCTAGAAACTTTGTAACTATAATATCTGTCAGTTTTAGGATGCGCTGATTTAGTTTAACACTCTTAAATATTGGCTCTAGCTTGGATATGTCTTCTTTAAAGTCGCCCTTTGTGATTAGAATCTTCTCATGGAGGATCTTAAAGTATACTGCAACAAAGAATAATGTTGCATACCTCTTTGTCTTGTGACCTCCTTTCTTTCCATAATTCAATGACTTTTTTGCATATTCCTTGATAAAATATGGATAAAGAAGAAGTCTAAAATCGTCCTTTAATTTCTCGTTGAAAACCTCATCATATTTACTACCTCTTGGTAAGAACTGTGCAGGAGAACTATATGCCTCGGTTGGCCGTTGTTCTACACCTGCAACAAAGGCCTGTATGGCATCCTTTGCTACTATGACTTTTTTATGGTTATCTGGCAAGTATTTATTGTAAATGGCATCGCCCACAAACTCACTTTGATGTGATTTCGCCTTGGTATCAAAAGAACCTCCTTGAATTTCATAAAAATAATGGATGTTTTCCATTTGTGACTTTATAGATTTATGAAAATCCATTAATGATACTAGATCTTTTCCCCTTACTGCATTCTGAGAGTTTCTGTATTTTGTTATGTTGTTTTGATCAAGTTCGTCTGCAGCTTTTATGATTGTGACGGTTATACTTCCGTCCAAATTATGAGTACGTCTTGCATGATCTAATACTGAATTAGACGTCTGTGCTCCATTTACTATTTGAGGTGAGTGTAATACAATTGAATTGTCTTCTAATTCCTCAAAATCGCTTACCACTATAGTTATTCCATTGTTGTAATAAAAAAATTTATGAGGTACCTCCTGCAAAGTTTCTCTTAATCCTTTATTTACTGTAGTCTTGAACTGCATCCACTGTCTAATATTGGATTCAAAAACATAGTCCTTGTTTTTTGTAACAAAATTAGTAAGTTCTCTTAATTTTAAAATCCCAAGAAGTGTGTTCTGATATCTCAATTTGGTTTCAAGTTTGATGGATGCCTTTTTGCCAGCAGCTGGTTTTTTTATTCTATCCCAAAGTTTTCTGACTATTGCCTCTACGTCATAAATTTCAACAGAATCGAAATTCTCATCCTCTACCTTCTGATCTGTTACATAGATACACTCTATCTTGAGATTTTTTTCCTGAATCTTTGTGATTAGATGAGCAAGTTCTGGACGCATTTTTGTAATATCTTTATCTTGCAATCTTTTGACATCTTCTCTAAATTTTACTATGGCTTCAATAGAGTGCGATGTTCCATACTTTGATTGAAAGAGATAGATCTTGTCTTCTGAAAAATCTACTGGCAGATACGCATCTATTCCTAGATCATTTGCACCGTCAATTATTGCATCTGTTGCATCATCTTCAGTTGCCTCAAAAACTCTAGTAAGAACCCATTGCAAAAAATTATGGCCTTTCTCAACCTCATTTTGTGCACTTTCTGCATATTCTTTTATGCTGTCTTTGACATTCTGTACAAAACCATCTAGTGGTTGACTACTGGTATTCTGATATGAAATAGGTTTTGCACCTGGAATGTATTCTAATAAGCCATTACTTTTCTCAGCCAAATTCACTCTGTCTACAGACTGCTCTATTTAGAAAAGCAGGTTATTATGATATAATAAAAAGGTGAGGAAGGGATTTGAACCCCTATAGATTCGCTTTGCAGGCGAACGCATAGCCACTCTGCCACCTCACCGCGATCAAAATGATTTTATTTGAACAATTAAATCTTTTAGATTAGAATTTTGAGAATTGCTTTGCTGCAAGTCTAATGTCTTCTGATTTTATCGTCTTCCTACCTGCATGTACTGACATCTCCACTGCATTTTTTGCAATTGAAACACCAATTTCTTCTAGTATTCTTCTAAGTTCATTGGCTGATTCATCGCTTACTCTTTCTGCACCTGCTTTTTTCAAAATTCTATACATTACAGAAAGACCAAATTCTGTTGTCATACCATGAATCCGAAAACCCCTGATAAAAGACTTTGAGTGGAAAAAAACTAAGCAAGGATCGATTTATACACACTATTTTGTCTTCAAATATGTGACTAACCATGCCCTGGCTTACTGATGCTCATATTCATCTATCAGACCCTGAGTATTTGCCTGACTTGGAATACATATTTGCGGCCATGGATAAATTGAAGATAAAAGCTTGTTGTGTTTCTATGGACAATACAACTTCAAAGTCTGCGCTTGAATTGAGTAAACGCAGTCCTCTGGTTTTACCATTTATTGGAATTCATCCTGAAAAAGCAGATGATGATCTAAATGCAATGATAGAGTTGATTGGAGATAATTCTCATAGAATATCTGGGATTGGAGAAATTGGTCTTGACAGAACATATGTTTCAGACCAAGCTGGGTTTTCAAGACAGGCATTGGTGTTTCAAGAGATGCTCTCACTTGCAGAAAAATTAGAAAAACCTGTATCCATTCATTCTAGAAAAACTCTAGATGAGATATTTTCATTACTTCCATCTTATTCAATCAAAGGTATTTTACTTCATTGGTTTTCTGGCAGCAAAAAGCAATTGCAAAAAGCAATGGATCTTGGCTGTTTTGTATCCTATGGACCGGCAATGGTTTATTCACAAGACAAGCAAATTCTGCTTGCATTGACTGATGTGGACAAAATCCTGTTGGAAACTGATGGACCTGTGAGATTCTCAAGATGTTTTGGTATGAAAACCGCGCAAATAACTTTTCTACCTAGTGTGCTTTTTTGCATAGCTGGCATCCTGAACAAGTCATATGATGAAATGTTACTGATTGCCGAAAGGAATGCTAGTTCGTACCTTGGTGTATAGGTATAAAAAACCCCTTTAGGCAATCAAGTCAGTGAACAGAATCAAAAAAATTTCCATGGAATTGATGACTACTTATAAAGGAAAATTTGACAATGATTTTGCCCACAACAAACAAGTTCTAAATGAAGTTGCAATTGTAAGATCAAAAGGTCTCAAGAATGAAATTGCCGGTTACATTTCCACGTATATTAAACGAGAACTTGAAGAGAAACAAGAAAAAGAATCTGAAGCAGTTGCGCACAATGAATCAGTTGATGAGACTGAGGACATTGAAGAGCAAATACTCAGCTAGTTTTTACAAAAATCACATATACACCAGTCCTTCTTTTGGTAATATGATAACCGTCAAGTTACTGGGAGGGGCAAGAAAGTTATTCTCATCTGATAAACTTGAGATTGAAAGTGACCTTATGACCGTATCTAGTCTATTGGATTATCTTAAAAAAAATACTAAAAATCTACCATCCCTTGATCCTAACAATATCCTTGTTGCGGTCAATGGTGTAGATTCGTCTGTATTGCAAGGAAAAGAGACTTTGCTGAAGGGTGGAGATGTCATTAGTGTAATTCCATTAGTTCATGGAGGAAAAGCAAAGAGGATGCAATTTGATTTGATGAAAAATATTGTAGAGTTGGTAAGACTCAAAAAAACTATAGAAGACCCAATTAGATTTATCGAATCACTCCGAGAGAGATATTCAAATCTTATCATACAAGGAATTCAGGCAGCATATGTTTTGAATGTAGAACATGTACAAAAGACAGTTTCCATTTCTCTGTCTGCTCAAAAAGCAGGTACTTTACTTTCTAATAAAATTGAGACTGATATCCTCATGAGATTTGCATGTACTAGGCAAATTAGCGATGCAATTTCTAAAGTAGGCATAAAAAAGAATACCGATTCTATATTGATAATAATTGGAAAAAAATCATACATTGAAAAACTATTC
>Ga0075029_100000349_pt1 | contig 26462 bp, 25 predicted proteins | sample LitLauG_LLR_2013_FD_71391 | JGI IMG/M metagenome (GOLD analysis project Ga0075029, IMG submission 71391) | Freshwater sediment microbial communities from North America - Little Laurel Run_MetaG_LLR_2013 | ecosystem: Environmental > Aquatic > Freshwater > Creek > Sediment | place: USA... | reverse complement strand
ATGGCACTGTTGACCAGGCCGATGAGAGTGAGTCCAACCAGGTTCGCTTTCAAGGCAGCGCTGAAGACGTAAAACTTCGCAAAGAAACCGCCCGTCATGGGAATGCCGATCAGCGAGAGCAGGAAGACGGTCAGCGTAGCGGCCAGCAACGGCGAACTGCGTCCGAGGCCCTCATAGTCTTCCAGCGTGACATAACGCTCGCCGGCGTTGGCGAAGTGACTGACCACGGCAAATGCTCCCACGTTCATCGCTGCATAGGAGGCCGCGTAGAACATGGCAGCAGAGACTCCAGCCGCGGAGTTGTCGGGCGTGGTCATGGCAAAGGCGACAAGCAGGTATCCAGCGTGGGCGATCGAGGAGTAGGCGAGCAAGCGCTTCACGTTCGATTGGACCAGGGCGCCGATATTGCCCAGAGTCATCGACAGAGCAGCCGCTACCCAGATCAGCCAGAATCGTCCCGGAGCATTGATCGCGAACAGAACCCGCAGCAGGACCGCGAACGCCGCGGCTTTCGGAGCTGTGGACATAAATCCCACGACCGGCGCAGGGGCGCCTTCGTAGACGTCCGGCGTCCAGATATGAAAGGGTGCGGCAGCGACCTTAAATCCGAGCCCGACGAACATCAAGGCGATCGCCATGAAGACAAGCAATTGTCCCGGCGATTTCTGTAACGCCTGGCTGATCGCATCGATGTTGGTCGATCCGGTCGCGCCGAACATAAGCGCGACGCCGTAGAGGAAGAATGCTGTCGCGAAAGAGCCCAGCAGGAAGTACTTCAGCGACGACTCGCTGCTCGAGGCCTCGTTGCGGCGGAATCCGGCCAGAATGTAGGTCGAGATTGAGGAGATTTCGAGCGCGATGAAAATCAGCACTAATTCCACTGCAGACGACATCAGCGCCATGCCCACCACGCCGAACAGAATCAGCGCGTAATATTCGCCGGCGCGAATCCGCTGCACGGCCATGTATTCGTATGAACTCAGGATGACGACGGCGGCAATCGCGATCACGAGTACATGGAAAAAAATGCTGAAGCTGTCCACCCGGATCATGTTCGAGAACGCGGATCCGGGAGACTGCGCCATGAACCAGGTCGAAGCCAGCGCTGCCAGCGTGCCGACGAGCGCGATCGAGCCAGCGGTTCTGGGGCTCTTTTCCTGATCGAGCAACGGATCCAGCATCATGACCACGATGCCGAACACCGACAGCACCAGCTCCGGCAGAATGCGGACATAGTCCTGGCCCTGGGGAATGATCTGCGGGACGGCCTGCATGACTGCGGGGAAGCTCATTGGCCCACCACCTTGCCAACGATCTGTCCGAAGGGAGCGAGCGCGGCCTGCACTGCGGGATCAATCGCGCCTAGCCACAGGATGGGCGCTACTCCCATCACGAGCGCGGCGAGTGCGCAAGGCCAAACGGCGGCTTTCTCAAACGCGAACAAGTCATGCAGCGAATTGTTGACCTCATGCGTGACCTTGCCGTAGAAGACGCGCTGGTACATCCACAACAAATAGATGGCACTCCAGATCACGCCCGTGGCGCCGAGGATTCCATAGATGGCTCGCGACTGAAACGCTCCATTCAGAACCAGAAATTCGCCGACGAATCCGTTGAGCAAAGGCAGGCCGACAGAAGCAAGCACGATAAACAAAAAGGAAGCGGCATACACCGGCATAGGCGAAGCGAGGCCGCCGTACTCGCTGATCTCGTAGGTGTGACGGCGTTCGTGCAGAATTCCGGAAAGCATGAAGAGTCCGCCGGTTGAGATTCCGTGAGCCAGCATGACGAACACCGCGCCATTCAACCCCGATATCGTGAAGCTGAATATGCCGAGCACCACAAATCCCAGGTGGCTGACCGAGGAGTAGGCGATCAGCTTTTTCATGTTCGGCTGCACCATCGCGACGAGCGCGCCGTAAATGATGCCGATCAGGGCCAGAATCATAATCCAGGGCGCGTTGCGCCGTGCCTGATCCGGGAACAGGCCAAGGTTGAAGCGCAGCATGCCGTAGGTGCCCATCTTCAGCAGAACGCCTGCCAGCAGGACGGATCCGGCGGTGGGCGCTTCGACGTGCGCGTCGGGCAACCACGTGTGGAACGGGAACAGAGGAACCTTGACCGCGAAGGCCAGGAAGAAGCCCAGAAACAGCCATTGCGCGGCAGCCGGGAAAGTCGAGATCGAGCCGTTGGCGATGCGATCACGAATCACCACGAAATCAAAGCTGCCCGTCTGCGCGTAGAGCCAAAGAATCGCTGCCAGCATGAAGACGGACGCGATCATGGTGTACATGAAAAACTTTACCGCCGCGTACACCTTGCGCTCGTGGCCGAAGACGCCGATCAGCAGCGCCATTGGGATCAGTGTGGCTTCCCAGAAGAAATAGAAGAGGAACAGATCGAGCGAGGTGAAGACGCCGATCAGCGCGGTCTCGAGGATGAGAAGAAGGATGAAGAATTCCTTGACCCGGTCGTGAATCGACTTCCACGAAATCAGCACGCACAGCGGAGTGAGAAACGTAGTCAACACCACCAGCCACATGGAGATGCCGTCGATTCCCATGTGGTAGTGAATGTTCGGCGTGGAGATCCAGGCCTTGTCGATTTCGTACTGAAATTCTGCTTGCGCGCGGTGAAAGTGCACCGGCAGATGCAGGGAGAGAACGAACGTAAGCAAGGAAATAACCAGCGCGAACACGCGAATGTCGCGATCGCGGCGGGGCAGCAGCACAAGCAGCAAGGCTCCCGCAAGCGGAACAAATGTCACCAGGGTCAAGATCACGGAGCTGAGGTTGTCGGTATTCATCGACTTACCCCCAGCCACAGCATGTACGCAATTACGATAGCGGCTCCACCAGCGATCCAGCCTGCATACGATCGTAGGTTGCCCGACTGCATGTGCCGTACTTCGTCGGAAACGTGGCGCGCCCCGTCGGCCGCGTCGTTGATCGAATCGTCGATCACCTTGCGGTCAACCCCCTGCCACAAAATGCTGGTCGAGCCGTCGATCAGCGGCTTCACAAAAATCGCCGCGTAGATTTCGTCCACGTAATACTTGTGGAGAACGGCCTCGTAAAAACCGCCGAGGGAGTCGGCGATTTTCTGAGGAAGATACGGTTTGCTGACGTAGAGAATGTAGGCCAGCGTCGCTCCCGCTAAGGCCAGTAACACGGAAACGCCCATCAGCAAAAGTTCAGCGCCGCCTGATCCTTCAGTCACTCTCTGCGGAAACTCGGAGCCGAACACAGGCGCAAGGAAGTGCTCAAAGCGATTGCCGATTCCAACCAGCCCGCCAACCGTCGACAACACCGCCAACACAACCAGCGGACCCAGCATCACCCAGGGGCTCTCGTGCGGCTCGCCATGCCCGTGGGCATCGTGGCCGTGAGCGGCATGGGCATGCCCGTGATCGTCGACCTGCAGGCCACGATAGTCGCCAAAGAACGTCATAAAGAGTAGCCGGAACATATAGAACGACGTCATGAACGCAGTGACCGCACCGATCAGCCAATAGATCCAACTCTCCTGGTAAGCCTTCCAGAGAATTTCGTCTTTGCTCCAGAAGCCCGCGAACGGCGGAATACCCGAAATCGCCAGGGTTGCGATTCCCATGGTCAGGAACGTCCACGGAATGTAGGAGCGCAGCCCGCCCATGTTGCGCATATCCTGCTCGCCGCCGACGGCGTGAATCACGGAGCCCGCCGCCAGGAACAAGAGCCCTTTGAAGAACGCGTGCGTCATCAGATGGAAGATTCCCGCCGAGAACGCTCCCACGCCGCAGGCCATGAACATGTAACCGAGTTGCGAGACGGTGGAGTAGGCAAGCACCTTCTTAATGTCGGTCTGCGTAATGCCGATGGTGGCGGCGAACAACGCCGTTAGCGTGCCGATGATGGCGACAACGGTCAGGGCGATCGGTGCCCGCTCAAAAATCACGTGTGACCGCGAAACCATGTACACGCCCGCAGTCACCATGGTGGCCGCGTGGATCAGTGCCGAGACCGGGGTCGGGCCTTCCATCGCATCCGGCAGCCAGACGTACAGCGGAATCTGCGCCGACTTGCCGCAAGCACCCACCATCAGCAAAATTCCAATCGTTGTGAGCAGCCCCGCCCCGGCGGTTTCCGATGCGATCGGCGCGACGCGCTCGAAAACCTGGGTGAAGGCCAACGAATGGAAGTGCTGGATGATCAAGAAGAGCGCAATCAGAAATCCGAAGTCGCCGATGCGATTGACGATGAATGCTTTCTTCCCGGCCGAAGCCGCCGAATCTTTCGTGAACCAGAAGCCGATCAGCAGATACGACGCCAGGCCCACGCCCTCCCAACCGATGAACATCACCAGATAGTTATTGGCCAGCACCAGCGTCAGCATGAAAAACATGAATAAGTTCAGGTAGGCGAAGAAGCGGTAGTAGCTGGGATCTTCCCACATGTAGCCGACGGAATAAATGTGGATGAGAAATCCCACGCCGGTGACGACCAGCAGCATGACCAGCGAAAGCTGATCGAGGTAGAAGGCGAAGTCAACGCTAAAGCTGCCCGAACGGATCCAGTGCGCCAGATATTCCTGATAGGGAAGGGGCATGGACAAGCAGCGCCACGCCACCGATAGCGCCCACAAAAACGCCGCGCCCGAGAAGAATAGAGCGACCGTGCTTACTGCCGTGCGCGAAGATTTCTTCCCGAGAAATCCATTGATCGCGGCTCCCGCCAGCGGCAGGATCGGGATCAGCCAGAGATTGAGATTCGGCGTCATAGTTTGAGCTGATTCATAACTTGAGCAGATTTACCTGATCAACGTTCAGCGTTTCCCGATTGCGATAGACCGCGATGATAATTGCTAACCCAACGGCAGCTTCGGCAGCCGCGACCACCATCACGAAGAAGACGAAGACCTGTCCGGCCAGCGCGTGCCAGTGCGCCGCGAAGGCGACGAACGAGAGATTCACGCCATTCAGCATCAGTTCAATCGACATGAAGATGGTGATGATGTTGCGCTTGATGAGGAATCCCACCACGCCGCAGGCAAACAGGATTCCGCTGAGCACCAGATAATACGAGAGCGGGACCATCAGTCCACCTTCCTTGCCGGAGCCGATGGAGGCTTGCTGGCCAACACCACCGCGCCCATGATGGCGATCAGGATCAGAATCGATGTGATCTCGAAGGGCAATAGAAATTCGTGAAAGAGCAGTTGCCCGATCACTGCAGGGGCGCCCGGCAAAGCGCCTGCCGCGACCGCCTCCGTGCCCGAATGCCGCAGAACCACCCAACCCAGCAAAACGCTTCCCAGCAGCACTCCGGGGATCCCGAACATAGTGGCGACACGACTGCCTTTCGTGCGTTCCTCCACACCGGCATTGAGCAGCATGATGGTGAAGACGAACAGCACCATGATGGCCCCGGCATAGACGATCACCTGCACGGCAGCTAGGAATTCCGCACCCAGCAGCATGTATTCACCCGCGAGCGCTGCCATGACCGCGATCAGCGACAGCGCGGAGTTGATCGGGTGGGTCTGCGCCAGCAAGTTAACAGCGCCCGCTACCGCAACGGCTCCGAAGGCCAGAAACAGAATTAAATGAACACTAAGCATGAATTTCGTTTTCGACTACCACGCCACCGCGATGGCAGTGGCAATCACATTCGCCAGCGACAGCGGCAGCAGGAACTTCCAGCCAAACGCCATCAACTGGTCGTAACGGAAGCGCGGCAACGTACCCCGCACCCAGATATACAAAAAGAGAAACGCAAAAATCTTGGCGCCAAACCAGAACACCGGAAGGATCGCCTGCAGGATGGCGGGGCCGAACAGTGGCCCGTTCCATCCACCGAAAAACAGCAGCGTGGCCAGGCAGGCCACCGTGATCATGTTGGCGTATTCCGCCATGAAGAACATGGCAAACTTCATCGCGCTGTATTCGGTGTGATATCCGGCGACGAGTTCGGTTTCGGCTTCCGGCAGGTCAAACGGGATGCGGTTCGTTTCCGCATAGGCCGCCATCAGATAACAGAAGAAGCCGATGAACTGACCGGTAAAAATATTCCAGCGGGGAATGAATCCCCAGAAGTGTCCACCTTGCGAATTCACAATGTCGCGCAGGCTGAAGCTGCCGGACATGATCAGTACGCCCACCAGAGAAAGGCCGAGAGAAATTTCGTAGCTTACCATCTGGGCGCTGGCGCGCAGTCCGCCGAGCAGAGAGTATTTGTTGTTCGACGACCATCCGGCGAGCGCGACGCCATAAACGCCGATAGAGGTAATGCCGAGGATCACCAAAAGGCCGGTGTTCACATCGGTGACCTGCAGCGGAATGCTGTAGCCGGCAATCGTGACTGAGTTGCCGAAGGGGATCATCGAGATCGACGTCAACGCGAAGATGACCGCAATCAGCGGAGCCGCAATGTACAGCGGCCGGTAGACGTGGGGCGGAGTCAGATCTTCTTTGAATAGAAACTTTGCGCCGTCAGCGAGTGGCTGCAGCAGCCCGAACGGGCCGACCCGCGTGGGTCCCCAGCGATTCTGCATGTGGCCGACGACCTTGCGCTCCAGCCACACCGTGTAGGCGACGGCCGTGAGCAGCACAACCAGAACAATCGCCGACTTAATGACCGACGCCAAAATGTAGAGCCAGATCGGCAAAGCCTTGTTTTCCTCTCCGTAGTTCGAGACCGCAAATTCAGATGTCCAGATGAAACCGGTGTCACTGGAAACTAGTCTGCCGCCACTCCCGACTGCTTGACTTCGTGACTCTCCAAAACCGACTTCAACGTCCGCGAATAACGTCCCAGCGTGCCCGAAGTAAACAGGCTGTCGTTGGCCGGGGAGATCGATTCCGCTTTGTGCTCCGCCCCAGCGCCGCTGTTGGTAAGCGAAGTATGCTCACTGTTGCCCGCGAGCAGGTTCATGCGAGACACGTCGTAGCCGGGAACGAGGCGCTGAATCTCGTCCAGAATGGCCATTGGATCGAGCGGGCTGAGCTTCGGCTCAAGGCCTTGCTCCTGCAACCAGACTGCGTGACGATCAGCCTCGCCGGACTGAGCCCCGCGCGACTGTCCCATGTCGGCGTGCGTTCCACCGCCAATCGGAACGAGTTTGCGAACCTCGAATCCCATGGCATCGGCGATGCGAACGATCATTTCGAAGTCGCTCTTGGTGCCGGCAACTTCCCCGGCTTTTTTGACTAGCTGCAAATCGCCGGAAGTATTCGTGAATGTCCCTGACTTTTCGTAAGCGTTTGCGGCAGGGAGAACCACATCGGCCATGATCGCGGTCTCGGTCAAGAACATGTCCTGTACCACGACGAAGCTCTTGGAGAACGCAAATGGATCAATCTGCATGCGTCCAATCGGATTCGATCCGACCACGTAGAGCGCTTTCAGTTTGCCGGTCTTCGCGGTTTCGATCATGCCCGGCAGATCGAGGCCCGGCGTCTGCGGGATATGCGCCCACTCTTTGTGAAACTCGGTATTCCCGGCAGTCGAGTGATAGCCGGGCAGCAGATCGGGATAAAGCCCCATATCCGCCGCACCGCGAGAGTTTGCGTAATCGGCGAGGCAGATGAACTTCGCGCCGGAAAAGCTGGAGATGAGTTGCGAGACTGCGCCGCCGCGGATCTCAGAGCCAAAGATAACAACAAGATTCTGCTCGCGCCTAAGCTGCTCGCGCAGCGCGATCCATGCATCCTTATTAGTTGACGCCGTGACCAGTGCGTCTGCCGAAGCATCGTCGCCAGCTAGGAATGCCGCGAACTTGCCTTCAGCGCCCGCGGGAATCTGCGAAAAGCTCGTGGCTTGGCGGCGAAGCTTGATTGACTCCGAGTTCACCACATACAGCTTGGCCCGATGCAGGCGCACATTATTTCGAATCTGCCAGGCCAGCAGCGGATGCTGCTCCGTCGGATCGTTGCCAATCAGCAGAATTGCCGGAGCGGTGAAGACATCGGCCATGCAGGCAGTCGCGTCCGGCTTGCCGCGCAGCGCTGCCGCGAGGGCAGGGAAGTCGGCCGTCCGGTGATGATCCACATTATTGGTCTGCAGCACCACGCGCGAGAATTTCGAGAGCAGGTACGCTTCTTCGTTGGTGGTGCGCGTCGAGCCGATCACGCCGATCGCCTGGCCGCCATCTTTATCGCGCACTTCGGCAAACTTCTTGCCCACCAACTCCAGCGCTTCTTCCCACGTCGATGACGTCAGCTTGCCATTCTTGCGAATCAGCGGCTGCGTCAACCGCTCTTCGTGATTCGCGAAGTCGAACGCATATCGCCCTTTAATGCAGAGGAAGTCGCCGTTCGTGCCGCTCTTGTCGCGATTGTCGCCGCGCACAATTTCCATGCCGGTGTCGGATCGCCGCACGCCCAGCGTGGTCTTACATCCGTCACCGCAATGCGTGCAGATCGTACCCACGTGCTTCATCTCCCACGGCCGCGTCTTGTAGCGGTATGCTCCCGAGGTCAGCGCACCGACTGGGCAAATGTCGATGCACATGCCGCACTCTTCGCACTCCAGATGGTCGCCTTGGTTGGGAGCGATGATCGAACTCACGCCGCGGTTCTGCACGCCGAGCGCCCACACGTCCATGCCTTCGCCGCAGATCCGCACGCAGCGGTAGCACAGAATGCACCGAGGACGGTCGAAGAACACCACCGGAGACCACTGCTGCTCCTCTTTGTGGTTCTTCGCCTCCATGAATTTCGATTCGGCGGCGCCGTAGCTGAACGTCATGTCCTGCAACTCGCACTCGCCACCAGCGTCGCAGACCGGGCAGTCCAGGGGATGATTGCCCAGCAGAAGTTCGAGCATGGACTTGCGCGCCTGCTTGATCTCTTCGCTCTCAGTGGTGACAGCCATGCCTTCGCCGACCACGGTGGTGCAGGCGGTCTGCAGCTTGGGCATTTTCTCGACTTTCACCAGGCACATGCGGCAAGCGCCCTGCAGCGAAAGATTAGGGTAGTAGCAGAACGAAGGCACTTCGATGCCCACGCTCTTGCAGGCTTCAATGAGAAGCGTGCCCGCGGGAGCCGTGAGCTTCTTGCCGTCGACTGTGAGATTTACGTCAGCCATGAAAATTTGCGATTGCGCGATTGTGTGATTTGGCGATTGAAGATCCTTCCAGCCAGATTTTCAATCGCCCAATGACCCGATCGCCCAATGACTCAATCCTTATCTAATGCGCAAACGCCGCTTCCTCCACTCCAGCCTTCTCGTAAGGACACGGCTTGCCTTCCAGATGATCTTCAAATTCTTTGCGGAACTTCTTCACGAATCCAATGGTCGGCATCGCGGCCGCATCGCCCAGCGGACAGAATGTTCGCCCCAGCATGTTCTCCGCCAGGTATTGAATGTTGTCGATGTCTTTCTTCACGCCGCCGCCCGCATGGAAACGAACCAGAGTCTTCTTCAGCCAGTCGGTGCCTTCGCGGCAGGGAATGCACCATCCGCAGCTTTCATGCTGGTAGAACTTCATGGTCCGGAGCGCGAATTTCACGATGCACTGCGCGTCATCGATTACTACCACGCCGCCCGAACCAAGCATGGATCCCGCTTTCGCAACCGAATCAAAATCCATCGCGACATCGATCTCGTCGGCGGTCAAAACCGGACAAGAGCTTCCGCCGGGCACAACTCCCTTGAGCGAGCGTCCATTCGGGATCCCGCCGCCAACCTCGTAAATCATTTTCTTGAGGTTGTAGCCCATCGGCAGTTCGTAGACGCCGGGCTTGGCGATATTGCCGCTCAGGCAGAACAGGCGCGTGCCGCCGTTCTTCGGCGTGCCCAGCTTGGCGTACCATTCCGCTCCGCCAAGAATAATGTGCGGAACGTTGGCCAGCGTCTCTGCATTATTAATGACCGTGGGCCCGCCCCAAAGTCCAACGACAGCCGGAAAGGGCGGCCGAATGCGAGGGATGCCGCGTTTGCCTTCGAGCGACTCCATCAGCGCCGACTCTTCGCCGACTTCGTAAGCCCCGGCGCCGCCGTGCCAGTAAATGTCGAGGTCGCGCCCGCTACCGAAAATGTTCTTGCCAATGAATCCCCTGGCGTAGGCGTCACGGATCGCCTTCTGCATGATGTTCGACAGATACCGGTATTCGCCGCGAATGTAGATGTAGCCGCTCTTCGCGCCTACGGCCAGCGCGCCGATCATTACGCCTTCAATCACCGAGTGCGGATCGTGCTCGAAAATCAGGCGGTCTTTGCACGTGCCCGGTTCGCTCTCATCGCCGTTGCATAGCACATACTTCGGCTTGGCCGACTGCTTGGGCACGAACGACCACTTCATCCCGGTAGAGAATCCCGCCCCGCCCCGGCCGCGCAGGCCGGAATTCTTGACCTCATTAATAATGGCGTCCGACTCCATGGCGAGCGCCTTCTGCACGGCCTTGTAGCCGTCGAGCTCGAGGTAGCGGTCGATGTTGGTCGCACCCTGGCCAAAGCGCCGGGAGACGACCTTTACCTCGTCGGGATGTGAGACCAAGTCAGCCATGGGGACATTGGGTAATTGTGTAATTTGGTAATTGGGAAATTGAAAACCAACGTCGAAACGACATCTGCTCTACGGTTTTCAATTACTCAATTACCAAATTTCCCAATTACTCAATCCTTTATTGCGTTCCCTTCTTCTTGTAGTCGTCGAGAATGCTGTCCATCTTCTCTGCCGTCAGGTTCTCGTGAAAATCGTAGTTGACCTGCGCCGCCGGGGCCCAGCTGCATGCTCCAATGCATTCCACTTCTTCCAGCGAAAACAGGCCGTCCGCCGTCGTCTGCTTATGGCCGATGCCCAACTTCTTCGCGCAGTGGTGCAGGATGTCTTCTCCGCCGCGCACCATGCAGCTGATATTGGTGCACACCTGCACATTAAACTTGCCCCGCGGCTTGGTGGTCAGCATGGAGTAATAGCTGATCACGTTACGCACTTCAAGTTCGGTCAGATCGAGTCGAGAGGCAATTTCCGCGATGACCTCGTCCGAGAGAAATCCAACTTCGTCCTGCGCGTAAAGCAGCGTCGGCACTAACGCCGACCGCTTCGTCGGATAGTGCGGGACCATCTCCGCAAACCGCGATTCGAATTCCTCGGAAAATCTCATTTGCCTTCCTCGGTGATCCTCTGTGACCTCTGTGGTCCATGCTTTTTCACCACAGAGGACACAGAGTCATCGATCAATTTCTCCTAAAACAATATCGATGCTTCCGATGGCCGCCACCACATCCGCCAGCAAATGCCCCTCGCACATCTTCGACAGCGTTTGCAGATTGGCGAAGCACGCCGATCGCATATGAACCCGATACGGTTTTGCCGTACCGTCGCTGACGATGTAATAGCCCATCTCGCCGCGCGGCGATTCCACCGCCTGATACACCTCGCCCGCCGGAACCGCGAACCCTTCAGTAATAATTTTGAAATGATAGATGAGCGACTCCATCTGGGTCTTCATCTTCTCGCGGTCGGGCAGCACGATGCCCGGGGCGTCGGCCTTGATCGGCCCTTCCGGCATGCCATCCAGCGCCTGCCGCACGATGCCGCACGATTCCCGCAACTCCTGCACGCGGCACATATACCGGGCGAACACATCGCCGTCCTGCGAGACTGGCACCTTGAACTGAAATTTCTCGTAGCTCGAATAGGGCATGTCCCGCCGCAGATCGATGTCCACACCGCTACCCCGCAACGTCGGACCGGTCGCGCCCAGCGCAATCGCATCCTCGGCCGTCATCACGGCCACGCCCTTGGTCCGCATGCCCCAGATCGGATTGCCGGTCAGCAGATTCTCGTACTCGTCGACCTTCTCGGGGAAGTAGCCCGCAAAATCGCGCACGCGGTCAAAGAATCCGAGCGGCGGTTCCAACGCGACTCCGCCTACGCGGAAGTAGGAGGTCATCATGCGCTGTCCGCTGACCATCTCGAACATTTTCAACACTTCTTCGCGCTCGCGGAAGCAATATAAGAAGACCGTGAGCGCGCCGATGTCCATGGCGTGCGTGCCCAGCCACACCAGGTGCGAATTGATGCGCGTCAATTCGTTCAGCAGCACGCGCAGCCACTGCGCCTTCGGAGGAATCTCCAGCCCCAGAAGTTTCTCCACCGCCAGCACATAGCAGAGGTTGTTGGTCATGGGGCAGAGATAATCGATGCGGTCGGTCAGCGGCACCACCTGCTGGTAGAACTTCGCTTCGCAGGTCTTCTCGATTCCGGTGTGCAGGAAGCCGATATCCGGCATCAGCCGCACGATGGTTTCGCCGTCAATCTCCAGCAGAACGCGCAGCACGCCGTGAGTCGACGGATGCTGCGGGCCCATGTTCAGGATCATGGTCCGATCCTGACCGGGTTCCAAGACGGGTGTGGGAGCAAGGTGCGCCATCTTTTATCTGAACCTCAGCGGTAGCCCTCCACCGGATAGTCTTTGCGCAGCGGGTGGCCTTCCCAATCCTCGGGCATCATGATGCGGCGCAGATAGGGATGGCCCGTAAACCGCACGCCGAACAAATCGAACACTTCGCGCTCAAAATAATTCGCGCCGGGCCACACGGGAGTCAGCGACTCGACCACGGGACTGCCGCTGTCGAGCTTTACCTTCAGCCGTACGCGCTCTTTTTTCGGAATCGAAAGCAGGTGATAAACAACCTCAAACCTGGGCTCTGACGGATACCAGTCCACGCAGGTCACGTCTGACAGGAAATTGAACGGGCAGGCCGGATCTTCCTTTAATAGTACGCAGGCTTCGCGAATGGCCGACCGGTCGAGATAAATCGTCATCTCCTCGCGATCGAACTTGACGCCCTGCACCACCTGCGCATTCCACGCGACCAGCCGCGCCACCGCAGGATGGTTCTTGAGTTGTTCAATATCAGTGATCGCGGGAGCCAGCGGCATTTAACGCTTCCCCCACAGGGGTGCTGTTTCGCCCCAGTCCAGCACGCCCTTTTTCCACACGTAGAAGAAGCCAACCAGGAAGATTCCGATGTACACCAGCATCTCCCACAAGCCGAAATGCTTTAGATCGCGCAAAATGATGGCCCAGGGATAAATGAAGACCGCTTCAACATCGAACAAGATGAAAAGCATCGCGACCAGATAGAATTTGACAGAGAAGCGCTCCCGGGAGTCGCCCACCGGGGTCATGCCGCATTCATAAGGGGAAAGTTTGGCGCGGGTGGGCTTGCGCACGCCGATCAGCCAGGAAAGCAGAATAATCGCGGTCGCAATCCCGCCCGCCATAAGAATATGGATCAGAAACGGCAGGTAGCGAGCGAAGTAATTGTCTGGCATAGGACGAGGTATATATAATTCGCGCCAACTGCTAACGTAAACATTCTAGAGTATGAGCAGTGCGCAACAGTGTCAAGGGAGAGCCGGCGATTTCTGACCGTGGCCAGGAAAGTTCGCAATTTTGTAATCGGGTAATTTCGTAATTTGAAAATCCGGAGCGCCAAATTGGTGTTCCAATTACAAAATTACCCAATTACGGAATTACTCAATCCTTATGATTTTCGGCTTCAATACCGACGTCAAGCATGGCGACACCATCTACCACGTGCAGAGCGAGGCGCGCGAAAGCGAGCGCCTGCTGCAGACCCAGGTCTTTGTCCGTGGACGCTGCATCGGCAAGAAGGCTACCTCGTATGGAGGGCGTTCCAGCGACGTGCCCTTTGCCGACACCCAGAAAGAGCAGCAACTTCGCGAGCAGCACCGCCTCGTGCTCGATGCTATTCGGGAAGGGAAGCTGGATCAGGCTCTCGATCGTCCCGAACCGGAAGTCCTGGCTGCCGTCAAAGAGCTCGAGGTCGAGTGGCTGAACTCCGACTCGATCCACTCCGATCGCAACCTGACCTTGAAACTGCGAGTCACCGAAGGCGGCACGGCTGCGAGTGGTGCCCGGCTGATTTTCCGCTTCGCGCGCCCCGGCGGGTCACCTTTCTACACACAGGCCGTCGCCGACTCCGGCGGCTCGGCAGAAATTAACATCGAAGTCGAGGAATCCGCCTTGCCGGATTCGTCGTTGCTGGTTCAGGCCAACTTCGAAGGACGCACCACCACCCGCAAGTTTCTGCTGCGTAAAAACGAGTAGACGCTGCCGCGTTAATGAGTGGGAATCTCACCTTTAATGAGACTGCAAATCAACGGAGACGAGCGCCAGTTTGACCACCCCACTCCCATCACGCTGGTTGCGCTTGTGGAAATCCTCAGCATGAAGGCTGACCGCGTTGCCGTAGAATTGAACCGCGAAATCGTTCCCCGGGACCGCTGGGCCGAAACCGCGCTCCAGGAAGGCGACCGCCTGGAGATTGTCCACTTTGTGGGCGGCGGCTGCGGCTCATGGGCTGGGCAGGAACTCTCTTAGTCACCCTTTTTCCAACAAAACTCCTCTTGCACGTCGTCGACTTCAGACTAGAATGTCTCAAACATTTTGCCGCAGGATTGTTTGAAACAGATTCGGGGAAATATGCAAGACAAGTTCACATCGCAAGACGTCATCGCTTTGACCGGGATCACGCCCCGCCAGTTGCAATGGTGGGACGAGCGCGGTGTGGTCAAGCCCGCGCGGGAAGGCCACCGGCGTCTGTACTCAATGAATCACCTCACTGAAGTGGCGGTGATTTGCGAACTGCGGCGTAAGGGATTCTCCCTGCAAGCCGTCCGCAAGATCATGCGCTTCCTCGATCGCGAGCTCGGCAAAGGGCTGGCGGAAATTGTCGACCGCGAATCCGAGTATCACCTGCTCACCGACGGAACGCGGATTTACCTGGAGACCTCGGCGCAGCAAATCGTCGACATCCTGAAGAATTCGAGCCAGCCGATCCTGGCGGTCTGTCTTACCGACGCAGTGCGGCAGGTGCGGGCGGAGATCCTTTCGAGGAAGACGAATACTTCGGTAACTACGTCCGATTACCGAGGGCGTGCTAAAAAAGCCTTGTAGACGGCGAGTTCGCAGGTTCGCGGAACGTGGAAGTTGCATCTCAGCTTCACGAAACGGGGAGGACGACATGGTCGGTGAACTGGATGTCCTGAATGAATGGATTCCGGAACAGATGCAGCCGGGCACCGTTTTCGTGCTGGAAAACGCCGGGGAGATCGGCGAAAAGGAAGATCCGTATTGGGCGGTACTTTCGTGTCCGTCCTGCGGTATGCTGGGACTGATCACGCGCAAGCAGATCAACGGGTTGCTGCCCGTCATTTGTGGTTCGGAGCATTGCTCGGCGCAGTTCTTCATCCGCGAGGCGGAAGTTGTGGTGCGCAAACCGTTCTAATTTGTGTGGCGCGGGCACCCACGCCCGCGAAAGGCCGATAGCGTCTGACGGTCTGAAAGAAAAACACCCCTGCCCTCAAAAATTTTGACCCCGCATTTTTTAGTACCGCACGCACGCGGGCGGGGGCGCCCGCGCCACATCTATTTCCGTGCTTCCTTCAACTCGACCGGAACCTGCTCCACAATCTCAATTCCAAATCCTTCGAGCGCTGCGACTTTCTTTGGCCGGTTGGTCAGCAGCCGGATCCGCCGCAGGTCTAGATCGGACAGAATCTGCGCGCCGATGCCGATCTCGCGCTGAATCTGCTTCTCGTTGTCGTAAAGAGACGGAAGCGAACGTCCGCGATGGAAGCTGAGTGCGGTGCGCTCGCCCACTTTCTCAATGGAGAATCCCTGCGAGGTCTGATGGAGATAGATCAGGGCTCCGCGTCCTTCCTCTGAAATCCGGCGCAGCGAGCCTTCGAGCGTGGCGTGGCATTCGCATCCGGTTGCGCCGAAAACGTCGCCCATGAGGCAATGCGCGTGCATGCGCACCAGCACGGGGGACTCGCTGTGCTCAATATCGCCGCGAATCAAAGCTACGTGCGACTCTCCGCCGTCGACTTCGCTCTCATAGGCGATCAGCCGGAACTCGCCGAATCGAGTATCGATCAGGGCCTCGCCTACGCGATGCACATAGCGCTCATGCGCCATGCGGTAGCGAATGAGCTCGGCGACGGTAAGCATCTTGAGCCCGTGTTCGCGGCAGAAACTGATCAGATCGGGCACGCGCGCCATGCTGCCATCGTCCTTCATGATTTCGCAGATGATCCCCGCCGGAACCATTCCCGCCAGACGTGCCAGATCGACCGAGGCCTCAGTCTGCCCGGCACGTACCAGCACGCCGCCTTTGCGGGCGCGAAGAGGGAAGACGTGCCCCGGCCGCGCCAGGTCGGTGGGCTTAGTCGCGGGATCAATGGCCACCTGAATGGTGCGCGCGCGATCGTAGGCGGAAATGCCAGTGGTGACGCCCTGGCGCGCGTCGATCGCTTCGCAGAACGCGGTGCCATATTGCGAAGTGTTTTCCGCCGTCATGGGACCGATGCGCAGATGTTCGAGGCGTTCCTCGGTCATGGCCAGGCACACGAGGCCTCGGCCAAACTTGGCCATGAAGTTGATCGCTTCGGGGGTGACCTTCTCGGCGGCGAGGGTGAGGTCGCCTTCGTTCTCGCGATCCTCGTCGTCGACGACGACTATCATTCGCCCGGCGCGGATTTCCTCGATGGCATCAGGAACGTCGGTGATTGGGGGCTGGGGGCTCATAATGAGGCGATTGTAGCAACAGGGCGGATCGCCCTGGATACCCTGATTCGATTTTTTTTTGATACCGTCGGATAAAATCCCTGGTTTGTTGGGTTTAGAGAGAGGTGATATGGACGTCTGGCGGTAAAATATTGAAAGAGAAGGGGTTGCGGGCAAAATATTGCGGAGTAAGGGGTTAGATGACGGGTTTGGGCTTTGCACATTATCCCCCTCCTGAATAATAACTTCTGAGTCTGCACAAGAACTGTCCTGAACTCTTCCCGGCCACAGTACCCCGTCCCTTTTATTTAACTGGAAAATCCTTAGGGCTTGCTGAATCTGCGCCCTTCGGCGGGATAACAGACGAAGTTCCGCCTCCGCATCGCGCATAGCCACATCCCACATGTTAACAGTGTTTTGACGTGAAGTTTTCTTCTCTTTGTTCGCCCTTGACAGCTTATTTGACACGCTCATATACTGACTCCGTGACACAGGATCAAATTGCCATTTACCGCACCGCCCTCAAAGAAGCGAGGGCGTCTTTCGACAAAACCACCAAACGACTCACAGAGATTGCCCTCGAAGAGTACGACCTCAAGAGCGACGCGGACAGGCTTCGGCGCACGATTACTGCGCTTGCGGCGATGTGCAGCGAAGACCCTTCCGTTGATCGACTTGGGATTACCGAGTCGTGCTTGGAGGTCATGGATGTGAGAAAGACTCTGGCCACCACTGCGGACGTAGTCAGATCGCTTGAATCGAGGGGATTCGATCTGGCGTCGCACAAGAATGCCGCCGCGTCCGTTCACGCCGTGCTTACCCGGCTTGCAGGCAAAGGGAAGATTGAAAGGGTTGAAAGTGCCGTAATGGACGGAAGCACGGAGAAAAAAGTTGTGATGTGGAAAGGTCCAAACTACGACCCGGAGGTCAAATTCGACGACGAAGATATTCCGTTCTGATTTATTGCACTGCGAGCAGGAAGCAAACGTTTGGTCGCGATTCTCCCTGCTCGCAGCCTTCAACGGAAGGGTTCCTGTCAGTGGTGACAAGCGGTCTGCAAAACCGCCGGGTGCTGTGGTAGGCCACAGCATGGGTTCGACACCCAATCCTTCCGCCAAACTTTTTGAAAGAGCGTTACCGCGCTCTGAGATTGTATTTGCGCGGCTTATTCCAATACGGCGAATGGCATTTCGGACAAACTTTCGGCTCTCCTGCGGTACTTTGGCGCGGAACCCATTCGTGTTCGCACCTGTTACAACGATACCCTTTTTGCTTGAGGGTGACCAGAGCCATGAGCAAACTATACCTAGATAATAATATATTGTCAAGGTGATGTTTTGCTTGACAGATATATTATTATATAATAATATATTTCTCAGGTGATGATTATGAACCTGAGAGAACTTCGCGGCATGGAACTGGCGGAAACGCGGACGATCCGCAAGCGCGATGGATGGTGGTGGGTTCCTTCGCAAACGGGTAGCAGGTTGTACCGCGTGCAGTTGAGCAAGAAGTTTGCGACGTGCGAGTGTGCCGATTTCGCCAAACGCGGACAGGCGTGCAAGCACATTGTCGCGGCGTGCGTTATGCAGATAAGGCAAGAGCAAAACGCGGACGGCACTACGACGGTCACCAAAACCGTGACCTTTACCGCGACGGAGAAAACTACCTACCCCCAAAACTGGGCGGCCTACAACGAAGCGCAAACCAAGGAGCAGGATAAATTCCTCGCACTGCTGGCTGATCTGTGCTCCGGTATTCCCACGGCACAGCCCAAACATGGACGGCCCAGACTCCCGTTGTCGGATGCCATTTTTAACGTCACCTTCAAAGTTTATTCCACGTTCTCGCAGCGCCGTTTTATGAGCGATCTTCGACAGGCGCACGTTCGCGGTTACATTTCCAAGGTTCCGCACTTCAATAGCATTTCCAATTACCTCGAAAACCCCGAACTGACTCCGATTCTTCGCAACCTGATTACCCAGAGCAGTCTCCCGTTGCGTGCGGTCGAAACCGCCTTCGCCGCCGATTCGTCTGGCTTTACAACGTCCCGATTCACTCGCTGGTTTGATGTGAAGTACGGCAAAGAACGCACGAAACAGGATTGGGTCAAAGTCCACGTCATGTGCGGAGTCAAAACGAACGTTGTAACCGCCGTTGAAATCGAAGGCCAGCATGCTGCGGATACCAAACTCCTTCCCGCTCTGGTCACTGCTACCGCGCAGAACTTCACCATGTCGGAAGTTTCCGCAGACAAGGGATATTCCAGCAAGAGCAACGTGGAATTGATAGCGAGATTCGGAGCTACGCCGTTTATCTCCATGAAAGAAACCGACAAAGGGCTGGGCGGCGGGAAGTGGGCGGAAATGTTTCACTATTTCAGCTTCCGCAAGCAAGAGTTCCTGCAGCACTATCACAAGCGCAGCAACGTTGAATCCACGTTCTCTATGATGAAACGAAAGTTCGGAGATTCGCTTCGCAGCAAGACCGACGTTGCGATGGTCAACGAAACGCTCTGCAAAATTCTCTGTCATAACCTTGTCGTACTCATCCACGAAATATTTGAACTGGGCATTGATCCTATTTTTTGGTCCGACAACGTAGGGACCGTTTAGACGTATGATGTTGTCTTAAAATTCCATTAGGGACAGTGCTATGACCTCCAGATGGTATGCCTTGATTGCTGCACTCTTCATTGCGCATAGCTCTTCTCCAGCGCAAGATTCGTGGGTCAAAACAATAAGCACCATCAAGAGTTCGGTTGTTCCGATAGTTTGCGGCTATGTTGACGCTAAAGGTAAATGGATCATCGAGGACATCGAAGGTACTGGCTTTTTTGTTGATCGCGATGGAAGATTCGCCACTGCCAGTCACGTACTGGATGGGCTGGATGCCTTCAGGGCGACACGTTCCCAACATTCTTGCATTCCAGCGATTTACGTTCCGAATGAAGGCTGGGCCAAACTGAACTTCAAGAAACTGATCGACTTGCAATATTTTAATTTCATTACATGCGTAAGGAACAGTAGCATTGACATCGCGATTTGCACGCCTCTTGAAAACCCGTTCTCTAGTAACCGAATTGAACGCGGACTCGTTCAGGAGGTGGAATTCGATACCTCCGAAATTCCAGACGGAACACCAGAAGCCTTCACGGGCTTTCCTCTCCAGAGAACCACGCCAATTAGTTCCGTCGGATTTGTCGGTGGGAAAATGACTATGGACGATTCTGATGCGTGGTTTTTTTACACAATTGACAAGGCCAGTTGGCCGGGAGCAAGTGGTAGTCCTGTCTACACACACGATGGCAAGGTCATAGGAATTGCGCTTCGCAGTGGGGAGGAAAAAGCGGCTGGCCTCGCACTGGTAAGATGCGCTGCTGCTATCGTCGATTTCTTGGGCAAAAATCCCGCAGTCAAGAAATAGAAATCCGCAAATAAGCATCTGCACAAGAACCCGCCTAGCTGCATAAAAACTAGGCATCTCGGCGGCCTTTCTGTGCAAAGCCACGGGTTTGATTCGCGGCTTATGTAGTGCGCCTGCATGTTCCCACTCTTGCACTTTCAAAATTCTCAGTAAAGGTTGTTCGTCACAAGCAGGGCGATTTGGGTTGTGGAAAACCTCTAAATCTCGCTTGATTCGCTTAGTCGTAGCACGTAGAATTGTGCTGCACATATATGCGTGCAGAATCATGAAGACGAATATCACTCTAAAACTCGACGCCGATCTGCTGCGCGAAGTGCGCATCCTTGCAGCCGAGGAAGACACCTCAATCAGCGCCTTGCTGGCGGCCCGCCTCGAGCAGATCGTGCGCGAGCGCAAGTCGTACGAGCGCGCCCGCCAGCGCGCCCTCTCCCGGTTGCGCGAAGGAATGGACCTCGGCTGGACGCCCGGTTCGCGCGATGACCTTCACGAACGATGAGTTGCACCGGTGAGCCTTTACGATGGCCGAAAAGTATTTCGTAGACACCAACATTCTGATCTACGCCCATGACCGGTCGACCGGCCTGAAGCACGAGCGCGCTCGCCAGCTGATCGCGCGTTTGTGGACGAGTGGGCAGGGAGTGCTCAGCATTCAGGTCTTGCAGGAACTCTGTGTCAACCTCCGGCGCAAGGTAAGCAAGCCGGTTCCGATGGACGAAATCCGGCGACTGGTTCAGGACTATTTGAGTTGGGAGGTTGTCACTAACACCCCGGACGCCGTCCTTCAAGCTCTCGAGATCGAAGCACGATACAAGACTTCTTTTTGGGACGCGCTCATTCTGCAAGCGGCTGAGCAATCCGGCGCGGTGGTACTCTACTCCGAGGATTTAGCGAGCGGGCAACGTTACGGGACTGTGCAGGTAGTGAACCCGCTGCTCGGCTGACATTTTCTTCATGACCCTTGACGACCTGCGCCGCCTGGCGGTTGGACAAAGCCTCTTCCCGCCGACTACGTTGCGGCGCGCTCTGCACCGCATGGAATTTGTGCAGGCCGATCCCATTCGCGCGCCTGCCCGTGCTCAGGATCTCATTCTGCGGCATCGGGTGAAAGACTACCGGGCCGGCGATCTGGAACGGCGCTTCGAGAAGCTTGGGGTTGAGGAAGACTTTTTCATCAATTACGGATTCGTCACGCCCGAACTGCAGGCGCTGATGCATCCGCGCGCAGATTGTCGCGTGCCGATTGGAAGTAATCTGCCGTGGCCCGGCGCGCGCGGAAAGCGGGCGCAGCAGTTGCTCGACTTCGTTCGCGAGCGCGGCGCCGTGCACCCGCAGGAGGTCGGCAAGCATTTCTCCCACGGTAAGGTAAAAAATTATTGGGGAGGGAACTCGAACGCGACCACGCACTTGCTCGATGGCATGCACTATCAGGGGCTGCTGCGAGTGGTGCGCCGGGAAACGGGAATTCGCATTTATGCAGCGCACGAGCATGCCGCTCCCCCGAGCGATGAAGCGGTCCGCCAAGTCCGGCTGGATGCGCTGGCCGACGTTGTGGTCCGGCTTTATGCCCCACTTCCGCAGCGCAGCCTGCGGGCTGTGCTGCGCCGGCTGCGGCTCGCGACGCCACAGTGGGAGAAGAAAATCACTGCCGTAATCGAGCGGGCGGAACAGCGCCTGGCGCACGCCAACGTAAACGGTGTCGAATGGTACTGGCCGGCGGAGTGGACGGCGAAGCGCACCGCGCCAGATGACTCGGTTCGCTTGCTGGCGCCATTCGATCCCGTGGTCTGGGATCGTCATCGGTTCGAGTTGCTCTGGGGATGGGTCTACCGCTTCGAGGCCTACACGCCGCGCGCGAAGCGTGTTCGCGGTTACTACGCCCTTCCGTTGCTGTGGCGAGATCGGGTGATCGGCTGGGGAAACCTGTCGGTTGAAGAGGGGAAGCTCAAGGCTGACTTTGGCTACGTGAAGTCGCCACCACGCGATCACATTTTCCGGCGGGAACTCGATACGGAGCTGGAGCGGATGCGAATTTTTTTGGGCGCGTGAAAAGCAGGTTCCTCACCGGTCTTTCAGGTCGGTTCGGAATGACGAGACGTCTTAGGGAATCTATCTGGCGAGTTCCTGCTCAGCCCCGCGGAACAGCGCCCGCATGGCGCGAATTACCAGGCGGGTGAGCAGGACGATGATTACCACCAAACTCAGCGCCACCGCGCCTGCTACATAAGGATGCCGCGTCGCCACCCAGGTCAGCGCAATGGCGAGCACGTCTTCGCCGACACTCAGCGAGATGTTCGACAGCGGTTCCGGCGAGGGCGTGACGATGGTGCGTGCGGCCATCTTGCCGCCGTGCGCGGCGAAGGCAACGGCCGCGCCCAGCAGAGTTGCCAGCAACTGCAGCTCCGGGGAGAGTTGGCGCGTGGCTTCAAAGGCCAGCAGTCCAGCGACGGGCACGCGGATGAAGGTGTGCAGGGCGTTCCAGATCAGATCGAAGGCAGGGATTTTGTCGGCGAAGAATTCGATTGCGAATAATGCCAAGCTGGCGACGATCACCGGCCAGCCCGCCAGCAGAAGCAGCCCCGGAGGCAGTGGCAAATGCCCGAAGCGAGCCAGCAGGCCGAGCACCGCGACCGTGGCGTACAGGTTCAGGCCAGCGGCGAAGCCGATGGCGGCGAGCAGGGCAAATAGTTCACTCGGCGGAATTTGCAGGATGTCGAGCATGGCAGAGCCGGCGTCAGTTTCAAGATCATTACCGCTAAGGACACGAAGTTACACGAAGGAAAAATGCTCACAATCGTACAGCTCAAAACACAAAGGGTCGCTGCAAGAGCGACCCTCCATCTGTTGCAAACTGCGTCAGTCCCGCTTACAGCGTGGACTCAATCTCAAAGCCCCAAGCCTCGAGCAAGGGCTCAGGAATGTACTTCGAGTTCTTGTTACGGCGTGCCCACTCGCGAAGGCGCGTCGACCGCAAATACTGGTCGGGGGAGAGCTTATACTCGCGCACAACCTGCTCAAATTCGGTGATGGTGGGGGTAATCGGCCCGATCGGCTCAGGCTTGCCCCAGTTGGGATTTCCGCGTCGCTTGGCCATTAAGAAGTGCCTTTCCAGTAAAAATGTTGTCCTACCAAAAAGCCGCTAACTATATGATTCTCCAATCAGTCCTTGGGATTCACCAGGACAACAAATTCATCAGAAGCTCCAAGACGTACCAGAGCAACCAGGCGATCCAAAGCTCAAAGGAGACTGCACATTCTACAGCGCTTTTTAGGCCAAAGTCAATCGGATTCTTGCCCTAGCAAGACATGAGTAAACTGAAGCTAAGTAGTTGAGCGATAGCCACTTAGGTTCACCGCGGAGGCTCGTCCCTGGAGGCTTCCATCGGCCATCACGCCGGCACCGCATCGGGCCGTGCGGGCCGCCCTCAAATCGCGGACTGGCGGATACCGATGACGACCGTAATCCGAATGGCGTTGAAGTCATTGATCCCCTAGTCCGTTGAACATAGAGTGAGGGCAGGCGCGCGACCCAAGTGCCGCGCGCCGGTTGCTTGCCGCGGGGCAAGAGAAATCTGTATGAGCCTGAATTCGCTAGTGCTGTGTTCGGATGAGAAGATCGTGCGAGTGCTGCGGCGCTCACTCGGCGACCTCGACATTGCTGTCGAGTTGTGCGCCGATTCGGCTACAGCCCTGCGCAAGCTCACGCGAAAGAGATTTGAGGCCATCATCGTCGATTGCGCCGGAGACGGGTCGTCTGACGTGCTGCGCAGCGCCCGCAACGCACCCTGCAACAAGCAAGCGGTCGCGGTAGCGATCGTGGAAGCGGCCGTCGGCTTGAAGTCCGTTTTCAGCATCGGCGCGCACTTCGTTTTGTACAAACCAGTATCGAGCGAACGGGCCAAGGCCAGTTTCCGGGCGGCGCGTGCGTTAATGAAGAGCGAACGCCGCCGCAATTCGCGGGTTGCCGTCCGCATACCCGTGTCTATGAGAAGCCTCGAAGGAGCGGGATCGCTGGACGTTACGACCTTCGATCTGAGCGAAGGTGGAATGGCGATCAGCATGGGAGACCGGCGACGCCCTACCGGGCGATGGCAAATCAAGTTCACTCTGCCCGGCTCGGAGTCGTCTCTGGAAGTTCAGGCGGAGTTCGCCTGGGAGGGAATGAAAGCACAAGCTGGACTTCGCTTCCTGCAACCCTCACCGGAAGCGACGATCTGCCTGCGCGAGTGGCTCAAACAAAACTCACCTGAGGCGGAACCCGATGATCCGCCGCTCAGCTGCCGGTTGACGGATCTGAGCCTCGGCGGCTGCTACCTGGAACTGGGCTCGCCACTGCCGGTTTCGAGCCGGGTCCTGTTGTCGATGCAGGCCGCAGGCGTGGTGGTTCGCGCCCAGGGCCTGGTGCGGGTCATGCATCCGGAAAAAGGCATGGGCGTTGAATTCACTCAGCACACCGCGGAGCATCGGGCAGGAGTCGAGAGATTCCTGGGAGTGCTCTCGGAAAACCGCACACTGTCGCCCGAACTCCTGGTCGAGCCCGACGGTCTGGAGCCGCTAGGCAATGGCGCGAAGCCCCAGGCGGACAAGACGGATGACCCGCTGCTGCAACTTTTCTTCGGCGAACTTCTCACCGCGGAAGACTTCCACGCCGCGCTGCAACGGCAGCGCACCATTGCGGGCGGAGAGAACGTCTCCTCTGTAGCCAGCACCGGGGCTCCCGTTTTAGCGTAATCCTCCGCAGACTACTTCCTCCGAATCGTCATGGGTGGCCGCCGGCTTGCGCCGCGATAGAATGATCCCGAGCCGGGATGGCGAAATTGGCAGACGCAGCGGACTTAAAATCCGCAGGTCCGAAAGGACTGTGGGGGTTCGATTCCCCCTCCCGGCACCACTGAAACCCCAGTATTTACGCGGCTTCCACGCATCAGTTTTGCTTGCTCTCTTTCCCGGTCGTAGCGTCTAACACCTGAAAAGGGGCTGTTTCGGGGGCTTAACTAGGCCCCACGCGGGCATTTTGAGTGTAATCGCCCGTTCTCGACAGTTGAAATTCAGCCGCTAACCGTTCGCACTTGCAACGCTGGATTGTTGAAGCTGTGATATAGTTTCGCACTTAGTTTCCTCCCCTTTGACCCGCGTTTCGCTACACGCGGCGTAATTCCAATACGTCTTGGGCCGCCACGCACGCAGAAGTTTGTCTGGCTGCAGGTACAGTCTCTCCACGCGACAGTCCCGCAGCAAAACCAAACGCTGTACCGAAAACGTCCGTCAAAGAAGAGGACACTATGCAAAAGAATCTCTCACGTATCTTGCCTATGGTGCTGGTGGTGACGCTCGCGGCGCTTACTATGATCGCTCCAGCGAGCAACGCGCAAACCCAGAAAGTACTGCACACCTTCACCGGCAACTGGGATGGCAGCAATCCCCAGGGCAGCCTTATTTTCGACCCGGCGGGAAACCTCTATGGCAGCACCACCGGAGGCGGCGTTGACAGCTGCCCCGGAGTGGGCAGCGGTTGCGGCTTGATCTTTCAGCTATCGCCGACCGGAACCGGTACGTGGCGAGAGACGGCGCTGTTCCGCTTCGCCAGCGAAGCGACGGGCGGCGGCCCGCAAGGTAGTTTGCTGCTCGACTCCGCAGGCAGCCTGTTCGGACTCACTCCCACAGGCGGCGGTTCAGGACTCTGTTTCGGAACGGTGCAGGGTTGCGGCATCGCTTATGAGCTTTCGCCCAACTCGTCCGGAGGAAGCTGGCAGCAATCGATTCTTGAAGTCTTTAATGACGGCCCCGAGGGCGCACTTCCCGTCGCCGGATTTATTGCGGACGCGGCAGGCAATCTTTACAGTACTGCCTTGTCTTCGCGTTCAGGACCTGGCAATGTGTTCGAGCTTTCGCCCACCTCCTCTGGCTGGCAACTTACGGTTCTCTACAACTTCACCGGCGGCGCGGATGGCAATAACCCGGAGGGCAATCTGATTTTTGACGCTGCCGGTAACTTGTACGGCGTCACCAACGACGGTGGCAATCCAGCCGGCTGTTCGGGCGCCGGTTGCGGTGTGGTTTTTAAACTTTCGCCCTCGTCGTCTGGCACGTGGACGGAAACCGTCCTCCACACCTTCAGCGGCGGCCGCGATGGCGGACAGCCTCAAGGTACCCTGATCTTCGACGCCGCCGGAAATCTCTACGGCACCACCACGAGCGGGGGGACGGCCTGCTCTGGCTATGGCTGTGGATTGGTATTTGAGCTCTCGCCGAGCAGTTCTGGCAGTTGGACCGAGAAGGTACTCCACACCTTTACCGGTGGTCGCGACGGGGGAGTACCCTTGGCTGGCGTAATCATGGATTCCGCCGGAAATCTGTATGGAACCACGATCGGCGGTGGCAATCTGACGGGCGTCTGCGCCGGAAGTGGCGGCTGCGGCGTCGTCTTTAAACTCTCTCCGACTTCGAGCGGAAATTGGAGCGAGACCGTGCTACATCGGTTTAGCGGGGGCAGAGACGGATCGGAACCCATCTC
>Ga0075029_100000348_pt1 | contig 26492 bp, 25 predicted proteins | sample LitLauG_LLR_2013_FD_71391 | JGI IMG/M metagenome (GOLD analysis project Ga0075029, IMG submission 71391) | Freshwater sediment microbial communities from North America - Little Laurel Run_MetaG_LLR_2013 | ecosystem: Environmental > Aquatic > Freshwater > Creek > Sediment | place: USA... | reverse complement strand
ACGACGCCGGCGTCGTTGAGCCGCCGAATCGCCGCCGCCGCGCCGTCGATCCAGGTCAGCCGCTCCACCTCGGCGACATATCCGTGGTCGACATTGAGCACGCCGTCGCGATCGAAAATCACGCCGGGACGGCGTTGGCGTGACGGCCTTCTTTTTGCGCCAGGCGCCATGCTCTTATAAATCCGTTCTCAAACCAACCCGCAAAGACTTAGCCCGTTTGCAAACCCAGCCCAAACCGACAAGGCCCCGCGTTGCTTCGGATATCGCTATCCGCACCGTCGAAGCCGAAATCGCCGGTCTGACGGCTCTTATTGAATCGCTCGGGACCACCCTCGCGGCGCCGCTCAACTCGGCCCTGCAGACCATCATCGCCGCGCGCGGGCGCGTCGTCGTGACGGGCATGGGCAAAAGTGGACACGTCGCCCGCAAGATCGCCGCCACCCTGGCCTCCACCGGCACGCCGGCGCTCTATCTGCATCCGGGCGAAGCCAGCCACGGCGATCTGGGCATGGTCACCGTCGCCGACGTCGTGCTGGCGCTGTCCTGGTCGGGTGAGACGCCCGAACTGCGCGATATCATTCACTACTGCAAGCGGTTCGCCGTCCCGCTGATCGCGGTGTCATCGGAAGCCGCCAGCGCTCTGTCTCAGGCCTCCGACATCGCCCTCATCCTGCCCACGGCCGAGGAAGCCTGCCCCAACGGTCTGGCCCCGACGACCTCGACCACCATGCAGCTGGCGTTCGGCGACGCCCTGGCGATCGCGCTCATCGAGACCCGGGGGTTCTCGGCGTCGGATTTCCGCGACCTGCATCCTGGCGGACGCCTTGGCGCGCGCCTGGTCACAGTGGGCGACCTGATGGTCACGGGCGACGATGTGCCACGCCTGGATCAGTCCGCGTCGATCTCGGACGCCATCATTGAAATCACCCGCAAGCGGATGGGCGGCGCGGGTGTGGTCGACGCCAATGGCCGATTGGTCGGCGCGTTCACCGACGGCGATCTTCGCCGCGCCCTGCCGCGGGTGGACCTCGCCTGCGCCGTCGTCGATCACATGACCCGGGCGCCCGTTTTCGTCGAGTCCCGACTGCTCGCCAGCGAAGCCCTGCGGATCATGAACGACCGCGAGCGTCCGATCATGTTGATGTTCGTCTGCGAGAAGGGCCGACTGGTCGGCGCCCTGCAGATGCACGATCTCATCCGCGCCGGGATCGTCTGACGGCCGTGGAGGTTTTCCCAGGCGTGGTCGGCGTCGGCCCTGGGTGTTTCACCGACGACCCGCTGCCTGAACCTTCGTTAAGCGTCCGCGATCGACAACGCGAAACCTGGCTGAAACTGCCCGGTCATGGACTTGGGATGCTGGAGCAGACAATCGGGCCAGCCGCATCCTCACCGGCCTGACCGGCCCGGCCAGACCTCACCGCGGAAGCACGTTTCGCGACTGCAGGTCCCCGAACCATTGTTCAAACATCGCGATACTGTCGATGCAGTCCGCGAACCCCGCCTCACGGATCTTGATCGTGCTTTCGAAGAACGGCGCCGGCGAGGAGAAGGCGGCGTCGGCGAACGCCCACGACGGCCCGACCAGCTGTTCCAGCGTGTAGGGCGTGAGCCCGTGCCTGCGGACGATGTCGGCCCACAGGGATTCCTTGTCGCTCATGTCGCGAGCCAGCGCCGCTGGACGAGGGGGGCCCATCTCCAGGCCAAAGACCCGAGCGGCCGCGGCGAACACGTCGGGGAATGTGAACAGATCGCCGTTGGTGATGTTGAAGATTTCATTGGCCGCGGTCGACGCCGACTGGGACCAGTCGATCGCCCGCGCCAGCAGTCGCGCGTCCGTGGCTTCGGTCACCGTGCTCGTCCGTCCTGGGTAGCTCAACGGCTGACCGAGTTCGCGGCTGATCGCGGCCAGGACACCGATAGGGCTTAGGATGTTGATCGGGCTGCCGATCGAGGCTCCGACGATGTACTGCGGCCGAAAGATCGTCCAGGTCCAGTCGGCGCGAGGCTGGCGAGCGCGGATCAGGTCTTCCTGGCGCCAATAGAAGTTGGGGTGATCGTGGCGCGGCGCCGCCTCCTTGCCGGGCAGGGCCACCGGTCCCAGATGGCAGCCGTAGGCCTTGGCGCCCTGCAGCACGCTCAGATGCCGCAGACCGGGGTTCCCCGCCTCGACCGCGTCGAGAAAATTTTCCAGCATGCGGCCGTTACCCTCGATCTGCTCGGCCTCGCCCCAGGTCTCGTTACCGCTCGTGCGGCCATAAAGGGCGCAGTAGACCGCGTCAGTGACGCCGCTGACATCGGCAAGCGCGGCTTCGGTGGCCGCGGCGTCGGAGAGATCGGCGGAAATGAATCGCGCCCGCGATTCGAAATCCGGCGCTCGGCGCGAGAGGGTGATGATCTCGCAGTCGCTCTGACGTTCGAAGTGGTCCAGCACCGAGCGGCCAACGACGCCGAGCGCGCCGGCGATGATGATGGTCTTCTTCAAGTCTCATCCCCCCATTGGTAATTGCGTATCGAGCCCGCCGCCGGCCTCCCCAAACCAAAGGGTGTTCGGTGGAAGGGCGACCACAGGTAGGATGATGCTATCCACGCCAATCCTGGAGGCCGCAATGCGCTCCCTCGTCCAATGGTTATCCCGGCATTCCCTTCGCCACGTGGCGATCAAAACCTCTTGCGCGATCTTCATGGAGGCGGCGACCATGCTCACCGGCGCCGCTCGGCTTCACGCGGCCGACGATGATATTGCGCAGCTCAACGCCCTGGACGCGCGTTACCAGAAGGCCCTCGAGCGCAACGACGCCAGGACCATGGCCGCAATTCTCGCCGACGACTTCATTCTGGTGGAAGGCGACGGCAAGCGCTCGACCAAGGCCGATCTGTTGAACGACGCCACGGGCGGGCGAACGCATTATCTGCATCAGGAGGACAGCGAGCGAATGGTGCGGGTGTCGGGCGACACCGCTGTCGTTACCGCCAAGCTTTGGGCGAAGGGCGTCGAGGACGGTGTGGCGGTCGATTACACCTTATGGTTCAGCGACGTCTATGTCCGCGGGCCCGCCGGCTGGCGCTACTATTTCGGCCAGGCGTCGCTGCCCCTACCGGCCGCCGCGACGCGGTGACCAGCCCATCTTGCCAGGAGACGCCCTTCGTCGCATCACTGGCGGCATAGGGAGACGGCCGATGAGCGAAGATCCACGGGCAAGGGCCAAGCTGTGGCCCAAGGGACGCCTGTTCGAGGATTTCCATGTTGGCCAGAGGTTCGACCATCACTGGGGCCGGACGATTCTGGAAAGCGATACGACCCTCTTCACCACCCTCACCCTTTCGTTCAATCCGCTCTATTTCAACCGCGCCTACGCCAAGGCCCACGGCCATCCCGATATCGTCGTCAACCCGCAGCTGGTGTTCAACGTCACCCTCGGCCTGAGCGTCGAGGATCTGAGCGAGATCGGCGGCCCGTTCCTGGGGGTCTATGATCTCACCTACGACCGGCCGGTCTATCCCGGGACGACGATCACCGCGCGCAGCGAGACCCTTGAGGCGCGCCTCTCCGACAGCAATCCCAGCAACGGCATCGTCACCTGGCGCACCGAGGGCTTCGACGAGACCGGCGCGCGGTTGGTCGGTTTTCGCCGTTCCAACCTGGTGCGGCTGCGCCATCCTAAGGGAGCGAAGTAATGGGCGAGCTCGCGAAACTCACCTCCCCCAACACCTATTTCGAGGATTTCGAGGTCGGGACGGTGATCCGCCACGCGCGCGGCAAGACCATGACTCCACTCGAAAACGTGCTGATCACCAACATGGTGATGAACACCGCCCAGGGCCATTTCAACGAACACCAGATGGCGTCCTCCGCCTTTGGGGGCATTCTCGCCTATGGGGGAGTGAACTTCTCGCTGGTGCTGGGCCTGGCCTGTCAGGATTGCTGCGAGAACGCTCTGGCCGAACTGGGCCTCGACAATATCCGCCTGACCCGGCCGGTGACCCATGGCGACACCCTCTATGCCTATAGCGAGGTGCTGGAGAAGCACGACGCCGATCAGGCCGACGCCGGTGTCGTGGTCTTTCGCCACTATGGCTACAACCAGCGCGACGAGCAGGTCGCCCAGATCGACCGCCGCGCCCTGATCAAGCGCAAGTCTCACTGGGCGAACAGATGACGGCGGCGCCCGCCCAACCCTTCGGCGCCTTGCAAGGCCTGCGGATCATCGACCTGACCCAGATGCTGGCCGGCCCCTATGGCACGATGATGCTGGCCGACCACGGGGCGGAAGTAATCAAGATCGAGCCCCTGACCGGCGACATGACCCGCGCCGCCGGCCCGTACCGGGAGGATGACGCCGAGAAGGTGCTGGGCGGCTATTTCCAGAGCATCGACCGCAACAAACAGAGCGTCTGCCTCGATCTGAAAACCGAAGCCGGCCGCGCCGCGCTGAAGACCCTGGTCGCCGGCGCCGACGCCATCACCGAGAATTTCCGCGCCGGGGTCATGGAGCGCCTGGGCATCGGCTATGAGGTCCTGCGCGAGATCAATCCGCGCCTCGTTTATGGCGCGCTCAGGGGCTTTGGCGACCATCGCACCGGCGCCTCGCCCTATCTCGACTGGCCGGCTTTCGACGTCGTGGCGCAGGCCATGGGCGGGGTGATGGCGATCACGGGCCCAGACGCCAACACCCCCACCAAGGTCGGACCGGGCGTCGGCGACATTGTGCCCGGCATGATGCTGGCCTTCGGCGTCCTGGCCGCGATCCATCACGCCCGCCGCACCGGCGAGGGTCAGTTTGTCGACGTCTCCATGGTCGACGCGGTCCTGGCGGTTTGCGAGCGGACCGTATGGCAGCACTCGATCCAGGCCCTCACGCCGGGGCCCGAAGGCAACCATCATCCCTTTCTCTGCCCCTTCGGCATGTTCCCGGCCGCGGATGGTTTCATCACCGTGGCCGCGCAGCAGGACGGATTTTTCCGCATCCTCTGCGACGCGGTCGGCGCCGGCGCCCTGCTCGACGACCACCGTTTCGCCACCGCCTCCAAGCGCTCGCAGAACCGGCGCGCCTTGATCGAGAGCCTCAGCGCCTTTACGGGCCGCCTGACCAAACAGGAGCTGATCGACCGCCTGGGCGGGCGCATCCCTTTCGGACCGGTGATGAACATCGCCGAAATCGAGCGCGATCCGCATTTCGCCGCCCGCGAAATGATCGTCGAGGTCGAGCAGCCTGGCGGCGCGCCGATCCGCCTCGCCGGCGTGCCGATCAAGATGACCCGCACCCCCGGCGGCGTGCACGCCCGCGCGCCGCTGATAGGCGAGCATACCCGCGCTCAGCTTGAACGCGCCGGCCTCACCGCCGCCGAAATCCAGAGCCTGATCGACAGCCGAGCCGCCGCGGCTGGAACCTCCTAGAAGGGATGCCCCCATGACCCAACGCATTCGCCGCGCCCGCCGCTCGCAGCTCTCGGTTCCGGGCAGCAGCGAGAAGATGTTGGCCAAGGGCGCCGAGTCCGCCGCCGATCACGTCTTCTGCGACCTGGAAGACGCCGTCGCCCCCAGCGCCAAGGTCGAGGCCCGCGACAAGATCGCCTGGGCGCTCAACAACCTCGACTGGGGCAAGAAGACCCGTTGCGTGCGCATCAATGACGTCACCACCGAATGGTGCCACGGCGACATCATCACGGTGGTGGAAAAGGCCGGGGCCAATCTCGACACCATCATGCTCACCAAGCCCTTCAACGCCGCCGACGTGATGTTCCTCGACCGCATGCTGCTGCAGCTGGAAAAGCGACTGAAGCTTGACCGCCGCATCGGCATCGAGGTGCTGATCGAAGAGGTCCAGGCCCTGCAGAACGTGGAGGAGATTTCGCGCTGCACCGATCGCCTGGAGTGCCTGATCTTCGGCATGGGCGACTATTCAGGCTCGCAGGGCATCGACACCCGCGACATCGGCGCCTCCGGCTCCTATCCCGGCGATATCTTCCACTACGCCCGCTTCCGGATCACCATGGCCGCCCGCGCCGCCGGCATCGACGCCGTCGACGGCCCCTTCGCCAATTTCAAGGACGAGGACGGCTTCCGCAGCGAGGCCACCCGCGCCAAGTCGCTAGGCATGGTCGGCAAATGGGCGATCCACCCCTCGCAGATCGCCCCGGCGCTGGACGTCTTTTCCCCCGACGCCAAGGAAGTCGCCCGCGCCCGCGCCATGGAAACCGCCTATCGCGACGCCGAGGCGCTGGGCCTGGGCGCCGTTCAGGTCAACGGCGTCATGGTCGACGTCGCCGTGCTGCGGCTGGTGCGCAATACCTTGTATAAGGCGGAGCTGTACGGGCTGTAGAATCGGTCGGGACAGAATGACCTAATCCCGCGCTCACTCAGCGAACAAATCCGCCGAACGAGTGGGTGGGCGCTCTGGACGATCCCAAAAGAACTGGCGGGGCGACAAACAGGTTTTGGCGGGGGACGCGAGCACCTTCTCTATGATCCGTCTAAGGTCCGGACTCGTGATTTTAAGGCCGATGCTCTTCGCCTGATCAGAATCCACCCCAAAGACCATTGAAGCGGCGTCGCGAAGATTTCGACGCTGTCGCCAACTCAACGTAGGTTCAGACGCCTCAATCAACGCGATCAACACCGGCCGCCACAGCGGACCTTCATAAGGAAGCGCGGCCTGTAGCAAGGTGAACAGCGCCTCAGAACGGCTTCCAAGGTTTTCAATATCTGGAGTTACCGGAAGCACCTCCTTGATCAACATCCGCGCGTCGGCGCGCACGTCACGTTCAAGAAAGGCGCGGACTGGCCAAGCTGCGGCGGCGACAACTTGGTAGGGGTCCAAGCTGCGGTTGGCCGCGCGCGCGCCTTCGGCGATGACCGACCGGAAGTCGGCCCCTGGCCAAAACCGACCAACCCATGCAAACGCCTGACAAGCGTACCACGGGTCGGATATCCCCCGCGCGATCTCCAATGCGTGTACAGGATCGACGTTCGCGAGATCGCACGCTCGCGTTCTCGCGTCAGCCTGTAGCACCTCAGACAACATGTGTTCCATTTCTAACGCGCGGCTCCCTTTTCAGACGTTTGCGCGCTCCACCCTATTGAAATGATCCCGTCTGGCCCCTCACCCCCGCGTCGGCTTCCCCAATAGCTGATCCGAGATGATCCGCTGCTGGATCTCCGAGGTGCCTTCGAAGATCTTGGTGAGCCGCGCGTCGCGCCAGTAGCGCTCGATGGGGTGCAGGGTGGTGTAGCCGGCGCCGCCGAGGATCTGCAGCGCCTCGCTGGTCACCCGCTCGGCCATTTCCGAGGCGAAATACTTGACCATCGAGGTTTCCTTGGTCGCCGGCTGGCCGGCGTCCAAGAGGGCGCAGGTGTGGTACATCAGCTGCCGCGCGGCCTCGATCTCGGTGGCCATGGTGGCGATCTTGAAGCGGATGGCCTGGAAATCGGAGATCGGCCGGCCGAACTGCACCCGCTCGCGGGCGTAGTCGCTGGCGTGGTCGAGCGCCGCCTGAGCCAGGCCGATGGAGCGCGCCGCGGTGTGGGCGCGCGCTATGCCCAGAGCCGCCGCGGTCGCCTGAAAGGCGCGGCCCTCGCCGCCGCCCCCCGCCGCGACGGGCTGCACCGGCGCGCGGGCGCCCTCGAACCGCAGCTCCCAGGTCTTCCAGCCGAAGTAGCCGATCTTGGGAATCGGCGAGCCTGTGACGTTCTTGGGCAGCTCCCCGCGCGGCTTTTCCACCGAGACGCTGACGGTGCCGGCCCGGCCGCCGGGGGCGTCCGGATCGTCGATCCGGCAGAGTACGCTGATGAAGTTGGCCCCGTCCGCGAAGGTGCACCAATACTTGTTGCCGGTGATCACCCACTCGTCGCCCTCGCGCCGGGCGCGGCAGGCGACGCTGGAAAGGTCCGATCCGGTCTGCGGCTCGGACAGCGCCGCGGCGCCCAGATAGCGGCCCCGGGCCATCGCCTCGATCTTGGCGCGCCGCGCCTCGCCGGCGCCGGGGATCGAGCGGTAGAAGCCGTTGCCGCGGGCGATGATGCTGGCGACGCTCATCCAGCCCCGCGCCAGCTCTTCGGCGACCAGGCAATATTCGAACACCCCTAGCCCCAGGCCGCCGTATTCCTCGGGAATGACGATGCCGAAGAAGCCGAGATCGCCCATCTTGGCGATCAGGGAGTCGGGGATGTCGCCTTTCTCTGGGTCCAGCCGGTTGGCCGTGGGGGTGACCTCGTCACGGGTGAAGGTCCGCGCCAGGTCCTGAAACATCAGGCGCTCTTCGGTGAGGTAGGGTGAACCCGAGGCGGCGGTTTCCAGGCTCATGGTTTCAGGCTCCCTGTTGTCGGATGGCGTCCAATACCGGCAGGAGGTAGCCGATGAAGGCCTTGGGGTTTTCGCTCATCGGAAAGTGACCCATGCCCATCATCGCCGTCCACGTCGCGCCGGGTATGGCGGCCTGGGCGGCCTGGCCGTGCTCCAGGGTGCCGCTGGCGTCGTATTCGCCGGTGAGGATGTGCACGGCGACCTTGGTCGTATCGATCTGCGAGGCCGTCTCGCGCAGATCATAGTCGACCAGATAGTAGTAGAGATCGCCCAGGAATGCCGGGGGCCAACCCGAGGCGTAGACCTGGCTGGTCTCCTTGCGGAACGCCTCGGGCGAGGTCGGGCTCATCAGGGCGTTCATCGCCCGCGCCTTGTATTCGTTGCTGACCTGGGGGTGCCAGAGCGCGCTCAGGGAACTCATCTCGCCCTCGATCTTGAGAGCGCCTTCGAGAGAGATCACGGCGCGGAAGATATCGGCGTGCCGGCGCGCAAGATCGAGCGCGAGGAGGCCGCCGACCGAGCATCCCATGAACACCGGCCGCTCCAGGCCCAGGGCCTTGGCGAGGCCCAGGGGCACGGCGCGCAGGAAGCTTCCGGTCAGGTTGTACTCTCCGGCCCACCATTTCGGGCCCACCGGCGGCAGCGACTTGCCGTGATAGGGCAGGTCATAGGCGATCAGGCGGAAATGATCGGTGATCTCGCGCCGCTCGAACAGATGGCGCCACTGCGAGCCATGGCAGCCGGCGGTATGCTGCAGCAGGATCGGAATGCCCGACCCCGCTTCCTCGAAATAGACCCGGTGGTCTTGGCCCTGGAGATCGAGGTGGACATAGCGCCCGACCGGGCTGTCGAACGCTCCAGGCTGGCGCAGGGTCGGCGGTGGCAGGCCGACGCCGGGGTCGGCGGGGCGAAGCAGCTCCAGCGCGCGCATTACGGCGGGATAGTATTGCGCGAAGAGGACAGGCTGGGCGTCGAGCGAAATGCCGTCGGCGCGCAGCAGGTTGAAGATGTCGTTGTAAAATCGCGGCGGCCGCGCCGCCAGCAGATTGTCCCAGACCTTTTCATCCGCGCTCAGCGTGACGACGCCCTCGCGGCCCCGTCCCGGATCTCCTGGCGTCGCCTTGCCATCGGTGACAATGATCGCGGCGACCGACGCGCCAATCTCCAGCCTCAGGCCCCCGGTCCAGAACCGCGCCGCGACGGCGAACTCGCCATCGGCCGCGCACGCCTTGGCGAGGGAGTCGGAGCTCCAGGCTTCACGCAGCGGCATCTCGCACCTCCCTTGGCGTTCGCGATCTTACGCGCCGACCGCTTCGTGTTTAGTGTGCCCAGATCTTCGGGAGAGCAAGCCATGGATGGGTCTCAAACCGTCGCCGCGGCCACCATCACGGCCGAGCTGGCGCGATATCTGATCGGGATGCGCGCGGCCCCGCCGCCGGCGGAGGCGGTGACGGTCGCCAAACAATGCCTGCTCGACTGGCTGGGCGTCACGCTCGCGGCGCGGGCCGAACCCTTGGTGCGCATTCTCGCCGACGAAATGGCGCCGAGTGACGATCCCGCCGGTTGCGCGCTTCTGGGCCTTGGTCGCCGCGCGCCGCTGCTCACGGCGGTGCTGATCAATGGGGCCGCGGGCCATGCGCTGGATTTCGACGATGTGATCACCGCCATGGGTCACCCTACCGCCCCCGTCGCCCCGGCTGTGCTCGGCCTGGGCGAAGCCTTGGGCGCCTCGGGCGAGGCGGTCGTGGCGGCTTTCATAACCGGCATTGAGGCCGAGTGCCGGGTCGCCCGCCTGCTCGGCCCCTCTCACTACGCCGAGGGCTGGCACGGCACGGCCACCTTCGGCAACTTTGGCGCCGCCGCCGCGTCCGCCCAGCTACTCGGTCTTGACGAGGGCCAGCTGCGCCACACGCTCGGCATCGCCGGCACCCAGGCGGCGGGCTTGAAGAGCGTGTTCGGCACCATGTCCAAGCCTCTGCACGCCGGCAAGGCGGCTCAGAACGGCGTCCTGGCCGCGCGGCTGGCGGCGCGCGGCTTCACCAGCGACACCGATATTCTGGGATCGAGTCAGGGCTTCGCCGCCACCCAATCGACGACCATCAATCCCGCCGCCGCGCTGGAGTCACGCGCCTTGCCCTGGGTGGTCGACGCGCTCTTCAAATATCACGCGGCCTGCTACCTCACCCACAACGCCATCGAGGCCGCCGCCGCCCTCCGCGCCGAGACCCCCTTCACGGCCGACGCCGTCGAGGCGGTGACCGTCCAGGTCCAGCCGACGCACATGGGCGTCTGTAATATCGAGGCCCCGTCCACCGGCCTGGAATGCAAGTTCTCTCTGCGGATGACCTGCGCCATGGCCCTCGCCGGCGAGGATACCTTCGACGAGGCGCTCTATTCCGACGCCACCGCCGCCCGTCCCGATCTCGTCGCCTTGCGCCAAAAGGTCACCGTCGAGCCGAGCGCGCGCGGCCTGGCATCGACAGTCGCGGTGCGCCTGAAGGATGGCCGCGCGGTCTCACGCACCGCCGACGTGGCCATTCCCGTACGGGATTTGCCGGTTCAGCAGGCCAGGCTCGAGCGCAAATTTCTCAGCCTGGCGCGCGGCGGCCTGAACCCGCGCGCCGCCGATCGCATCGTCGAGTCCTGCCGGGCGCTCGACCGCGAGCCTGATCTTTCGCGCCTGCTCGGCGCCTGCGCGGACGCGGTTCTGCCGTGAGCTTCGACCTCGACGGCATGAACGTCGACGTGAGGGGAGACGGCGACAAACCCTTCCTGCTCCTGGTGCACGGCTTCCTCTCCAGCCGTGGACAATGGAGCGCGAACCTCGAAGGCCTGACGCGCGACTGCACGCCGGTCACGGTCGACCTTCTGGGTCACGGCCGCTCGGCCAGTCCCATGGAGCCGGAGGCCTACACCGTGGCGGCCTATGTGCGCCGCTTCGAAGCGCTGCGCGAGCGCCTGGGCGCCGAGCGCTGGTTCGTTTGCGGCCAGTCCTTCGGCGCGGGTCTCACGATCCGATATGCGCTGGAGTACCCCCACCGCGTGATCGGCCAGGTGTTCACCAACTCGATCTCGGGCTTCTCGCCGCCGATGGGCGGCGATCTGGCCGAGCGGGACAAGCGCGCGAAGGCCTTGAAAGGCGGGGCGCGGGCGGCTCTGGAGGCGTTGCCCTTTTATCCGAGGGCGTCCCGGCGTCTTGCGCCGCACATCTGGCGCGACATGGTCGACGACGCCGTGCTGTTGTCGCCTGATGGCGTCGCCGAGGCGATGCGCACCACGGTTCCCGATCTCTCGGTCGCCGCCGACCTGGGCCGGATCGCCGTGCCGAGCCTCCTCGTCAACGGGACCCGCGAGACCGCGTTTCAGCCCTTGCGCGACAAGGCCGCCCGCGAAATCCCCGGCCTGGAGATCGTCGACATCGACGGCGGCCACAACATCAACCTCGACCCCCCGGAAACCTTCAACGCGGCGGTGAGCGCCTTTGTGTGTCGGCATGACCCCGGCCCAAGCCAGACGTGAGCGGAGACAACCGAACCCTCATCCTGGATATCGGCGGCGTCTTTTATCGCGGGTGGCCGGACGAGACGTTCTGGCCACGCTGGACAGTGCGCACAGGGCTTTCGCGCGCCGTTCTGGAGGGATGGCTTTCAACCGATGTTGACGCACACGCCGCGCGGCTGGGCAGAATTACCGCGGCGACCTACAACGCGCGGGCGGCGGAGAGGTTTGGCGTCCCCGCCGCAACGTTCAGCGATATGCTTCGCGAGGCCTACGCCAGCGAATTCAATGAGGACCTTGCTGGTTTCATTCGTCGCCTCGCAGGGCGTGGGGTTCCGATCTGGGCGCTGACAAACAGTCTTTCGACTGAATCCGAGTTGATGGCGCGCCCAGGATTCGAGGGCCTGTTTCTCGGCATCGTCTCCTCGCGGGATGTCGGTATGGCCAAGCCCGATTCGGAAATATTTCGTCTCGCCTTGCAGCGAGCGGAGGTCAGCGCCTGCGACGCCGTCTTCCTGGATGACGCTCCGGCGCATGTTGCAGCGGCTAAACGCCTCGGAATGGACGCCCTCAGATTTCGATCCACGGCACAGGCGATCGCGGACCTGACGGCCCGTTTTGGCGGCCCTTGAGCGAAGGCTGTCGCGCCGCCCGCCCGACCTAAGGCGCTAGCGCCCCATCTCTGAGCTGAGGGGTCACACCTCGAACCCGCACGCTCTCCCGGGCGAAATGCCCGCCTACGCGTCTAGGACTTGGGTCCTCCCCTAGGAGAGCTGTGCTTTATTTTCCTGTGTCACTCTAGGGGGGCGCTCCACGGGCTCAGGCCACCGTATTAACGGTGATTAACGGCGGCTGACGGAGTATCCGGCGCGGTCGGTTCCACGATCCCCGCTTCGCATTGGGGCGATTTCCGGCTAGGGGTCGCCTCCTTTCAAATCTCAGACGTCATGACCCTCACCCTAGAAGATATTCAGGCGGCCGCCGGCCGGATCGCCGGCCACGTCGAACGCACGCCTTGCCGACATTCCCGGACCCTGTCGCAGATCACCGGCGCTGAGGTGTGGGTGAAGTTCGAGAACCTGCAGTTCACGGCCGCCTATAAGGAACGCGGCGCGCTCAATGTGCTGGCGCAACTGAACGAGAACGCGCGCAAGCGAGGCGTGATCGCCGCCTCGGCCGGCAACCATGCCCAGGGGCTCGCCTACCACGGTCAGAGGCTGGGCATCCCGGTGACCATCGTCATGCCGCGTGGGACCCCGCACGTGAAGGTGCAACAGACCCGCGAATTCGGCGCCCAGGTGATCATCGACGGCGAGGGTTATGACGCCGCCAACGAGACCGCGCTCACGCTCTGCGAGGAGCGGGGCCTAGTGTTCGTCCATCCCTTCGACGACATGGATGTCATGGCCGGCCAGGGCACCATCGCCCTGGAGATGCTGGAAGACGCGCCACACATCGAGGTGATGCCGGTGCCGATCGGCGGCGGCGGCCTGATCAGCGGCGTCGCGACGGCCGCGAAATCGATCAATCCGAACATTCGCATCATCGGTGTCGAGCCCGCGATGTACCCGTCATTCACCTCCAAGATGCGCGGCCTGCCCACCCATACCGGCGGCCAGACCATCGCCGAGGGCATCGCGGTCAAGACGGTGGGCGAGCTCACCTATGGCGTGGCCCGGCCGCTGATCGACGAGGTGCTGCTGCTGGAGGAGCCCTATTTCGAACGGGCGATCGCACTCTACTGCAACGTCGAAAAGACCGTGGCCGAAGGCGCCGGGGCGGCGTCGCTCGCGGCGCTGCTCGCCTATCCGGACCGGTTCAAGGGCAAGGTCTGCGGCCTGATCCTCACGGGCGCCAATATCGATCCGCGCCTGCTGGCTTCGGTGCTGACACGCGAACTGGTTCGCGCCCAACGGCTTATCTCGCTGCGGATCATCAGTGACGACCGGCCGGGCCTGTTGGGCACGGTCTCTGCGATCATCGGCGGACTGGGGGCCAATATCCTGGAAGTGGCGCATAACCGCCTGGCGCTGGACGTGCCGGCCAAGGGCGCGGAGTTCGACATCATGATCGAGACCCGCGACTCTCAGCACACCCAGGAGGTGATGGATGCCTTGCGTGAAGCGGGTTACCCGCCGCGGGTGGTTTGACGCGGCGCGCGGTCCTTTCAATCAAGTGGAGTAAAGCATGAAACTCTATCGCTCGGCCCCTCTGGTGGTCGCCTGTCTGCTTTCGCTATCGGCCTGCGCCAAGGCCCAGCCGGCGGCGGACGCGGCGCCGGCGGGCAAGGCCTTCCTGGCCCAGAACGCGCACGCCGACGGCGTTCATGTCACGCCTTCGGGCCTGCAATACAAAGTCATCAAATCCGGCCCGGCCGATGGCCCGCACCCGACCCTCACCGACGAGGTGAAGGTCAACTACGAGGGCAAGTTGCTGGACGGCACGATCTTCGATTCCAGCTACCAGCGGGGCACGCCGGCGGTGTTCGGACTGACCGGTCTGATCGCTGGTTGGACAGAGGCCCTGCAGCTGATGCGGCCGGGTGACGAATGGCTGCTCACCGTGCCCGCCGAGCTGGCCTATGGCGACGACGGCGCCGGGCCGATCCCGCCGGGTTCGGTGTTGCAATTCCGCCTGGAGCTGGTTTCGATCGGACCAGGCGCGGGGTCCTAGGGGGATGACCGCCACCCTCGCCGAGCGGGCGATCGCCCTCTTGGAACGCCTGGTGGGGTTCGACACCACCTCTCGGGACTCCAATCTCGCGCTGATCGAATGGGTCGAGGGCTATCTGCGGCAGCATGGCGTGGCCTCGGTACGCGTACCCAACGCGGATGGTTCGAAGACCAACCTGCTGGCCAGTCTGGGTCCCATGGGACCAGGGGGTGTCGTCCTTTCCGGGCACACCGACGTCGTGCCTGTCGATGGCCAACCCTGGACCAGCGCGCCTTTCGTCCTGACCCGGCGGGATGGCAAGCTGTTCGGTCGCGGGACCTGCGACATGAAAGGGTTTCTGGCCCTGGCCCTGGCCTTGGTTCCGGATCTGGCGGCGGCGCGTCTGAGCCGGCCGGTGCATCTGGCCCTGACCTATGACGAGGAGATCGGTTGTCTGGGCGCGCCGGCCTTGATCCAGCATCTCCTGCGCGCCGTCCCGGCGCCGGACCTTGTGCTGGTGGGCGAACCCACCAGCATGCGCGTCGTCGGCGCGCACAAGGGGATCCTTTACCACGAGGTCACGATCCGCGGCCGCGAGGCCCATTCAAGTCAGCCGCACCTGGGCGCCTCGGCCAACATGGTCGCGGCGCGGATCATGGGGGCGCTGGCGGCGATCGCCGAACGCCTCGAGCGCGACGCCGACCCAAGCTCCGCCTTTGAACCCAAGGGCGCCAGCCTGACGATCGGCCAGGTTCATGGCGGGACGGCGCCCAATATCCTGGCGCTTGACTGCCGCTTCGTATTCGATTTGCGCGCGCCGGTGGATGTCGACACTCGGGCGGTCATCGCCGAGATTCAGGGGCTCGTCGACGCCGAGGACGCCGCCCTCCGCGGCCGCGTTCCTGATGGCGGCGTGGTTATGCGCCGCACCGCGGACGTCCCCGCGTTTCACACCGAGCCGCACGGCGCGGCCGTCGCGATCGCTCAGCGACTGGCGGGCGACAACGGCCCTCCCCGTTCCGTGTCGTATGGCGCGGAGGCGGGACAGTATCGGTCCGCCGGCTTGCCGACCGTGCTCTGCGGGCCCGGCTCGATCGACCAGGCGCATCAACCCGACGAATATATCGAGATCGCGCAGATGGAGCGCGGCGCGGCCATGATGTCCCGTCTGCTGGCCGAGGTGTCTGGGGGATAGTCGGCGCGCCTACGCCAGCCGTAGTCGGTGCCGCTCGGCGGTGATCTGGGCGATGACGGCGACGGCGACCTCCCAGGGGGCCTTGCCGCCGATGTCCAGGCCTATCGGGGTGTGCAGGCGCGCGACCGTCGCGGCGTTTAGGCCCGCGGCGGCGAGCAGGGCTTTGCGGTCGCCGACCCGCCGGCGCGCGCCAAGGGCGCCGACATAGAAGGCCTCTGACGGCAGCGCCTGGGCGAGGGCGGCGTGATCGAGTTCGGCGTCGTGCGTCGCCACCGCCACGGCGGTCCAGGCATCGATGCCGATCGCGGCAAGCGCCACGTCCGGCGCATCCCGCCGATAGGCGACGCCCTGGAGCGGTGGTGGCGCGAGGGGCCCCCGGGGGCGGACGAGCGTGGTCTCAAACCCGGACCTGGCGCCCAGGTCGGCGATGGCCAGGGCGGAGGGATCCGAACCCAACACGACGAGCCGCGGCGCCGGCTGATAGGTTCTCGAAAAGGCGCCTGGCCAGGCCTCGGGGGGGCGGTCGGCCGGGCCGCAAGCCCGCCGCGCGCCGTCGCTGACCCACGCGGCAGGCTGGCGGGCGCCGGTGAGGCGGAGCAGGGTGGCTAGCGCCGGATCATCCGCCGACAGTCGCTCAAGCAGCACATCGACACGGGCGCCGCAGAGCAGGCGAATGTCGGGCCAGGGACTGCCTTCGCCATACACCAGCCGTTTGGGAGCTCCGCCGCCGATCACCTCCGGCGCATGAGCGACGACGTCGCCTTCGAGACACCCTCCTGAAAGAAACCCGGCGACACGTGTCGGGGTGACGGCCATCTGCGTGCCCACGGGCCTGGGTCCGCCCCCGTCCAGGGCGACGATGGTCGCCAGGGCGATAGGCTCCCCCGCCGCCACCGCTTGTGCGAGGGCCAGGCGGACATCTTCAACCAGGCCGAATATCGGCCAATCCGGCAGGTTTTCGATCATGTTTCGACCTTAAGCGTTCCTAAATCAGCTCGATACCGCTTCTTTACGGGTGCCCTGCCATAGTTGGTCCAAGGGTGCTCGTAGGCCCCGGCAGAGCGGGTTCGTTGAATGTATCCATTGGTCGCCAAATTGGGACTTGGGACCGCGCAGTTCGGCCTGGATGGCGCCGCCGCGCCGCGAGGGCGAGCGGCGGAAGCCGAGGTTCGCGACATGCTAGCGCTGGCCGCCCGCGCCGGGGTTGGCTTCCTTGACGTCGGCGCGGCCTCGGGACACGGCGAGGCTGTCATCGGCGCGGTTCTGCCAAGACCCTGTCCGTTCGCTGTGACGGTCAAGGCGGCGCGCGGCGGCCGGGGCGCGGCCCACGTCGAAGCCGAGGCGCGGACCTCGCTGGCAAGGTTGGGTCTGACCCGCGCCGACGCGATCATGGTGCAGGCGGCCGGCGATCTGTTCCTGCCGCATGGCGTGGAACTCTGGGACCGCCTCAAGGATCTCAAGGCCATGGGCCTGTTCAAAAAGATCGGCATCTCGGCCTACGCCTCGGACGACCCGGTCGGCCTGGCCAGGCGCTTCCGCCCCGACATCCTCCAGGCGCCGGCCAGTCTGATAGACCAGCGACTGTTGGCGGACGGGGCGTTGCGCGCGGTGCGGGACCTGGGCGTCGAAGTGCATCTCCGATCGATCTTCCTCAATGGCCTGCTCTTCCGCCCGCCGCCGCGCCACGCCCCCGCCGAGGCGCACGAAGCGGCCATCCGGCTTTCCCGCGCCCGGCGTTTGATCGCCGAGGGCCGAAGCGACCCGTTGCAGGCGGCGCTGAGCTTCGCCCTTTCACGGCCTGAGGCCAGCGCCGTGATTGTCGGCGTCTCGACCGCCTCGGAGCTGACCGCCGTGCTTGCGGCGGCTTCGAGCGCGCCGCCGGAACTGGACTGGGACAATTTCGCGCTGGACAATCCAGAGGCCTTGGACGCCCGTCGCTGGGCGACCGCCTGACCTGACCTAGCCGCCGCCGGCAAGTCGCGCCAAGGCCTCGCCCGCCAGACGGCGGGTAATCCATTCGGTTTTCGCCGATGCGCCGATGCCGTCATAGAAGGCGATGGCCGGGGCGTTCCAGTCGAGCACCGACCATTCCAGGCGGCGCAATCCCTCGTCGACGCAACGCTTCGCCAAATGCGCCAGCAGCGCCTTGCCGACACCGGCGCCGCGCACCTCGGGTTTGACGAACAGGTCCTCCAGATAGAGCCCGTGGCGGCCCTCGAAGGTTGAAAAGCTGTAGAACCAGACCGCGAAGCCCACCGCATCGCCGTCCAGCCTGGCGATATCGCAGAAAACACGCGGCGCTGGCTCAAAGAAGGTCTCGCGCACGTCGGCGATCGTGATCTTCACCTCGTGCGAAAGCCGCTCATAGGCGGCCAGCGCGGTGATGAATTCCAAAATCACGGCTGCGTCTTCCGGCGCCGAAGGCCGTATCGTCAGGGACCGGGTCACCGAACTCGCCTCACAGCGCGCGATACCAATTGACTCCCTCCGCGTCGGCCTCGCGAGCGACGGCGCCGCTGTGCATGAGCCAGTTGAGGTGAGCCAAAGCCTCCCCTGTCGCCATGCCGATAAGCTCGGGGCCGATGACCCGTTTGAACAGCACACCGAACACGTCGACCGCGCGGCGTGGCTCGGCCAGCCTTGCCGCCAGGCGCGTCAGGCCCCGTTCGTGCCCCCGGATGAGGTGGTCCACTCTGGCGTGCAGCCCATGGAAGGGATCGTTGTGCGCCGGCAGCACCAGCACGTCGTCCGGAACGAGGGTCTTGATCCGCGCGAGCGTCGTGAGCCACTCCGCCAGGGGGTTGCCGTCGGGTTCAGTGGGATACACCGAGACGTTCGATGTGATCTTCGGCAGGACCTGATCGCCGGAGATGATCAATTTCAGGTCCGGACAGTAGAGGCAGGCGTGCTCAGGCGAATGGCCCGAACCAACGACGACCCGCCAATCATGGTCGCCGATGCGAATCACCTCGCCGTCGACCATCCGCCTGTAGCTGTCGGGCAGGGCGTGCATGTTGTGGCCAAACCCGCCGAACCGAGCTTCGTAGGAGTCGATCGCCCCGCGATCCCAACCCGCCGCCCGATAGAACCGCAACCCGTCCTCGGGCGCGGCGCGCCCGGTGTCCGCCGCCATCACCCGACACAGCAGGTATTCAAGCCGGGTGATCCATAGCCGGCAGTCGAACTTTCGCGTCATCCAGCCGGCCATGCCGATGTGGTCGGGGTGAAGGTGCGTGACGAACACGCGCGTCACCGGAGCGCCCCCGAGCGCGCCAGCGAAGACCTTGGTCCAGGCCGCGCTGGTGGCGGGAGTCTGCATCCCGGTGTCGATAATCGCCCACCCGGCGCCGTCACGGACGGCCCACACATTGATGAAACTCAGCGGCCCCCCGAGCGGAAGCCGGATCCACTTCACCCCTGGTGCGACATCCAGGGCGCCTCCAGGGGGCGGACCTTCGTCGAAAGGATAGATCAGTCGCGCCTTTGCGCGGTCCGCGTCATCCACTTTGTACTACCTTGCCGTCGTTTCGTTCAGGCGCTTGTCGCCCCAATGTGAACGCAAGCCAATACCAATATGCCGCGCCCCTCCGACCGTGGAGGGCGCGGCGACCCAGCTTGACCCGACGCCGTGGCGCGGGCATGTGAGCGCCCAACACTGATTTTGACTTACTTGGGAGCGCGTTCATGAGGCCGGTTTCGATCGGATTGGCGTTTGTCCTTTCTTTTCTGACATTCACATCGGCGGCCTTGGCCGCGCCAAAGGCGGATCCGATCAGCAAGGAGGACCGCGCCGCTGGCATGGCCGCCGCGCCAGGTCTGATCTCGGGGGCGAACCTCGATTGCCAGCTCGCCGACGCCCGCAAGATCGGCGAAGGCAAGGATGAGACGGGCAAGAAGCACGTGGTGGTCTACGAACTCGCCTGCACCGGCAACGAGGGCGTGATCGTAAACATCACCGACAAGCAGACCCCGATGGGATTTTCGTGTTTTGAATTCAACGCGGTGAGGCCCGACGGCAAGCCCAACCCGACCCAGTGCCTGCTGCCAGGTAACGCCGACCCCAAGGCGGGTCTTGCGCCATACCTCGCCAAGGTGGGTGTCGACTGCACGCCAAGCCGCATTCGCGGCGTTGGCCATAGCGCGACCGTGGCGATGGCCGAGCTCGAGTGCGCCGGCGCGCCGGGCGGCTATATGCTGGAGATTTCCTCGCCGCCGCGGCTGGACAAGCCGATCAAGGCGATGCCCTGCATGGTGTACCCGGAAACCGACAACCTGAAGTGCACGCTGACCGATCGGGCGACCCAGAACATGGTTGTGGATCGTCTGGTCGCCGCCTCTGGCAAGCCATGTCCGATCAAGCCGGACGGCCGCGCCGTTGTCGGCGTGGGTGGGAACGGCTCGATCTTCTACGAAGTCGCCTGCACCGACGGCAAAGGCTACATGCTGGAACAGGCCGCCAACGGGAAGTTCCACGAAGCGATCCCCTGCATCGAGGCTGACGGCATCGCCGGCGGGTGCAAGATGACCGACACGCGGCAGGCCAAAACCGAGCAAAACAACCTCTATGGCAAGCTCGCCAAGGACGCCGGATATGACTGCGCGGTGTCCGGCTACGCGCCCCTGCCGCTCTCGGCGGAAGCGCCGGCCCACAGCGATGTGGTTGAGCTGTCGTGTTCCAACCGCGCCGATGGGGCGATCGCGATTTTCCCCGCGTCGACGACGGAAAAGGGGATGATCGTGGATTGCGCTCACTCGGAGCTGATCCTGTATCGCTGTTCGCTGACCAAGGCGTCGGCCGCCTATAACAAGCTGACCGCCGAACTGGTGTCCTATGGCCGCAACAGCTGCAATGTCTCCGACGCCCGCACCGTCGGTGTGACCGCCGACAAGCGCGGCTTCATCGAGGTTGCCTGCTCCGACGGCGGCCAGGGCTACATGATCGAGTACACGATCTCGCCGCTGAAGATGAAGACCGTGATCATCTGCGCGGAAGCCAAATCGATCGCCGGCGGCTGTACGCTGCCGTCGAACGTCAAGAAGAGCTGAGCCGGTTGGCCATTTAGCGCCGCTGGGGGCCCCGATCGCAGGATCGGGGCCCTTCTTGCATCTAGAGCTGAATGACGTCCGGCTCCAGCGGAGCCGCGAAGAGCCGCGCCACGTCGTTGGCGCGACGCGATCGGGCGAGGGTCTGGTTGATGTACCCCTTATCGGTGATCTCACCCGAATGGGCGTCGGGCGCGCCCTCCAGGATCAAGGCCCGGCGTACGCGCGCAGTTTCGCCGCTTGCCCGCGCGTTGTGCGCGGCCAGGCCTGCGCGCACCGCCTCGGCGACTTCCGCGCGCGTCTTGCCGGCGCAGAATGGTGGATTGAGGAAGATCAACAGACCCACCTTGTCCTGACCCTCGCCACAGACCACGGCGTCCGCCGCCGCTCCGCCAATCGCCGACACCGCCGCGACGCGGAGCGCCCCGGCGTTCACAAAGGTGCCGCTGGAGAGCTTGAAGTTCTCCGAAAGCCGACCGTCGAAGACCAGTCCGTGATGGAGCTGGGTCTCGTCAACGGTCTTGGCCGCGTCGCCGAGGCGATAGAATCCCTCCTCGTCGAACGCCGCTTCCGTCGCGGCCGGGTTCTTGAAGTAGCCCGCGGACATCTGCGGGCCTTTCACCCGAAACTCCAGACGACCTTGGGCGGCGACGAGCTTAACGGTCGTGCCGGCGACCGGCAGACCCATCAAACCCATCGTGAGGTTTGGCCAGTGGACGTTGGTCGCCGTGGGTCCGGTCTCCGTGGCGCCATAGCCGCATGAGAACGAGACGCCTTCGCCGATTGTCGCGCGCGCCACGGCCTGAATCCCATCGCAGGTGCTCTGGCCCAGCGCCGCGCCGCCGTACTGTAAGAGCCTCACGCGACTGAAGAAGGTTCGAGCCAGCTCGTCGTCGCGCTCCAGCTCTCCGGCCAGCAGATCCCAACCGGCCGGCACCATGTTGTGATAGGTCGGTGCGATCTCGCGCAGGTTGCGCACCGTTTCCAGATGCCGACCCGCCACCGGCTGGCCTGCGTCGATGTAGAGCGTTCCACCCCGATGGGTGACCATCTGCAAGATGGCGTTGGCGCCCAGGCTGTGACTCCAGGGGGCCTGATTGACCACGACCGGGGGGTCCGGATCGTCGAAGCACGCGGCGATCTGCGCGGCGTTGGCGGAAACGGCCGCATGCAGGCACATCACCGCCTTGGGTTTGCCGGTCGACCCCGACGTGAGCAAAAGTTTGGCGATGTCGGTCGGCTTGGCCGATATCTCGGCCGCCGTCCCGCGCTCCAGCTCGCCCACCGACAACGCGCCTCGCCATTGGCCGCGCGTGATCACCACCGGCAGGCCACGCAGGATGTCGCTCTCCAGCGCCTCGGCGAAGGACGCGGGATCGTCGACCATCACCGCGCCGGGGCCGATCAACTCCACCGCGTGCGCAAGCCGCGAGAGATTGGCGCCCGTGAGCCCGTACTGCGGCGAGACCGCCGCGATCGGGACGCCCTGACTCATGGCCGCGAAGGCCGTGACCGCGTGGTCAAGACCGTTGCGCGCCAGGATGAGCAGCGGCGCCGACTGCGACAGGCCCGTGCCCGCCAATCCCCCGGCCACGGCCCGCACGCGGTCCCAGCCTTCGGCGTAGGTCAAAGTCCGCCAACCCTCGCCCGACCGTTCGGCCAACCACGGACGGGCGGGCGCGCTGATCGCCCAGGCCCGCAGCGCGCCGACCGCATCCTCGAAAGCCCCGGCGATGGGGGTCGGATTGTGCAACAGGATCGATCCGTCCGCGCGGCGATCGACGACCAGACGGCGAGGCGCGTAGCGGGGATCGCGCAACCCAAGCGGCGCGGGATCGGCGGGAACTGTAAATTCGTTCAAGGTGTCAGCGTTTCCTGAAAGCGGACCGGTTCTCCGGCGTGTGGCGTGACGATGTCACCATCACGCATCACCACGCGACCACGGACTATGGTCGCCATGGGCCAACCCGTAGCCTCGAAACCGTCGAACGGCGTCCAGCCCGACCGCGTGGCCATGGCGTCGTGGGTTATCGTCCGTTTCGCCTTCAAATCGACCAGCGTAAGGTCCGCGTCGTACCCCTCGGCCAGTCGACCTTTGCCGGCGGCGCCAAATACGCGATTGGCCCCCGCGCTGGTCAGGTCAACGAACCGCTCGAGGCTGAGCCGTCCATTGGCGACGTGCGTGAGCATTACGGGCACGAGCGTCTGCACGCCCGGCATGCCGGATGGCGAAGCCGGATAGGGCCTGGCCTTCTCCTCGCGCGTGTGCGGGGCATGATCGGAGCCCAGGACGTCCGCGAGGCCCATCCGGATGCCTCGCCACAAGCCTGCCTGATGGTGGGCGTCGCGTATGGGCGGGTTCATCTGGGCGAAGGCCTTTAGCTGCTCATAGGCCTGCGGCCCGGCAAGCGTCAGGTGCTGCGGCGTGATCTCCACGGTGGCCACATCGCGGTGGCCGGCCAGAAAGGCGATCTCGTCCGCCGTCGTGACATGCAGGACATGGATGCGCTTGCCGAGCGACCTTGCGAGACCGACGAGGCGGCGGGTCGAGCGGATGGCGGACTCGGCGTCGCGGACTTCCGGGTGGCTGGTCCAATCACCTTCGCGGGCCATCGGGCGGCGTTCAGCCAGCCGGTATTCATCCTCGGAATGGAACGTCGCCCGGCGATTGGTGTGTTTGAGGATGTCCGCCACGCCCGCGTCGTCGGGCACCAGCAGCGTACCGGTGGAGGCGCCCATGAACACCTTCACGCCACAGCACCCGGGCAACCGCTCCAGCTCGCCCAGCCAGCGCGCGTTTTCATGGGTGCCGCCGACATAGAACGCGTGGTCGCAATGCATGCGGCCCTTGGCGCGGGCCAGCTTGTCGGCCAGGGCGTCGGCGTCCGTCGTGGTGGGCTCGGTATTGGGCATCTCGAAGACGGCGACCACGCCGCCGAGCACCGCCCCTCTCGATCCCGTCTCCAGGTCCTCTTTCCATTCCAGGCCTGGCTCACGAAAATGGACCTGAGTGTCTATGACCCCGGGAAGAACGGTGAGGCCCGAGGCGTCGAACATCTCCCCGGCGCTGGCCGCGCGCAGGTCGCCAATGGCGGCGATCCGGCCATTTGCGACCCCGACATCGGCCGGGCCCCGCCCGGCGTGGTTCACGACCTCGCCGCCGCGCACGATAAGATCAAAGGTCTGGCTCATGCGGCCTCCTCGACCGATTTGGTTCCCGCGACCAGGTCCGACGCCGCGGCGACGACGGTGTCCACCCGCAACTCCATCATATGACAGATCGCCTGATCAAGGCGCGGATCCTGAGCCCGTATCTCTTCGAAAGTCCGTGCGCCCCTGACGGTGCGGCCCAGGGGACCCCATGGCGCGTACAGTCGCTCGTCCGACGGACCGAACAGCCCGAGCGTCGGCGCGCCGGCGGCGGCGGCCATGTGCATGAGACCTGAATCGCAACCGATGAACAGACGAGCGCGCTTTAAAGCGGCGTAGCAGGTCAACAAGGATTCCTTGCCCATGAGATCGATAATGCGCTCGCGGGGGACGGAGGTGCGCAGGGCGATCGCCGCTCCGCGGTCGTCAGATCCGCCCAGGATCATCAGTCGCCCCCCCGAGAGGGGTCCGTCGGGCCCCAGCAGCGCCCGCGCGGCCGATCCAAACCGCTCCGCCGGCCAGGTCTTGCCGACCCAGTTCGCCGCCGGCGCCACCGCCAGGATCGGCCCGGCGCCGCGCGTCAGGGATTCGGCCCGCGCTTCGATCTCGGCGCTCGTGAACAGATAGGGCGCGGGAGGGTCATTCTCCAAGGTCAACAGCCGTGCGGCCTCGATCACCTTGTGCGGCGCGTCGCTGGCGGGCCTGTGCACCGCGCGGCGCCGGCGGCGGAGGAAGCCCGATATCCCTGATCCACGCAGGTCGACGATCAGGGCCCAATCGACGCCCTTCACCTGGTTCCAAAGCGCCAGCCAGTGTCCCCCCGCGGGTCGTTTTTCCATCACGATGAGGCGTGAAAGGCCGGGAACCTCGGCGAACAGAGGCGCGGTAAGGGCGCTGGCGACGATCGTGAACTTCGCCTTCGGCGCCTGCTCGGCCAGCACACGAATCAATCCGCTGGAGAGCACGGCGTCGCCGATCCGGCTCGCGGTAATGAACAATATCGGGAAGCCTTTGGGCGCCATCCGCCGCATTATAGGCGTGAACACCTCTGGCGCTCCAGGGGAAGGGGGACCACATGGGGATCATGTCGACCCATCCCAAGTACGCCAGGCTGTCCAGCCGATCCTTGATCTCCGTTTCCGGCGAGGATTGGCGATCGTTTCTGCAGGGTTTGCTGACCCAGGATGTCGAGACCCTGACCGTTGGCGAGGTTCGATTTGCGGCCCTTCTGACGCCGCAGGGGCGGCTGCTGTATGATCTCTTCGTCGTGGGTTGCGAGGATGGCTGCCTGATCGATTGCGCCGCCGAGCACCGGGCCGGGCTCATGCAGAAGCTGAAGATGTACCGCCTTCGGGCCAAGGTGAGCCTGGCCGAGGATGAGCGGCCGGTGATGGCTTTTTGGGGCGGGGACCCAGAGACCCCCGGATGGGCGGCTGACGGGCGAGCCCCGGCCCTCGGCCTGCGCGGTTATGGCGCACCGATCCCAGACGGCGCCGAACCCGCCGACGAGGCGACTTATGACGCTCATGTATTCGCGGTGGGCGCGCCAGGTCCCGCGGATTGGGGTTTCGACAAAACCTATCCGATCGAAGCCAACTTTGATCTGCTGGGTGGGATCGATTTCAAGAAGGGGTGTTTCGTCGGTCAGGAGACGACCAGCCGAATGAAGCGGCGTGGCGTCATCAAGAACCGCATGGCGCCGATCCTTTTCCACGGACCGCCGCCGGCGCCGGGCGCGCGGGTCGCCTGCGGAGGTTTGGACGCCGGCGCCATCGCCTCTGGCCGAGAGGGTGGGGCCATGGCGGTCCTTCGCCTCGAACGGCTGGCCGAAGGCCCGATGACTCTGGACGACGGCCGGCCGGCCCACGTCGCCTGGCCGGAATGGATGGGTGAGGCGGCGCCGCGGAGCTAAGCCGCCCGCGATTGGCCGGGCTCAGGCTAGGCCGACCACCGCGCGCATGGCCATTCGTAGTCTTGGGCTCCGCCGTCGTCGAACAGCTGGGCGAGCACATAGGCGAGCACGCGATCGCCATGGAACAACCGCCAGGTTTTCTCCCAGCCCCGGCGTGCAATGGCGCGAGCCTGGGCGTCGTCGGCGATGAGGCGTCGCAGGTTGACGGCCAGATCATCAAGCGCCGAATAGTAGACGGCCTCGCCGCCGTCATAGAAACGATCGAACCCCGCGCGGCGGTCGAGGAATACGGTCAGGCCCCAACCAAAGAAATGGGCCATCCGGTCGCTGGCGTAGAGGGGGTAGACCGATCGCCGCGACAACGCCCAGCCCATCCGCGCGCCAGCCAGGGCGTCGAAATAGGCGATCCCGCGCGCCTCGGCCTGACCATTCAGGCCCGGCGTCGAGAGCCGCAACCCAGGGACGGTCGAACGCAGCCGCTCGATCGCGACGACGGGCGGCGCCAGGTCGGGGCCGATTTCGCGGGGCTCGTCGTCGCTGCATGGCAGAAGCAGATCGAAGGCGGTTTCGCTTTCGAAAACACGGCCGGTCTCAATCGATGGATCAACCGGGTTGGGCAGAAAGGCGGCGAAACCGACGCCGGCGACATAGCGCGCCAGCGCCGGCTCGGCCGTCGTGACGAACAAGGCGTCGGCCACGCCTTGGCGGAGCGCCAAGCGCTGGTGGTTCTTGGCCGTCCAGA
>Ga0075029_100000346_pt1 | contig 26551 bp, 17 predicted proteins | sample LitLauG_LLR_2013_FD_71391 | JGI IMG/M metagenome (GOLD analysis project Ga0075029, IMG submission 71391) | Freshwater sediment microbial communities from North America - Little Laurel Run_MetaG_LLR_2013 | ecosystem: Environmental > Aquatic > Freshwater > Creek > Sediment | place: USA... | reverse complement strand
GACAATCTGCTCTCCAACCTGCGGGTGGGTTCGGATCAGGCGATATTCCTCGTCGCTAAGCGGGCCGGGCTTGTTGAGAATCCGCTCCGGAATAAAAAGCTTGCCCACGTCGTGGACGCGCGCCGCGTAGACCAAATCGGCGGTCTCCTCCGGCGACAGTTGCAGCCCGCGCGCAATCACTTCGGTGTAACGCGCCACCAGGTCGCCGTGGCCGGCGGTCTGCAACTCGCGCGACTCGGCGGCGCGGCTGAGCGATTCGATCGCTTCTTTCAACAGCGGGATGTTGTACTCCTCGCCGTCTTCATTGGCGCAGAGCTTGCGCAGCATCGAGGTCAGCTCCTCGACCTGCTCCGGCCCGGTGCGCTCGCGCTGCAGGAAGCCCTCGATGTAGGCGGAAATCTGCTGCCGCTGGCGGGCGAAGGCCTCGCCCTCGACGAACTCCTGCGCGGTCGAAACCAGGTTTCCCCCTGAACGCTTCGAGACGTACATGCCGGCGTCGGCCACCCGAATGACGTCTTCAATCGAGAAGCCGTGCATGGGAAAGCTGGCGACGCCGAAGCTGCCGGTGATGTGATGCTCGCTCAGCATGGGGTCGCTCGACATCCACTGGCGCAGGCGCTCGGCCAGGACCTGCGCCTGTTCCGCGCCGGTCTCCGGCATCAGAATGATGAACTCGTCGCCGCCATAGCGGGCGACCACGTTCGACTGCCGCGACTTCTGTTCGAGCAGCCGCCCCACTCGCGCCAGCACCAGGTCGCCTTCGAAGTGGCCCATGGTGTCGTTGACTTCCTTGAACTTGTCGAGATCGACCAGCACCACGGAGAACGGGCGCCCTGAGCGCGAAGCCCGCTTCCACTCGGCCGATAAAGCCTCCCAGAAAAAGCGGCGCGTCTTGATTCCCGTTAAGCCGTCGGTGATCGACTGCTGCTGCAGCTTCTGGAAGACGAACGCATTGTGCAGCGCCGTGGCCAGCAGGTCAGCGAGCGTGTTGAGGATCAGCACGTCCTGCGGAGAAAATGCATTCTCGCTCCGGCTCTCGATGTTGAGCACGCCCAGGAGCGATTCGCCGTAGGTCATGGGAATGCAGAGCACCGCGCGCGAGTCCGGGAGAATTCCTGTGAGATTGCCGGGCGCAGCGTTCTGCACCAGGGCGCGCTCGCCGGTGCGCGCAACGCGGCCCAGAATGCCCGTCCCCAGCGGAATGCGCTTGCCCTTGGCGTGAGCGGTGGCCCCGGCTTCGGCCTTGATCTCAATCTCCTTGGTGCCGCGGTCGAGCACCCCGATGCCGATGTGATCGAAGCTGAAATTCTTTTGAATCTCGTCGACAATCTGAAACAGCATTTGTTCGGGGTCTTCGCTGGAAATCGCGGTGCGGGAAATATTGTTGAGAAACGCCAGCTGCCGCGACCGGCGCTGCTCTTCGCCGAAGAGCCGCGCATTTTCCATGGCGACGGAAACCTGGCCGGCCGCCGTGACCAGCACGTCCAGATCGCGCTGTTCGAAGACGAACTCGCGCTCCGGATTCATCGCAATCATCGCGCCCGAGGCCTTGTGGCCAAGAAAAATGGGAGCGCCGATCAGGCATTTCGCCGGACGCTCAGGCACGTGGCTGATGCCCAGCCGCTTGCGCGTGGACTCAAGATTCGAGCGAATCAGCAAAGGTTCGCCGGTGCGGATTACATATTCGGTAAAGGCGTTGCGCCGTTCGCGGCTGCGCTTGGGCAGAACCTGGCCGTCGCGCACTTCCAGATCGAAGCGGATTTCGTCGTCGACGCGGAAGGCGACATAAAAGTTGCTAGTGTCGAAAATCTGCCCGAGCTCGGTCTGAATGGTGCGCAGGATTTCATCCTGATCGAGCCGCGAACTGATGGCTTTTCCGATGTCGGTGAGCAGTTCATACTCTTTGGTGCGCCGATGCGCGTCGTGGCTGACCACGTAATTTTCCAGCGTGAGTCCGAGCTGCAACGCAAGCCCTACCATCAGGCGCGGGCCGGAGGTTCCGAAGGCGCGGCGTTCGGCGTGGGGGAAGAGAATCACTCCAAAATTCGACTCGCGGGTCTGCAACGTGACCGCGGTGAGATTGCCGACCTGGGCTTCGGTGAGAATGCGCTTGAAATCGGCGAAGCTGCCGACGGGGCTCACGGGGAAGGACTCGGTCATCTCGGTGAGGTCCTGCACGGTGAGAATTCCGCTTTGCCGGTAGGCCGCTTCGCAGATGTAGTCCGCCGCGCCGCTGTTTTCGAGGGCTTCGAGAAATCCCGGAGAGAAGCCACGTTGCACGGAGGGCAGCAGGCCGCGCCAACGCTCGGTGATGCAGATGGCGGCGCGCCGCGCGGGCACGGCGCTCATCAGGCGATCGAGCGCGGCTTGCATATTGGGCACCAGGTCTTCAGCAAAGAGCAAGCGCCGTGGATCGACGCCGAGAGTCGAAAGCGCCAGCGTGTTTTCCAGCACCGCGTTGCGCTGGTTTTCAAAGAGCACCATCACCATGGCGATGCCCAGCAACATCTGCGGCACCGGACCGAACAGGCGGCTGGCGCTGCCAAAACGCTCCACCCACGGGTTCTGCAACTGCCCAAAGCCGGTCAGCACGGCCCAGAGTGCGAGCGAACCTCCGAGCACCTGGAAGGCCAGCGATCCGCGACGGTGGCCGCTAACAAAAAAAACCGCCGAGCAGTAGAGCAGGATGGCGGCCAGCGCGATGCCGAGCCTGACCGAAGGCTGAACGTCGGGCCGGAAGAGGCCGTTCACCATGTGCCCGCGCAAAGTCAGGCCAGCGAGAATGATGCCGGCCGTGCCGACCCCCGCGTCATACCAGCTGAATTGATAGGCGGCCCGCATCAGGCGGGTTGAGACGAAGATGCACAGCGCCATCGCCACCAGGAAAATCTGGCTGACCAGGAACGCTGTCGGCGACTCGGGAAAAGCGTCGAGGACAAAGTGCAGCGAGTAGAAGGCCCACGCCCACTTCCACGCCAGGAAGTAGGGCTGGCGGCTCTGTTCGCGCAGATAGGTGAAGACGAAGTACAGCAGAACCGAAACGATCCCGGGTATTAAAACCGTCGTGATGACGACACTATTCATAGGCCGCCGTTAGGCAGACTTCGCTCCTGGCGCGAGGGAAGCGTTGCTGCAATGGTTTCACAAGCAAAGATGGGAACACAACAGGATTTAAGTACAATGCGGGGCGCGCAGGAGTTCTACCGGGGAACGCACTGCATATATCCATTTTCGCCTGCTCTGCGGCCTTCGCGGTCTCTGCGGTTGAAGGCTTTAAGGCTGGACCGCGAAGTTCGCTAAGGATTCGCGATGGACGCAGAGGAAGCCTTCTTTCTGCGCTGACGCTTCTTTTCGCGCGCCCGTACCATAGGATTTCAGTAACAATGCAGTCCGCGCAGGAGTTCTACCGGGGAACGCACTGCATATATCCATTTTCGCCTGCTCTGCGGCCTTCGCGGTCTCTGCGGTTGAAGGCTTTAAAGCTGGACCGCGAAGTTCGCTAAGGATTCGCGAAGGACGCAGAGGAAGCCTTCTTTCTGCGCCGACGCTTCTTTTCGCGTGCCCGTATAGGATTTAAGTACAATGCAGTCCGCGCAGGAGTTGTACCGGGGAACGCACTGCATATATCCATTTTCGCCTGCTCTGCGGCCTTCGCGGTCTCTGCGGTTGAAGGCCTTAAAGCTGGACCGCGAAGTTCGCTAAGGATTCGCGAAGGACGCAGAGGAACCCTTCTTTCTGCGCCTTGACGCTTCTTTTCGCGTGCCCGTACCATCGCTGTGACTCCCCATGAGCCAGTCAGACAGCAGTTCCGCCAAGCCACGCGTACGCTTTGCCCCGTCGCCTACGGGATTTCTGCACGTGGGCAGCGCCCGGACGTTCATCTTCAACTGGCTGTACGCCCGCCGCACTGGCGGCGCCGTGATTCTTCGGCTGGACGATACCGACGTCGAACGCAATACCGACGCCTCCGTGACTTCCATCTTCGAAGGCCTGAAGTGGCTCGGCCTAGGCTGGGACGAGGAGTATAAGCAGTCCGAGCGCGGGGCGCTGCATCGCCAGATGGCCGAGGCCATATTTCAAAAAGGGCTGGCCTACCGCGACTTCACGCCCGCGCACACCGGCGACAGCGAAAAATCCGGGGCGCAAGGGACGTGGTTGTTCAATCCCGGCATGCGCGAGCTTTCGCGCGAAGAGAGCGACCGCCGCGCGGCCGCCGGAGAGCCGTTCGCGTCGCGTTTTCGCGTGCCTCGCGAAGGAGGGCAGGTGGTGCGCTTTAACGATGCGGTGTATGGCGAGCAGATGAAGGCCGGCGCCGATATCGAAGACTTCGCCCTGCTGCGCTCCGACGGCATGCCGACCTATCACCTGGCATCGTGCGCCGATGACGCCGACCTGCGCATCAGCCGTATCATTCGCGGGCAGGATCATCTGTCGAACACGTTCAAGCACGTTCTGATTTTCGAGGCCGCCGGATACACGCCGCCGCAGTTTGCGCATCTTCCGCTGCTGGTCGCGCCCGATGGGACGAAGCTGTCGAAGCGGCGTCACGGGCCGGTGGTGAGCGTGACCACTTACCGCGACGCCGGATTTCTGCCCGAGGCGTTCATCAATTTCCTGTGCCTGCTGGGGTGGTCGCCGAAAAATGACCGCGAGCAGATGAGCCGGGAGGAGCTGGTGGAAGCGTTTTCGCTGGAAGGCATCAACCGCGCGAATGCGGTGGTCAATTTCAAAGAGCCCGCAGCAACACCGAACGAAACTTTCGATCCGAAAGCCGTGTGGCTGAACGGGCAACATATTCGCAGCCTGAGCGTCGAAGAGTTGAGCCAGCGCCTGCTACCCATCGTGCAGCAAGCCTATCCGCTGGTCACGGCGGAAAAGATGCTGCGCATCACGCCGCTGATCCGGGAGCGCATCGAGTTGCTGCGTGACGTGCTCACTGCGGCGGACTTCTTCTTCGTCGATCAATTGCCGGCTTACGATCCGGCTGAGCTGATCCCGCAAAAGGGGGACGCGGCCATGGCGGTGCGGGCTTTGCAGAAGGCGCATGAAGTCTTGCCCAACGTGGAGTTCAAGCACGACCCGCTGGATCAGGCTCTGCGCGCGGCCGCGCAGGAGCTTGGGCTCAAGGCGGGGCAGATGTTCCAGCCCATTCGCGTTGCGGTCTGCGGACGCAAGAATGCCCCGCCGCTGTTTGAAACGCTGGAAGTTCTGGGGAAAGAAACCACGCTGGCCCGGATCGGGCAGGCGCTCGCCAAACAATAAAAGCCCTCAAGTTTGACGACTCGAGGGCTCCACAAACGGCCAGCCAAACCTATTTCAAGGTCTTCACATAGTCGGCAACGGCCGTGGCGTCGGTCGCAGCGATGCCGGCGACGGCTTTCTTGTGGGGCGCCTTTTTGGCGTCGTTGCCCTTGGTGAGCAGATCCGCGATCTGAGCCGAAGTCAGAGCGGTTCCTTTCAGGGCGGGACCGACTTTGCCTTCGCCCATGGGACCATGGCAGGCGGCGCACTTGGCTTTGTAGGTGGCGGCTGCGTCCTGCGCGAAGGCAGGCAGAGCCAGACAGACGAACAGCGAGACCACAACGAACAGAATAACGAGTTTTGTAATTCTCATGAGTTCTCCTCGACCACTGAAATGATGGATCTACATATGGCGTTACAAAACAACCGGGAATTGTAACGCCGGGGCGGAAGGATGCAAACAGGAAAAACGGTCTTCGGGGTCTCGGGTCGCAGTTCCCACGTCTCGCAATAGAGGCGAGACGTGGGAACTGTCAAACCATCAGCGTGTGCCAGAGGCGCTCGCTGCGCTGACCTTCTGCTGTGCAACCCACTCATGAATCCGGCTCGATAGCACGTCCAGCGGCAACGCACCCGCGCCCAGCACTTCATCATGAAAACCACTCAGGCTGAACTTGTCGCCCAGTTGGTCCTTGGCATACTGTCGCAACTTCAAGATCTCCAGCTGTCCGATCTTGTAGCCCAACGCCTGCGCTGGCCAAGCCATATAACGATCGGTCTCGCTCTGCACCTCGGCCTCGTCGATGGTGGAGTGGTCGTGGAAGAAATCCACCACCTGCTGCCGCGTCCAGTGCTTGTAATGGAAACCGGTGTCCACCACCAGGCGGATCGCCCGCAACATGTCGTCCTGCAGGTGACCGTAATAGCTGTAAGGATCCTGAAAAAATCCGACTTCTTTGCCCAGTCGCTCCGAGTAGAGCGCCCAGCCCTCGGTATAGGCCGTGTAGTACTCATTCTGGCGGAACGGCGGAAGCTGCGGCAACTCCTGCGCAATGGCGATCTGCAAGTGATGACCGGGTACGCCCTCGTGATAAGCCGTGGTTTCGCAGTCGAGCGTGGTGCCCTTCGCAAAGTTTCCGGTGTTCACCATGACGTGCGCCGGCCGCGATCCATCCTGCGCAGCCTCCACGTAGTGCGTGGAAGCCTCTTTCTCGCGGAACTCCTCGATCGGCATCACCAGCACTTTGGCTTTAGGCAGACGGCCGAACATCGACGGAAGCTTTGTATACATCTGATCGATGTACTTCTGATAGAGATCGAGGATCTCCTGCCGCGAATGCGTGTGCACCTTGGGATTGCCCGGCAGCGATGCGCTAAAGCTCTTCAGATCTTTGAAGCCGAGTTGGTTGACGACTTGCAGCATCCGCCCTTCGATTTCTTTGACCTGAGCCAGACCAATTTGGTGGATTTCTTCCGGAGAGAGATTCGTAGTGGTGCTCTCTTTCACGCGAAAGGCATAGCGCTCTGGCCCATCCGGCAACGACCACACGCCCGGCTCGGTTCGCCCTTTGGGTGCGTACTCGTCCCGCACGAAGGCCGTGAATTTCACGTAAGCCGGGAGCACCGAGTCACGGATGGCAGCCAGCCCTTCGTCACGCAGCCGTTTCTGCTCAGCGACCGCGATAGCGTCAGGAAATTTGTCAAACGGTTGCGCGAAAGGAGTAGCGTCAGGCGCCTTGGTGGCAAGCCCGTTTGACTGCTCGACCACTTTCTCTAAGAGAATTCGCGGCGGCATCAGCCCGTCCGCCATCCCTTTGCGCATCTGGATCACGTTCTCATCAAACACTCGTGGCATCTGCTTCAGTCGCGCAATGTAGTCGTCGTAGTCCTTGACGCTCTGAAATGCGAGCACAGTCACCAGTTGTGGAAGATTGAGGTGAACTCCGCCGAACTGCGACACCGGCATCTCCCAGCCTTTGAAACGCGCTCCCTCGAGATCATTGCGCAGGTCACGCACCATCAGCGTTTTGTTCAAGGCCTCCTGCACCGGGAAGCCAGTCGTATCGATGGCATCGAAGCGCGCGAGAAATTTCCGGCTCTGCTCCAGATCGTCATCAATCGCCTTCTGCGAGAAGTCGTCCAGCTTGTCGTTCCAGCGCTTGTCCCCGAGCATCGATGCGTAGACCGGATTGGTGCGAAGGGTGTATTCCCAACGCTCTGCCAGCAGATCGTTGAGGGCCTTTCTGCGGCTCTCCAGATCAGACGCAGGTGGCGTGGCGATAGCACTGGCGACGAGCAGGGACGTGATAAAGGCGAGCAGAAACAAAGATCGCATGATGCGGAAATTCCTTCCTTGGCCCCACAGAATTGATCGGACTCATTCTACGGACGGTCGAGCATCGAAATGGTCACCAGCCTCACTTTGCAGCGGGCATCGGCTGATTCTGCTCTTTCTCCAGTCGCTCCACCATTTCTTTCGGCAGATCATGGAGCAACTCGAGAAACGCGGCGTTGGTCCAGCCGAAGCCGACCACATTCATCTCATATCCGAGTTCCACATGCGACTCCGACGATCGCGTCACCACGTTATATTTCTCGCGGATGTTGCCGTCACGACGGAAATTCTCCGCCACCATCGAGAGAAATTCGTACGAGATGCGGTCTGCGTCGGCATTGTAGCCATACTGCCGCAGCCCGCCGATTACGAGCATCTCGATGTTGCCCCAGCCGTAGGGTAAGTCCCACTGCGTGCCGGATTCTTCCGCGCTCATCGCAATACCGCCCGGGTGCTCCAGCAATTGCACATTCGCGGCGAGTGCCTTCGCCTGTTCGGCCGTAGCCAGCCCCGCCCACAGCGGATAGAAAGTCGTGGCGTAGCGGTAGCTCGACATCTTTCCGGTCATGAAGTTGAAATCGAAGAACATCCCCTGCTCGGAATTCCACATGTAACGGTTGATCAGCTTCTTGCGTGCCTCAGCGCGTGCCTTCCACTTCTCCGCATCGGCCGTGCGTAACAACCACCGACTGATCTGCTCCAGATCCTTTTCATTCTTGTACAAAAGCGAATTCAGACAAACCGGCGCGTAATGATGGGTGGCGTCGCCGAATGGCCCGAATCGGAAGCTGACATCGAAGCCGGACTCCCGCATCGCCCGGTCACCCTCGTAGTAGTCAGCGCTTAACTTGAACTGCTGCGCCGCTTCACAGGCGGGCTTTTGCATCGTGAGCTGCACGTCGCAGACTTCCATCGAATAGGCCGAACCCGCCACCGGCTGATTTACGCCAGGCTGCAAGCGCACGATATAGTCGTCCGCCTGCGCCGGATGGAAAAAGAGATATCCGGCAACTTTCTTGTAGAACCCGGTCTCGTCCTTCACTGCCTCAGGCGGCGGGCCCTGGCCAAAATCGTAGTAGCGCGATAACCCCGTCTGCCCCGCCAGATGCGGATCGTGCGTCCACATCTCGTAATCCTTGTTCAAATCCGCGTAGGCGCGCTCCAGCCACGCCTTGTCTGCGTTCTTGCCGCTCTTCTGCATCGCTCCGTAAACGTCGACCACCATCGAACTCAAAAACGGCGGCTGCGAGCGCGTCAGGTAATAAGTGCGATTCGCATTCAGCATGGCGCCGTAATTCTCGATCTCGAACAAAAAGTTATCCACCATCCCGCGCGCCAGTTCCACGCGCCCGGCCTGCAGCAGCCCGCGAACAATAAAGTAGCTATCCCATCCATACATCTCGTTGAAGCGCCCGCCGGGCACCACATATTTCTCCGGCAAGTAAAGCAGCCCCGACGGCTCGATATTGCTCGTCTGCACTTCGCCCAGCCGGTGAATCGGCGCCGGCAGGCTTTTGACCTGCACATTGCAGTCCGCGCTCAACTTCTGCACCGCTGCGGGCTCGGCGAAACCCGCCGGCAGGTACAACACCGAAGCGGTCCGCATCTTCGGATCGGTGATGCTCTGGCAGTCGGTCATCGAGCGCGTAAGCGTATCCCAACCTGATGAAATGTAGTTCAGAACGGGCTTGAGTCCATGGCCTTCGGGGCCGCCCGCGGGACCACTGGTTTGAGCCGCAGCTCCGGAACACAAAACTACCAGGAGCAAGCAGCACGAAAAGAGAGAACTTCGGCGAGGTCTTACAGAACTGAGTGAATTCATGGGCAGGGGCAAAGCCTCGCCATGATAAACGCGCTTGCCCGTAGTTCAAAACGAATTTGATCTTGATTTGATTTATGCTTACCTGTTCTTCTGAGGGGGCGCATTTGAACCAAGGGAAACTGCTTCGTCTCTATCTTCCTGCCTTCGTATTCATCTGCATCGCTGCGGCTTCGGCGCAAGTTCCGGAAAGCACCTACCAGGATCTCCACTGGCGCATGATCGGGCCGTTCCGCGGAGGCCGCACCCGCGCCGCCGCCGGAGTTCCCAGCCAGCCGAACATCTTCTACATGGCGCAAGTCAACGGCGGAGTCTGGAAGTCGGACGACTACGGTCGCACCTGGAATCCGATGTTCGACCAGCAGCCCACGCAGTCGATCGGCGCCATCGCAGTCGCTTCCTCCGATCCCAACGTCGTCTACGTCAGCAGCGGCGAGGGACTGCACCGCCCCGATCTTTCCGTCGGCAACGGAATTTACAAGTCCACCGATGCCGGCCAGACCTGGACTCACCTCGGCCTGCGCGACGGCCAGCAGATTCCCGCCCTTGCCGTCGATCCCCGCGACCCGAACAAGGTTTTCGCCGCGGTGCTCGGACATCCCTATGGTCCGAGCGAAGAGCGCGGCCTCTATCTTTCAACCGATGGCGGCCAGAACTGGAAGAAGATTCTCTCTAAGGACGAAAACACCGGCGCCTCCGACGTGGAACTCGATCCCTCCAACCCCGACGTGGTTTACGCATCCATGTGGCAGGTTCGCGAAGGCCCATGGGAGGACGGCAACACCTTTAACGGCTCCGGTGGTGGGCTGTTCAAATCTACAGACGGCGGCGGCACGTGGCATCAGCTAACCGGCGGATTGCCGAACGATCTCTCCCAGATTTACGTCGCCACCGCGCCCAGCGATCCACGTCGCCTGTACGCGACTCTTTCGACTGCCTCAGGAAAGCTGAACGTCTATCGCTCCGATAACGCTGGTGAAACCTGGGCGCAAATCACTGATGATCCCCGCCCGTCCGGCCGCATCGGTGGTGGCGATCTTCCCATTCCGCGCGTCGACCCCAAGAATCCCGATATCGTTTACGTGGCCAGCACAGTCACCATGCGCTCAACCGACGGCGGCAAGACCTGGTCTGGATTTCGCGGCGCGCCCGGCGGCGACGACTATCAGAATCTCTGGATCAATCCCAACAACCCTGACATTATTCTTCTGGTCAGCGATCAGGGCGCGCTGGTCACGGTGAACCGGGGCCAATCCTGGAGTTCCTGGTACAACCAGCCCACGGCGCAGCTCTATCACGCCATCGCCGACAATTCGTTCCCGTATCGCGTCTACGCAGGCCAGCAGGAGAGCGGTTCGGTCGGCATTCGCAGCCGCGGCAACGACGGCGCCATTACCTTTCGCGATTGGCATCCGGTCGGCGTCATCGAGTACGGCTACGTCGCTCCCGATCCCCTCGATGAGGACATCGTTTACGGCGGCGGCCGCACCGAGGTTTCCCGGTTTCACTGGTCCACCGGACAAGTGCAAGACGTCACGCCCATTCCACTTCGCAGCCCCAAATACCGCGCCAATCGCACCGAGCCGCTGATGTTCTCACCGGTCGACCCGCACATTCTTTATTACGCTGCCAACGTGCTGTTCAAAACTACCGACGGTGGAAACTCCTGGCAAACCATCAGTCCCGACCTGACCCGCGAGAGTCCGGGCGTGCCTGCAAGCGTCGGCACCCTCTACAACAAGATGGTCGAGAAACAACGCGGCGTCATTTATGCGCTCGCTCCGTCATTCAAAAATGTAAACACGTTGTGGGCGGGCACCGACGACGGCCTCATCTGGATCACCCGCGATGGCGGCAAGAACTGGAGCCAGATCACGCCGCCCGAACTCACGCCGTGGAGCAAGGTCACCCAGATCACCGCTTCGCACTTCGACGAACAGACCGCGTTCGCATCCGTCAGCCGCTTCCGCATCAACGACACACACCCGTATATCTATCGCACGCGCGATGGCGGCAAATCATGGACGCTGATCACCAGCGGACTGCCTGAATTCGGCCCGGTCGACACCGTTCGCGAAGATCCCGTCCGCAAAGGCCTGCTCTTCGCCGGAACGGAAAATGCTGTCTGGGTTTCCTTTAACGACGGCGACCACTGGCAATCGCTCCAGTTGAACTTGCCGCACACCTCCATGCGCGATCTGTGGATTCATGACGACGATCTGATCGTCGCCACCCACGGCCGCTCCTTCTGGATCCTTGATGACATCGCCCCGCTGCGCGAGGCTTCGGCGGAACTCGCGAATTCAATCCATCTCTTCAAACCGGCTGGGGCATACCACATCCAGCGCGATACCAACACCGACACGCCCCTTCCGCCCGACGAACCCATGGCTGAGAATCCGCCGGACGGCGCCCCAATCGATTACTACTTGCCTGCAGTTACGAAGAACGTGACCGTCGAGATCCTCGATGCCCAGGGCAAGTCCGTGCGCAAATTTTCCAGCGATGACAAGCCGGAAGCCACGGAGGAAGAACTCGCCAAGCAACTCATCCCGCTGTACTGGGTACGCAAGCCGCGCCAGCTCTCGAGCGCCGCCGGAATGCATCGCTGGGTATGGGACTTGCACTACGTGGCGCCGGACTCCGCGCGCCACGAATACCCCATCGCCGCTCTTCCCCACGACACGCCACGTCTCCCGCTCGGCCCCAACGCCCTGCCCGGCTCCTATTCTGTCCGGCTCACGGTAGACGGAAAGGCCTCAACCGCACCGCTGACGCTGAAGATGGACCCGCGCGTCAAAATTTCAGCGGCGGATTTGCAGAAGAAATTCCAGATGGAAACTCAGCTCGCGGCCATAATGACCGAGTCGACACAAGCCATCCGCCAAGCCAATTCGATCCGCGAACAGCTAAAGAAAGTCACAGGCGAAGCCAGTGGTTCTGCGAAAGAAGCCGCCGAGTCGTTGGAAAAGAAACTGACAACTCTCCTCGGCGCTCCCGGAGGATTCTTCGCTCCACCATCGGCCGACGTCACGCTCAGCCGCATAAATGGAGAAGCGAGCACCTTGTATCAGCAAATCTGGCAAGTGGACGCCCCACCAACTGCATCACAAACGCAGGCGTTCAGCGCCACCCAGCAAGCGAGCGCCGAGGGGATGAAGCGCTGGCAGGATTTCAAGAGTTCCGATCTGCCTGCGACCAATCGTGCGCTACGTGAGTCCCACGTTTCAGAAATCAACCCCGAATCGAAAATTCACTACGATCAAATTCAGGTAGACGAGGAATAGAGGAGCCCAAACCGTTCGCTCGCGCTTCTGCACCACCGGTCAATCCACTTGAGTCTTTTTTCTCCACTCTCAAACGCGCGCTGGGCGCAGAGTTGCAAGATTTTGCAATTCTTCTCGCACTTTCTTGCGACAATGCACCGCCAAGAAAATTAAATGTAATTTTTCGGTTACAAACTGTTCGGAACCGAAACAACCCGGGGTATAATCCGTCGACTTTGGGATTTCGAATTGCCAACCTTGGGGACTGTTTTCCTTCTGTGGGGGTGGATCAATCGAAGTCCGCATCTGAAGCCAGGTTTCCAACCAATCAAATTGCGAGGTCAATTATGAAGGTGGTCCGAATTCTCGGAGTTGCTTTGCTTGCGCTGGCCTGCACCAGCGCTTTCGCCCAGGAACCTTTCACCGCGGGGACATGGACTAAGACGACCAATCCCCCGCCATCCGCCGTCGCCCACGCCCTGTTGCTTACCGATGGCTCGGTTCTCGTCAACAGCTTCTTCTTCACCAGCCACACCGACACCTGGTACCGCTTGGTTCCAGACAGCACCGGCAGCTACATCAACGGTACGTGGTCAACCGCCGGCAGCCTGCCCACCGGCTACAACCCTCTCTATTTCGGCTCTGCCGTTCTTCCCAGTGGTCAGGTGACCGTCATGGGCGGCGAGTACAACAACGGCAGCGCGGTCTGGACCACGCTTGGCGCAATCTACAACCCGGCCACCAACAAGTGGTCGAAGCTGGCTGCCCCCACGGGCTGGACCACGGTCGGCGACGCACAGGCCATCATTCTGCCCAACGGCAAACTGATGCAGGCCAATTGCTGCACCACCGATGAAGCCATCCTGACCCTTGCCCTTGGCAAAGCCACCTGGACCGCCACCGGCACCGGCAAGGCTGACTGGAACGACGAAGAAGGCTGGACCATGCTGCCCGGCGGCAAGATCCTCACCGTCGATGCCTACGTTCCCAGCGGCTGCTGCGCCTTGGGCTATCAGATCTATGATCCCACCACCGGCGCATGGACCACCCCCACGAACAACACCGTCGTGAACCTGGTCGATCCTTCCTCCTTGGAACTCGGCCCCATGCCCCTGCTCCCCAACGGCACCGTATTCGCCTCTGGCGCCACCACCAACAACGCGATCTATACCATCTCTACCGGAACTTGGGCTTCTGCTCCGAAGTTCGGCGGCACGCTTGACATCGCTGACGGACCGGCCGCTGTGCTCCCGAACGGCAACGCGCTGTTCGATGCCAGCCCGGGCGTCTTCCAGACCGGCAGCAAGTTCTTCGAGTGGGATGGCACCACGATGAACGCCACCTCGGCTCCCTCGAACGCTTCCGTCGATAGCTCCTATGTGGGCGGCTTCGTCGTTCTGCCCACCGGCCAGGTTCTCTTCACGGACTTCTCGTCCACGGTTGAGATCTACACACCGTCGAGTCTGACTGGTTGCGCCGGTTGCGCTCCCACCATCACTTCCGTGGCCGCCACTCTAACCCACGGCAAGACCAACAACCGCATCACCGGCACCCAGTTCAACGGGTTGGACGCGGGCGCTTACTACGGTGATGACAACCAGAGCTCCACGAACTTCCCGATCGTGCGCATCACTGATTCCGCCAGTCACGTCGTCTATTGCAAGACGCACGGCTGGTTGGGCGGCGTAGCCACCGGAAGCACCGTGGTCAGCACGATGTTCGACATTCCGTCGACCATCGCTCTCGGATCGGCGCAACTCGTAGTGGTCGCGAACGGCATTCCGTCCGCACCCAAGACCGTTACCATCAACTAACTACCGCTGTCGTGGCGGTTGAACTTACTCAGGCGCTGTGCCTTTCGTCATGTCGACGATGGCTCAGCGCCTGCTGTACTTTTAATCGGCTGCCAGGAGTGTGTGGAGCGGGTTGCTATTTGCTTCATCTTGACGCTGATGTCCGCCCAGCGCATTCTGAGACAGCACAGCTCCCCTGCATAGGTTCTTGGCTTTCACAAACCCGAAAGAGAAACTCATGAAATGCATCCCATGCCTGCTCGTTCTGGCCCTGGCGACGGGACTCTTCGCCGCCGATGGTGCTGGTCCGGCTTCCGCGCCTCAGAAGCCCGCCGCCATCAGCTACCTCATTACCAATGACGATCTTCCTCTGAAGGTGGGCGTGGATGCCGGCACTTTCTTCACCATCGCGTCCGGCGGAGCGCTGCAGAATCCCAATCGCATCAGCCTCGGCGGCTCGGGTGGAGGCGGCGGATATTTTACCGCTGGACGCGTCAGCGTTCTTCAGAGCAGCGCTCAAGCCTGTGCCTATCTCTCCATGGGCGGCGCCGCCGAAGTCGCTGCCCTGGACATCAATGCTCTGCAGGACGTCGGCAACTTCACCGCGGCCTCCACCGACATTGGCGCCGACAACGGCATCGGCTTGGTGAATAACGGGACTTACCTTTACGCCAGCTTCTCCACTTCCAACACGCTGGCCACGTTCGCCATCATGCCCGGATGCGCCCTCAACTTTCTCGGCGACATCTCGCCCATCGGCAAGCACCTCGGCAATCTGAAAGGCATGGCCGTCCACAGCAACACGATGGTGCTGACCTACGGCGATGGATCGATCGAATCCTTTAACGTCTCCGCGGGCATTCCGGTCTCCAACGGCGATCTACAGAACGCCACCGGCTATACCACTTCCCGCTTCCCCGTCGGCGTCGACATCACTCAGGACGGTCACTATGCCATTTTCGGCGATATGGCCACCTATTCCACGATTGAGGTCTCAGATATCTCTTCCGGCAAACTGACCAAGACGATCCTCTACAACGTTGGAACAGCCGGGAACTCTGTCAATATCTTTCTCAGTCCCGACGAGACCCTTCTCTACATCGCGAATACCGGATCCGGCAAAGTCACCGCAGCGTTCTTCGATCCAACGACCGGCAAAGTCTCCCTGGGATGTACCTCAGCGACGCTGAAAGGCTTCGATAACAAGTGGATCTTTATGGCCAGCCCGGTCACCGCACTGAACAGCGGCACCGGGTCAGTCCTCTACGTAGCGGAATTCGGCTCGTCGTCTGGAATTGCTCTCGTCGACGTAACTTCCAGCGGCGGTAAATGCACCCTGACCGAAGCTACAGGTTCTCCGGTGGTTGATCCTAACAGCACGAGTCTCTTATCAATTGGAGTGTATCCGCCGCGGCAGTTTTAGTACGCCTCGCGAGGGCGCTTGATTTGAACGGCACAAGGAGTGTGTAGGTATGAGCAGGCTTATTAAACGCGTATTTGCATTTCTAATTCTCGCGGGGGCTTTTGTATCCGCTGCAGCGCAGCTGCCCAACTGCCCTCTGCGCCCCAATCCCGGCAGTGTGGTCACCGATGCCTTGAGCCTGAGCAGCCAGAATGGCGCGCTCTCTCTTGGCCTCACCCTGCGCAATGCCTCTGACTCCGCCGGATACATGCACTACTGCTTCGATTATTCGACCGCCAACGGCGACATCGAAGCTCCCACGCTGCGCCTCAATCCCGGCGACACGCTGACGCTCGATCTCACCAACCAGCTCAACGTAGTCACTCCCACGGGCGCGAACCTGAGATACTCCGCCTCCCACATGGACCACTCTGGAGCTGGTTCGTCTTCCACCGACCCCTGCCAGAGCAAGATCGTCAACTTCAACACCACCAACTTGCACTTCCACGGACTGAACATTCCGCCGGTCTGCCATCAGGACGACGTGATCACCACCCTGATCCAGCCGAGCGCGACGCCGTTCCGCTACCAGATTCAGATTCCCACCAACGAGCCCCCCGGACTCTATTGGTACCATCCTCATCCGCATGGATTCACCGCACTTCAAGTCAACGGCGGCGCCACCGGAGCTCTCATTGTGGGCGGCATCGAGAAAGTGAAGCCGCAAGTCGCTGGCCTTACCGAGCGTGTATTTGTTCTCCGCCAGCAGTTCTTGAATCCCCTTTCCTGGATCCCCGGCCCTTACCAGCTCACTTTGAATTTTCAACCGGCGATTTATCCCGCCGGCGCTTCACCCATCATTCAAATGGGCCCCGGCGAGAAGCAGTTCTGGCGCGTGGCCAATTCCTCTACGCAGGCCTTCATGTCGCTGCAGGTCCTGTTCGGGACGGCTGCTCAGAACCTGGAAGTCATCGCGCTCGACGGCGTTCCAGTGACGGGCGACCCGATCGTGACCTCAATCGACGTCCCTCCCGCGGGCCGCGCAGAATTCATCGTGACCGGACCTCCCAGCGGCACCTCGAACGCCACCTTCGTCAACGCCGGATTCAACACCGGCCCGGTCGGCAATAGCAATCCGCTGCAGGTTCTTGCCAATATCGTTCCGACCTCGGCCCCGGCACACCAGGTATCCGTTCCTTCTACCCCGGCGCAGCGCATCATCCAGCGCTTCTCTGGCCTGGCCGCGATGAAGCCGACCACTACTCGGAATCTCTACTTCTCAGAAGCCGCGCTGGGCACCAATCCGCCGGTGAATTTTTTCATTACGGTCGACGGCCAGCAGCCCAAACTCTTCAGCATGACGGAGCCTCCGGCCATCGTCACCAAAGTCGGCGCGGTGGAAGATTGGACCATCGAGAACCACACTTCGGAAGAGCACGCCTTTCATATGCACCAGATCCATTTCCTGGTGACGGCGATTAACGGCGTCGCGGTCGCGAATCCGACGCTGCAAGATACTTTCAGCGTGCCCTATTGGAGCGGTAAAGGCCCATACCCGAGCATCACGGTGCGCATGGACTTCCGCGATCCGAATATCGCCGGAACGTTCGTCTATCACTGCCACGTCCTCGATCACGAAGACGCCGGCATGATGGCCAAAATCCGCGTCGACCCTTAGGGAAGGTGGAGGATCGTGCGATTCCGCCGAGTGAGTGGCGCCGTGGAAGAGTTGCCCTTTAGGGCGGCGTCAGCCGGCTCATGAACAATGGGCTTTATAGCCCCTCGGATCACAGCCTCTCCACCCCGCTCCGCAACTCGTCCGCAATCTTCGCCGCATCCATCCCCGGAGGGAATCTCTTCGGCTTTCCGATCTTCACACTGATTTCCCAAGGCGCCGCAAATGTTCTTCCCGCCTGCTTCACCTCAAATAACCCATCAATCCGTATCGGCAACACTGGAATGCCCAAATTCTCCGCCAGCAATCCAATCCCGGACCGAAACGGAAGCAGCTTCCCATCCGTCGTGTGCTGGCCCTCAGGGAAGACAAGAATGCTGTAGCCCCGATCCACAGCCTCACCCGCATAAGCAAAGCTGCGCCGGAAGCCCGCCTCGCGCGGCAGTGGGAACAGATTCAACAGCGACACTCCCAGAATCCATTTCGCCCGATCAAAGATTTTCAACCACAGCGCCCGATCCGCGGCCGGAGCGCGCAGCGCCTCCAGAGCTTCGCCGCCAGTAGCAATCGCCAACCGATGCCGAAACCGAGCGGGAAGCGCCGTCAGAATAAATCCCGGATCCACATCCCCCAGATGATTCGCGATCACCAGCAACGGCCCGCTCACCCCGCGCAAATGCTCGCGCCCCTCAATGCGAGGCCAACCCATTAGCACGATCGCCGGCCGCATCAACAGATAATGCGCAGCCAAGCGCAACCAGGTCACCGGCCACCGCAATACCCATCTCGGATAGTGATACCCCACGCCCGGCGGCGCCTCTCCGCGCAGCATCCGCTCCAGATCGCCCACCGTCCGCACCGAGCTAAACCGTGCCTCGCTAAGGTCCACCTGGTAGCGATCCTCGACGGCCCCAAGCAGTTCCACCCTGTCCAATGAACTCAAGCCCAAGTCCGAGTCAAGACTGGCGTCCTCGCGAAGCCCCTCGATCTTGCGCTCAGAAACCTGCGCCAATAATTCGCCGAGCGCACCCTGGGTGGCCCATCCTACGCTCGCCGTTTTTTGGCGAGCGTAGGGTGGGGGTTTCTCAATCATCCCCCGCACAGAATCGGCAATCAAACTCCGCCGCGGCTTCTGCGTGCTAGTCCGAGGAAAATCCTCCCCCGGCCACTCCACCCAGATCCGCATCCTCTGATACTCAGCCAAATTCTGATTCGCCCGCTTTACCACATCTTCCGCCGCAGCCCCATCGCGCAGAATCATCACCGCGCAAGGCTCCGCATTCCCATCGCGCTCCATTCCCACCACCACACAATCCTTCACCTCCGCCTGCAACCGCAACGCCGCCTCCAGATCTTCGGGATAAACATTCGTCCCCCCGGGCGTGACGATCACCTCCTTCTTCCGCCCCTTGAAATAAAGGTTCCCCGCCTCATCGAGCGCCCCAATATCGCCCGTGCGATACCATCCACCCTCGTCCGAAACGCGGTGGGCGCCCTTCGCATCCCAGTATCCCGAAGCCACGCCGCCGCCCCGCACCAGAATTTCCCCATCGTCCGCCAGCTTCACTTCGCGCCCAGGCAGCACTTTGCCAATCGATCCCTTGCCCAAACGAAATGGATGATTCACGCTGATCAGCGAGGTCGTCTCCGTGAGCCCGTACCCTTGAATCACGGCATATCCCAGCCGGTTCCAGAATTCCTCCGTCTCGCCGTCGAGAGCTGCACCACCCGAGATCATCGCCCAGAATTTCCATCCAAACTGCGGGCGGATCGCGCGGAACGTCCACCAGCGCCGCAGAAAGTGCTGCTCTTTCGAAGCCGCCAATTTCCTGCGAAACGTTTCGATCTTCCCCTGCCCCTCGAGTTCCCGCTCAATTTTCTGTTTCAACGACTGCAGCACCCGCGGCACGCTCACCAGCACAGAAACCCGCTCTCGCCGGATCGTGTTCACGATGTCCGACGGCTTCAGCTCGTTCTGAAAAATGACCGTAGCGCCGAGAAGAGGCGGCAAGAACATTCCAAGGAACTGTCCGAAAACATGGCTCAACGGCAGCAGATTCAGGAACCGCAATGGATGCACGAGCCGCTCATATTTCAGATAGCCCTGCATCTCCCGCTCCAGCGGCGCAATGTTGGCCAGAACATTGCCGTGCGTGATGACCACCCCCTTGGGATCCGCGGTAGTCCCCGAGGTAAACACAATCTGCAGGATGTCCTCGCGCCCGAGTGCAACATCTCGCGGCGCAGATCCCACAGCACCCGTCAGCCGCGCCAGTTCTTCGAAGCTCAGCCTCGAAATCGCAGATCCGCCGATCTTTTCTGAATTCTGCTGTGATCCCAGCAGTAGCTTCGCCTCAACCTGTGCCGCAACCCGCGCCGCAAAATCCGCCGCTGCCCCATCGTCCATCGGTACTACAACTACTCCACTGACCACGCATCCGAAAAACGCCGCAACCCATTCCGCGGAATTCTCGCCCCACAGCATGACGCGATCGCCCTTGTGAATCCCGCGAGCGCGCAATTCATTCGCAAAAGTCTCCGCCAGATGCAGAATCTCGCCGTAGGTAAACGACTCTGAGCGATATCCCGCACGCTGCCGGTAGGCGCGCTCATGGCGATGAGCCTGGAAATGTTTCAGGAAAAATTCAGCTAACGATTCGGCCATAGGCAAAACCGCAGTCTTCCTTCTCAAGTGTAGTGGAACCGCTTTTCCCAAAAACTCGGGACGCCGGGCCTTCCCCGCAGAGATGCTTTTTTCGCCCCACTTGTGTACTCTGGCGTCGCATGCGCCGACACCAGCCAGCCCGCGCTCGAGCAGTCTCCGCTCTTTTCCTCGTCTCTGTGATAATCATCATCGCGGCCTGCACCAAGCCTCCGGCTGAGAGCCACTCCTCGCCGGTGCCGTTTTCTTCCGGCTCTCGCGCCGCTGCATCGCACGCCGGCTCCGCCCCGCGCGATCTCTCCCAGGACGAAGCGGCCGGCGGCCACACCCTGCGCAAGCACGTAGGCCGCACCGACGACCAGCTCCGCGAACGCCTCGACCACGAACAGAACATCTCCGCGGCCTCCACCTGGAACGACCGCCCCAGCGCCGAATCCGCCATCGGCGCCGCGCTCGCCGAGCAGAACGAAAAACTTTCCCGCTGGCTCGACCGCGACCGTCACCCCAACCTGGTGCTTGACTATGACGGCGACCCGGCGCATCCTTTCGGACGCACCCTGCGCCGCGGTGAAGATCAGGTCGAGCCCTGCGCGCATGCTGTTATTGTGTTGAAGTGGGATCCGCCCAACAGTTATCACGTCCTGACCGCTTATCCGGAGTGCCGCACATGAAAGCCGATCGCTCTCCCAACCCATCTCCCAACGCCGCCGCCCCAAAGAAATCAAAAAGCACGGCGCAGTCTTTCTCGGCTGCCGATTTTCCCGATCTCCGCAGTTTTCTCCGCGGATATTTTCATCAGGACATGAAAGACGAATACGGATCGCCAGCGGAAGCCGCTCGCGAATTCTGCTCCGATGCCGGCGGCGAGGAACGAGCCGCGGTCGCAGAACAATGGGCACGCCTGATGGCGCAAACGGCGGGCCAGCCCAGCGAACACATCAACCGGATTCTCACCGGTTCGCTGGGTAGTTCGTATGCCATGACCGGCGAAGAACTGCAGCAGATTTCCGCCATCTTCAAGACTAAGAAGAAGTGACCCGCCGCTGCCCCGGAAACCCTTGTCCACCGCGGCACCCACGCGGTACAGTACAAGCTCCCAGGAAATGACACGGCCCCACATCTATCTGGCAGCGGTTCTCTTCCTCGCTCCCGTGGCATTGGCAGCCCAGACCGCCAGCTCGTGGTCCGGCGTCATCGTCTCCAGCGCCTGCAACGCCGACGAAGCCTTCAACGAATCTCCCGAATGCAAAAAGAACGTCCCCGGCGCCAGGCTCGCCCTCTACGACGACACCACCCGCGTCATGTACACCCTCGAACCGCAGAAATCCGTGACCGCGCATCTCGGCGACACGGTAACCATCCGCGGCACGCTCAACGAAGACACCATTCAGGTCGCGTCCGTCCAGTTCATGGCAATCGGCCTGGCCGTCGGCGACAAGGCTCCAGCTTTTTCCCTGCACGATCAGTTCGGCCACCCCCAGACCCTCGACACCCTGAAAGGATCGAACGGCACCGTCCTCCTTTTCTTCCGTTCCGCCGATTGGTGACCGTTCTGCAAAGGGCAGCTGGTCCAGCTGCAGAGCGCGGCACAGCGGTTTGAAAAGCAGGGAGTCAAGCTCGCGGCCATCAGCTACGACTCCGAAGAGATCCTGAAGTTTTTCGCCGACCGCCACAAGATCGACTATCCCCTGCTCGCCGATCCCGATTCGAAGACCATCAAGGCCTACGCCGTCTTCAATCCCGAAGCTACAGGCATGCAGAAGGGCTTCGCCCGCCCCGGATATTTCTTCATCGACACGAAGGGCGTCATCCAGGAAAAATTCTTCGAAGCCAAATACCGCGAGCGCGTGACCGGAAACAGCATCGTAGCCAAGCTGTTCCCCGAACTCGGCGAGGAAGTCACCGAAAAGATCGAAGCCCCGCACCTGCAACTCGCCCTCGAACAATCCGATCCCACCGGAGTCCCCGGCACCCGCGTCACCTTAGCCGCCAGAGTCACTTTGCCCGAAGACGAGCATGTCTACGCGCCCGGTGCCCAGGGTTACAAGCCGATCAAGCTCGTGATCGACCCACTCCAGCAACTCGAATTCAAGCCGACGCTCTATCCGCAATCGAAGACTCTCTACTTGCCGGTGATCAAAGAAAGCGTCCCCGTCTTCGATGGCACCTTCCGCATCAGCCAGGACGTGCAAGTCAACACGGGAGCAGAATTCTGGGGCTCGCTCGGCAAGGACGGCAAACTCTTCACCATCACCGGCAAGCTCGAATACCAGGCCTGCGACAAGACGACGTGCTATATGCCCACGTCCGTCCCAGTCAAATGGCAACTGCAAGTCTTCCCCCTGGATCGCACCCGCGCCCCGGAAGAAATTCGCCACAAATAAGCGGATGAGCGGCGCTTCCGCGGCGCGTTAGAGCATGCAGAGGTCCGGACTTTTGGCCCCTGAGGCCTGTTCCGCGCCATTTTTTGACAAATCCCTGACACACCCCGAAACCGAAAAAGGTAGCCTGATCACGCTCGCCATGGAGATTCCTACTATGCGATACAGCCGCCGGATCACCGCCGCCCTGCTACCTCTTCTCTTCGCCACGCCAACTCTAACCATTGCGCAGTCCGATCCCCCCGCGACCCCCGTCATTATCCACAGCAAGTTCGGCGGCCAGATTTTCGGCTTCGACATCGATCAGAACGGCACCGAGGGCGTACTGAGCGAAGCTCTATCGCAATCCAACGGGAACATTCTCGCTGCTGTCGAGACCTTCGACCAGAAGACGGGAAAGATTCTCAACGTGCTGGCCAAGACGCAAACGCAGGATGATTTCGTCACGCTGGGCGTTACGGGAACGTCCGTCGGGCTGATCGAGCATGAACACGTCATAAAGTTGCTGGACGTCGTGCGCACCTTTCAGGTGATCAATCCGCTGAGCGGCAACAAGATCACCGGCAAGTGGACGCCGCCACTGGGCACAACGCATCTGCTCGAGCAGGTCAGCAACACGCAGGGCAGCACCAACATCGCGGTGTTTGCCGAAGACAACAGCGGCAAGACCTTCATCCCGTGGGTTTTCAGCTCCAACGTCGCCGCCAACACCTTCGGGCCGATCGTCAAGATCACCGACTCGCTCAACTTCGGCAGTGTCCCGCCACCCATGGCCTACAACACCGTGACCAACATGGCCATTCTTGGAGGGGGCGACGGATGTTTCGGCTGCTTGCCGGTGATCGGGGTGGCCGATCTCACGGCGGGGACGTTTACCGAGTTCACCGGCGGCGGATTCGGCTTCGTGAACGGCATCGCGGTCGATTCAGCCGATAACATTTTTGTGACGACCACCGAAGACGATGCCAGCGTCGAGTTCTACGATCTGAGCACGCAGGCGGTCACAGCCATCGTGGTGCTGCCGAATTCCGGCAGCCAACAATTTCTCAGCGGTGGCGATGTCGAGTTCGACGCCACCCACAAACTTTTTCTGGTGGCGCAACCCCACTCCAGCACCTTGAAAGGCAGTTCCATCTACATCTACGACACCAAGGGGAACCTGCAGGAATCTCTCAACGGCTTCAGTTTCCTGGAAGGCAGTGGCTCGCACATCTCATTCAATCCCAACACAAGGACGGGATTTGTATACGGGCCGGTTGGGGTGAACGAGATTCAAGAATTCACGTACTGACGATTCAGAAAAGCTCGCTCTCAGGGCGGCAAGGGGGTGCCAAGGCTTCAGAAAGTTGGTTGACCCCAGATCCATTCCTTACTCCCTGCCTACGCCCAGCGCATCCGCGACGCGATTGATGTAGTTGAACCAGGAGGCGATCAGCGTGATCTGCAGGATGCCCCGGTCCTCGAACCCGGCCTTGCGCAGGCCGTTGATGTCGTCCTTCCAAACCTTGGTTGCGTCCTTGGTCAGCTTGATCACGTAGTCGAGCATCACTCGGTCCTGAGGCGAGATGGGTGCGGTGCTGTGGTCCTTCTCCAGCGCCTCCACCAATCCCTTGTCCAACGTCACCCTGCGCAGAAACTCTGCGTGCGACTCGATTCAATACACGCACCGGTTGGTCACCGAGACCATGGTCGCGATCATCTCGTGCTGCCGCCGGCTCAGCGGCAACTCTGGCGACATCAACGCCCCAAACGTCGCGAACGCGTGATACAACGCGTCGGGAATCAGCGTATGCGATCCCACAATCGAGGATCCAAAGTCCGGATGCACCGGATCGGCATACTCCTTCGGATACAGCAGCTTCTCGGCCTCAATCGCCTTCCGCAGCTTCTCGTCGGCCTCGGCCAGTGGTACGGTTCGAATCCAGGTCATTGGCTCCTATCCCCCGCGGTTGATCTCTGCCGTGTCCCGCATATAGAAAATGCCAGCCTAACGGCAAGAAACGTTTAGGCCGCCACCCTACAACAATCCCAGATGATTAGGGTACTTCGTCTGCAGAGTGCTCACCAGAAGCTCAAACTCCGGCATCCCGCGCACATTCTCCAGGCAAGGATCTTTCATAAAAAAAGGCCAGCAGGCAAATCCCGTGCTGACGCTTCGTTCCAGCCACTCGAAGGCAGTTTGGCGTCGCCCAGTCAGGGCAAAGGTGCCAGCGATCTGGTAATAAGTGTGGTGCGAGTGGCCAAAGGATTTTGGATTCGAGCAAGCCCTGGTCACGCATTCGATGGCAGCTTCTCCGTTGCCCATCATCGCGTAAAGCAAGCCTTGCAGGCTCACGATGAGGGGATCGTTTGGTACCAACTGCAATGCCTCTTCGATCAGGCCCACCGCCTCTTTCCAGTCTCCCGTCATCATGGCCGGGAAGGGAGCAAAGTACAGCGCATATTTGTTACCCGGGCTTTCTGCCCGCCAGAGCTGTATCTGCCTTCGTGCCAACTCGTACTCCTGACCCCACACATACACCTGGACGATGCTTGGACTCACCGCCTTCCGGGGCTGAAAAGGCCGGCCGCGTTCGAACATTTCCCGCGCATGGTCGAGCAATCCGATGTGCGCCAGGATCGTGCCCAGGCGGTTGTATGCGTGCGGCAGGTTCGTCTGCAAGGCCAGAGCGCGCTTGAGATCGGCGATCGCTTCCAAATGCTGGAAATTTTTCGACGGTCCCCACAGCAGAAACGCCCGCGCCACGTGTCCCTCCGGCAGATTCGGATCGATTTCGAGCGCACGCCGGCAGTGAAATTCAGCTTTCTCCAGCCACACGCTGGCCGGGTCGAATTCAAAATGTCGCGTCGCGCATGCAAACGAAAGCGTCGCGTGAGCAAGGGCAAACGCCGGGTCGCGTGTCACCGCGTTGGTCAGATGATGGCTGGCCTTATCCATCATGGAGGCGTCACCGGAAGCGCTGATGCGATAGCCCCGCATGAATTCCGCATAGGCCATGGGGTCGCGGCTATAGCGCGGTCGCTGCCCGACGACCGCTGGCGCCTGTGGCCGGTTCAACGCGCCGGCGATTTGATTTGCAATCTCCCGCTCGAGGGTGGCCAGCCGATTCACATCGAGGTCCGCTTTTCTCCGGTAGCACGAGCGCTGCAGCCGCGTGTCGAGCATCTCCAGCGACAGATGCCATTGGCCCTTCGACATCTGCATCGCTCCGCGGACTAAAAACCGGACGCCCAGGCGCGAAGCGATTTCGCCTGTGCTTGCCTCCACCGGCAGGTTCAGTACCGCCGAAGTGGGCAGCACGTCGACCCCGGGCAAATTCCCCAGACGCGAAGCCAGCGCATCGGCAAATCCAAGGCACAAACCTTGATCGTCAATCGCTTTCCCGACCTGTATCAGCGGCAGCACGGCAATCGACGCCCGCTCGCCCACTTCCTCGCCGCGGGCCGCGGCGCTTGCTGAATCCTGATCGGAATCCGAGCGCGGATATTTCGCACCGATCACCCGTACCGGCCCGACGAATCGATATCCCTTGCCCACCACCGTTTCCAAAAAACGCGGCTTGCCGGCGTGATCACCCAGCGCGGTACGAAGTTTGCGCACGATGTTGTTGACGTTTTTATCCGTATCGATAAACAAATCGGAGCGCCACAATTTCCTGACGATTTCCTCGCGCGACACCATCTGCTCGCGTCGCTCCAGCAGGAAAATGAGCAACTCCATCGGCTTCTTTTCCAGCCGGACGCGCCGTCCGCAGCGCCGCAATTCGTAGCGGCCCAGATCGACTTCGACTTCGCGCGTAGACTGATTAACGCCCGGCATGAACTCCTCGCCCCAGCATTATCCCCTATAAGTCAATGACTTGCGACGATATACAAAAGATATCCAAAGGCTATGCAGTGGGCATTGCAAAACCCTCAACGGCGCGGCATGATGCCGCAATCAGAAATCGACACTGGAGGCTGGTTCATGAAATACA
>Ga0075029_100000345_pt1 | contig 26561 bp, 20 predicted proteins | sample LitLauG_LLR_2013_FD_71391 | JGI IMG/M metagenome (GOLD analysis project Ga0075029, IMG submission 71391) | Freshwater sediment microbial communities from North America - Little Laurel Run_MetaG_LLR_2013 | ecosystem: Environmental > Aquatic > Freshwater > Creek > Sediment | place: USA... | reverse complement strand
AGGGCCCGGGCCCTCGAAGTGGTGAAGATGCCGCAGCAGGCCACCACGGCCGCCCCGGCCGCCGGTCGCGCGACCTTTCGGCCGCAAGTCGTCGAACCCGCACCGGAAACCGACTTCCAGGCGGCCAATGAGACGCGGGAACTGTCGATCCTGGGCAAGATCGCCGCAGGCACGCCGATCGCGGCCATTCAGCACGAGCGCGACCGGATATCCGTTCCCGAATCCATTCTGGGCGCCGGCGAACACTATGTCCTCGAAGTCGAGGGCGATTCGATGATCCAGGCCGGCATTCTCGATGGCGACTACGCCATTATCCGCAAGGCGAACTCGGCGACATCGGGCGAGATCGTCGTCGCCCTTGTCATGGGCGAGGAAGCCACATTGAAGCGCCTGCGCCGCAAGGGCGCCTCACTGGCGCTCGAGGCGGCCAATCCGGCCTACGAAACGCGAATTTTCGGACCTGATCAGGTCGAGGTCCAGGGCAAGCTCGTCGGCCTTATTCGACGCTACCACTGACGGTCTGCGACCAGCCGGTCCACGGCCTGTTCCCCCGGATCGGCTGCGCCCATCGGAGCCGCCATCCCGCGCCGTCGGCGAAAACCTCGGCCGAGCCGAAGCGTTCGAACTCTCGCCGTGTGAGCACCAGGGCGTGGCCGCAGGGAGCGTCGGGCCGATACGGACTGCGCAGCACGACGATGTCGGCCCCGGCGCAGAGCTGGCTGAACCGGTCCAGGTCGGGGGTTTTGCGCATCCAGGACGACGCGATCGCGGGACGCGCCGGCCCGATCGGCAGGCAACCCTTTCGGTCGCAATCGAATTGACCCGCCGCCGCGACCTCTGGGGTCGAGGGGAGCAGGAAGCCACGCCGCTGCGCCCAGAGCTGTGTCGCGTACTGACGCGCCCCCGGCTTCATGGGAATTTCTCGCCCACCGACGATGATCGCGGCGTCATCGCCATCGGCCGCGATCCAGGCGGACGGTGGCGTCGGCCGGGGCCACAGGGCCACGGCCGCGGCCATGGGCAGGCCAATCCACCGCAATGGACCCCGCCAAAGGCACGCGAACACGATCCCTATGTAGGAAATCGCCAAGGCGATCTCCGGGGCGCTCGACAGGGACATCGACGCTCCGGGCGCGGTCGTGAAGACATACCCCAACCAGACCACGGCGCGAGCCGACTGGCCGGCGAACCACAGCACCGGGGTCAAGGCGGCGCCGCCAAGGCCGATGAGCTGACCCAGCAGCAACAAGGCCAATGACGGCATGAGCATGGCTGACGCCACGAAGTCGGCGGTCAGGTTGGCGAACACCCCGTAGTTGGCGACCCGGTTGAAATGCTGAATTGCGAACGGTCCTGTCGCGGCGCCGGCCACGAGGCTGACAATCGCCATTGCGACGATCCACCGCCGAGCCCCTTGCAGGATCGCCAATGGCCACGGCAGGCCCTCGGCGCGCTCGGCGGACCTTGGCCATATCTCGGCCAAGGCCACCAGCGACGCGGTAGCGCAGAACGACATCTCAAACCCCGGCTGCACGACCACTTCCGGCTCCATCAGCAAGATGATCATCGCCGCCACCGCGAGCGAATGCAGACTGACCGCCCGTCGATCCACGAGCATGGCGACGAAAGCGACGCTGGCCGTGATGGCGGCGCGCCGCGCCGGTGGGTGAGCGCCCGACAGAACCAGATATCCGGCGACCACGAGCAGGGCCGCCGCGGCGGCGACCTTCTTCGCCGGAATGCGCAAAGCCAACCAGGGCCAGGCGGCGATCGCGAGCCGAAAGGCGAAGAACGCGAAGCCGCTCAACGCGGCCGTGTGCAAGCCGGCAATCGCCAGCATGTGCGCCAGACCCGACCCGCGCAGATCGTCGCGGTAGGTCGCGCCCAGCCAGTCCTGATGACTGGTCGTCACCGCCACGGCGAGGCCGGCGGCGCCGCCATCCTCATCGCCCAGGACCTCCCGGATTTGATGGGCCAGATGCGTCGCGACCCGCCAGCGAAGCGCATTCACCGCGATCTCCAGCCGCAGGCCGAGTGGCGGGGCGCCGAGCGTCACGAATTCGGGCGTCCGCATGGCCAGGCCTACCCCGCCGATCCCCTCGTACCACGCGTCGCGCGCGAAATCGTAGGCGTCGGGGGCGGCAGGGCCAGGGGGAGGATCAAGCAGCGTCGTCACCCGGATCGACGACCCGGGGGGCGGCACGCCGTCCGGCCCCCCGGGCGTCGCCACGACGATCCGCACCCGGGTCGGCGTCTCCTCGGCAGCAAGGCCTGAGATTTCGGTTGGCGCAATCAGCAGCCGCTCGCCGCGATCGCTTGGCGTGTCGATATCAACGACCCACCCCTGGACCGACACAACCCCTCCGCGAGCTGGCGCGATAGGCGCGGCGACTCTATCGGTGTGGATCTTGGCCACCAGGAACCCCACGCAGCCAAGCGCCATCAAGCCCGCGATGGCGTGAGCGGCGAATTGCCTGGACCGCCAGAGGGTCGCGAGCCAAACCACCACGCCGGCGCCCGCCAGCCCAAGCGCGAGGGGCAGGCTCGGCTCAGTCTTGAGGCCGAGATATGCGGCGGCGCCGGCGCCGAATGCGACGGGCGACCACAAAGCCGCCCGATCGCGTTGCGCCGCAACCTGGCGGCGCAGCAGCAGGGGCCAGTCGCCCGGGCTAGGAAGGCGCGGCAGGCGCATGGTAGGGAGCCGCGGCGTCGGAAAACCCCAGACGCGCGAACCCCCCGCCGGAGATTGGATGCCTGCCCCAGTGTCGCCCGTTGTCACCCGTGTCGCCCCCTCGCCCACCGGATCGATGCACATCGGAACCGCCCGCACGGCGTTGTTCAACTGGCTATACGCCCGGCACACCGGGGGCAAATTCCTTTTGCGCGTCGAGGACACCGACCGAGAGCGGTCGACCGAACACGCCGTCCAGGTCATCCTGGATGGCCTGAACTGGCTCGGCTTGGACCCGGACGCCCCACCCGTATTCCAATTCGCCCGCGCAGACCGGCACCGCGAGGCCGTCGATCAGTTGCTGGCGGCCGGGCGCGCCTATCGCTGTTGGATGACCGTTGACGAGTTGGCGGCGGAACGCGAAGTCGCCCGGGCGCAGGGGCGCGCCATTCGTTCGCCTTGGCGCGAGGGGCCGGCCCCGGTGGGTGACAATCGCCCCTTCGTCATCCGCTTCAAGGGGCCGCTCGACGGCGAAACCATCGTTGACGATATGGTCAAGGGGCCGGTTCGGTTCGCCAATCGGGACCTGGACGATCTGGTCCTGCTGCGATCGGATGGATCGCCAACCTATAATCTCGCTGTCGTGGTGGACGATCGCGACATGGGGATCACCCACGTAATCCGCGGTGACGATCACCTGAACAACGCGGCGCGCCAGAGTCTGATCTATCAGGCGATGGGTTGGCCTTTGCCGAAATTCGCGCACCTGCCGATGATCCATGGCGAAGACGGCGCCAAGCTCTCCAAACGCCACGGCGCCCAGGCCGTCGGCGAATTCGCCGACATGGGCTACCTTCCCGAAGCCATGCGCAACTATCTGGCGCGGCTCGGTTGGGGCCACGGCGATGACGAACTGTTCTCGGACGAGCAAGCGATCGCCTGGTTCGATGTGGTGGACGTCGTTAAGGCGCCCGCGAGGCTCGATTGGGCAAAGCTCGGCCACGTCAACAACCACTACATCCGGCTGGCGGATATCTCTCGGCTCGCCGCCCTGGTCACCGACCACGCGATCCGCACAGGCGCTCCCTTGCAGGAGGGCGCCGGCGCCGTTCTGGGGAAAGTGATCCCCTTGGTCCGGGAAGGCGCCAAGACGATACCGGAACTCCTGAATCTATGTCTGTTCGCGCTGGCCCAACGGCCCGTGGCGCTTGACGAGCGAGGCCTGGCCTTGCTTACGGCCGAAACGCAGGAGCGACTGTCGCGCTTGTCAAAAGCCCTTGGCGAACTGGCCGCGGACGCCTGGGACCCGGAGGGGATGAATCTCGCGCTCCGCGAATTCGCCCGCGCCGAGGGTGTCGGCCTTGGAAAATTCGGCGCCGCCCTGCGTGCCAGCCTCGCTGGTGGACACGCCGCGCCGGACCTTGCCAGCGCCCTGACGGCGCTTGGTCCCGAGGAGAGTTTGGCCCGTTTAGAGGATGCCCTTTCAAGCGCCGCGTGAGCCGCTATAAGGGACGACGAGTGCGGGGTTTCCGCGAGTGCGAAGGCTGGCAGAGGAGCTGCGGGGATGGGCGATACGGCAAAGATAACACTGGGGGACAAATCCTACGATCTGCCCATCATTAAGGGTACGACCGGACCCGATGTCGTTGATGTGCGAAAGTTTTATGGCGATGCGGACGTATTCACGTTCGATCCTGGGTTCACCTCCACGGCCAGCTGCGAAAGCAAGATCACCTATATCGACGGTGACGCAGGCGTTCTGTTGCACCGCGGCTACCCGATCGAGCAGCTTGCCGAGAAGTCAACCTTTCTCGAGGTTTGCTACCTTCTCTTGAACGGAGAGCTGCCCACCGCGGCCGGCTACACCGAGTTTGAGAACACCATCACACGCCATACGATGCTGCATTCCCAATTCGACCGGTTCTTCACCGGGTTCCGGTCTGACGCGCACCCGATGGCCATCATGACCGGCGCGGTTGGCGCGTTGTCGGCTTTTTACCATGACAGTACGAACGTCGATGACCCCGAGCAGCGCAAGATTTCCGCCCATCGCTTGATCGCCAAGATGCCGACAATCGCGGCGCGCGCGTTCAAATATTCGGTGGGACAGCCGTTTGTGACGCCGCGAAACGATCACAGCTATGCGGAAAACTTCCTGCGTATGTCGTTCGCAGTGCCGGCCGAGGACTGGAAGCCCAATCCCGTCCTGACGCGCGCCATGGACCGCATCTTCATTCTCCACGCCGACCACGAACAGAACGCCTCCACTTCCACGGTGCGTCTCGCCGGCTCTTCGGGCGCCAATCCGTTCGCCTGCATCGCGGCCGGCATTGCCTGCTTGTGGGGACCGAGCCACGGCGGCGCGAACGAAGAAGCCCTGATGATGCTGCATGAGATCGGCACGGTCGATCGTATTCCTGAATTTATCCAGGGCGTTAAGGACCGTAAGTACCGCCTGATGGGCTTTGGTCACCGCGTCTACAAGAACTACGATCCCCGCGCGACGGTGATGCAGAAGACCTGCCACGAGGTGCTGGCTGAAGTGGGCAGCGGCAACGACCCGCTGCTCAAGGTGGCGATGGAGCTCGAAAAGATCGCGCTAAACGACCCCTACTTCGTCGAGCGAAAGCTGTACCCGAACGTTGATTTCTATTCGGGCATTACATTGAAGGCCATGGGCTTTCCGATGACGATGTTCACGGTGCTGTTCGCCCTGGCCCGCACGGTCGGCTGGATCAGCCAGTGGAAGGAAATGTTCGAAGACCCGCAACGTAAGATCGGTCGCCCCCGTCAGCTCTACACCGGGCCGCTTCGCCGCGACTACCAGCCCCTCGAGACCCGGGGCTAGACCGGACCGTCCTCTATCGTTTCGACAATAGCGTCGGCGGCGGCGGCGATCGCGTCGCCGACGTCGCCGCGCATGGCCTGTAACGCAGCGGACTGCGCCTCTCGCTGAACCGATCTGGTGGTCGGATCCGCTAGGAGTTCACCGATGTCTTCCGTCAGGATCGTTGCGTTGCAGTCGCCTTGGAGGCGTTCCTTGGCAACCGCCTTCCCAGCGGCGACATTGAAAAGCGTGACATAAGGCGTCCTGATCAACGCCTTTGCGATCCCGTAGGTCAGCAGGTCAAGGCGGTAGGCGACCACCATCGGACAGTTCGCGAGCGCCAGCTCCGTGGTCACCGTACCGCTGCACGCCAGCGCAACCGTGGCGGCGTTCATGGCCGACCACCGCTCGTGGTCACCAAAGACAAGTTCGACCTGGATTGGCCAGTCCGAGACGGTGGTCCGGACCAGGTCCGCAACGGGCTCGGCGACGGGGCAAACAACGACAAGGCGGGGCCAGTCGGTCGCCAGCCGCGCCGCCGTCTCCCGAAAGACGGGCATCAGGCGGTTCACCTCACCTTTTCGGCTCCCCGGCGCCAGCAAGAGGACCGGCCGGTCAGCTTCGATCCCTCGGGTCTGGCGAAACGCGTCGCCGTCGGCGGAGGACACCGCACGGTCAAGCGCGGGATTGCCCACGAAGCGGGTCGGCAGACCCGCGCGTTCAAAGATGGGAGCGTCGAAGGTGTGGATGGTGAGAAGCCGGTCCACCACCTTGGCCAGGGTCTTCGCGCGTCCAGGGCGCGTGGCCCAGACTTGTGGGCCGATGTATTTGATCAATGGGACCGTGGGGTCGACGGCGCGCAATTGACGCGCAGCGCGCAGGCTGAAACCCCAGGAGTCGATCAGAACGGCGACGTCCGGCCGAACCACCCGCGCTAGAGCGCCGACCTTTCCCGCGCCCCGGAGCACCTTGGCGTAAGCTCCAAGCGCATTGGCCGCGCCGACCACGGCAAGCGCCGAAGGATCAAACAGGCTCTTGAAGCCGCACCGGGCCATCGCCGAGCCTCCGACCCCGATAAACCTTGTCTCCGACCCAAGCCGATCGCGAAGCGCTTCGATTAGATCGGCGCCGATAACGTCGGCCGAAGGTTCGATGGCCGTCAGCAGGATGGTCTTGCGGCGGTGATCCAGACCTTCGACCACGCGGTCAGACCTCCGCGCGATCGGCGCCGCTAACGGCCAAGGGATCGACGCCCACGATGAAAAGCCCAGATTCATCGGCGAGGCGCACGGTCTCGGCGAGATCCAACACCAGGGCCGCTCCGGCTTCAGCGACAATCCCGGCCAGATGGGCGGCAAGCGCGCCACGAACGGTGGCCGGCCCCAGGGATGGTAGGTCGACCCGCCTGTCCTGCTTGGGCTTACAGGCTTTGGCCAGAACGCCCATGGGCCGCCTGTCGGTTCCCCTCACCGCTTCGGGTAGCGTGGCTACACGAGAGAGCATGGCGTCCGTACCTTCCTGCGCTTCCAGGGCCAGCACCAGACCGCGGCATGCGACGGCTCCTTGACCGATATCGAGGGCTCCGATCGCTCGCGCCGCCTCGAGGGCGCGTTCGATATCGGCCCGATCCTCATCCCTGGGCTTGTGGAGCCCAAGAACGCCCACTGGCAACATCAGCTCGCCAAACACACTGTCGGCGCCCTCAACCGCGAACCCCTCTCGCTCGAATTCTCCGAGAAGAAAGGTCAGCAGGGCATCATCGCCCCGGGCGGCCGCGCGCAGAGCGCCCGGCAAGGCCGCGACCCCTCGCGCATCGGGACGCAGGTCGGAAAACCGGGGCCGGCTGACGGTTCCAGCCAGACAGACCGCGTCGCAACCGGCCCCGTGCAACGCATGGAAAGCTGAGCCCAGTTCACCTAGGCCGAGCTCCACGCCCGGAAAAGCCGTCAGATCGCTCTCGGCGGCGCCCTTGATCCGGATGACGAACACGCCGCGACCGGTTTCCAGGCAATGCTTCGCCAAGGCCAGGGGCAGGCCCCCTCCTCCGGCAATCAGTCCAAGCGGGGACACGCCAGCTCAGAGCTCCCGTTGCGGGGTGGTCAACGGCCGATTGGCGTCCGCGCGGATGAAATCCAGGATCTCGCGAACCTCGGCGACGCCTCCGAAGGCGGCCGAAGTATCGTCCAATCGCTCCTGGAATGTGCCTTCCTCGGCGAAGAGCATCCGATAGGCCGCACGTAATGTATTGATCGTTTCGCGGGCAAAACCGCGACGTTTAAGGCCCACAAGATTCAAGCCTTCCAGGTGGGCGTGGTTCCCCCAGACATTGCCGAACGGAATGACATCATGATTGACGCCCGCCATGCCACCGACAAATGCATGGCGCCCGATCCGCGTATATTGGTGGGCGGCGGACAAACCGCCCATCATCACATAATCTTCCACGCAGACATGGCCGCCGAGCGTTGCGCTGTTCACAAGCGTGACATGGTCGCCGACTACGCAATCGTGTGCGACGTGGGCGCCGACCATGAACAGACCATCGGAGCCGACGGTCGTGACGCCGCGTCCCATCACGGTGCCACAGTGCATCGTGACATGCTCTCGGATGACATTTCGGGCGCCGATCTCCAGGCGCGTCGGCTCGCCGCGGTGGCCGACATGCTGCGGCGGCCCCCCCAACACGGCGAAGGCGTGGATTCGGCAGCCAGGGCCGATGCGAGTGTGCCCCTCGATCACCACGTGACTGCCGATCGACACGTCGGAACCGATTTCAACGTGCGGTCCAATGATTGAGTAAGGTCCCACCGCAACCCGTTCGCCGAGGTTTGCCGCCGGATCGATGATCGCGGTCGCGTGAACCAGGCTCAATGGGGAGCATCCACCAGCATGGCCGCGAACTCCGCCTCGGCGACCAGCTTGTCGCCCACGCGCGCCTTGCCGTCGAACTTAACGACGTTCGCCCGCGATCGCGCAACGGTGACGTGAAGGCGCAGAACATCGCCAGGCCGCACCGGGTGCCGAAAGCGACAGTTGTCCACGGACATGAACAGAATGATCTTGCCCGTTGGATCGGCGTTCCACGACTTCGACATCAACAGACCGCCTGTCTGCGCCATCGCCTCAACGATGAGCACCCCTGGCATGACTGGTGAGCCAGGGAAGTGGCCCGCGAAGAACGGCTCATTGATCGTCACGCACTTCACACCCACCAGCGATTCATTGGCGACAAACGCCTCTGCCCGATCAATCAGCAGGAACGGCGGCTTATGCGGAATGCGCCGTAGAATTTCGTGGATGTCGATGTTTTCACTATCGGAGGCAACGTCTTGCGTCATGTTCTTCTCTTGGCCTCGCCGTGCGATCGGGTGAGTTTTGACAGGGTGGCGACTTCGCGCATCCATTGGGACACGGGGCGAGCGGGGTAACCGCCCCAAGTCTCGCCATCGGCAATGGAGTGCATAACCCCGGACGCAGCGGCCAGCCGCACACCATTGCCGATCGTAAGATGATCGGCCAAGCCGACTCGCCCCCCGAACATACACCCGTCCCCAATCGTGCAACTGCCGGAAATTCCGGTGTGCGCTGCAAGCACACAGTTGCGTCCAATACATACATTGTGTGCGATCTGCACCAAATTATCGATCTTCGTATTCTCGCCAATCACCGTATCTTCAAGCGCTCCGCGATCGATACAGCTATTGGCGCCAACGGACACACCGTCCTGCAAGATTACCCGCCCCAACTGCGGGAGGTCTATGACGCCGTTTGGGCCCGCCGCCGCGCCAAAGCCAGCCTCCCCGATGACGGCGCCGGCCTGCAGCCGAACCCGGTCTCCCACCAATGCGCACATCACGACGACGCGGGGCCCAATCCGACAATCACGCCCGATGGTCACCCCAGGTCCAATCACCGCGCCAGCGCCAATAACCGTGCCGCTGCCAATCTCCGCATCGGCGCCGATGACCGCGCCTGGCTCAACAACCGCGCCATCTTCGATTCGCGACGAGGGGTGGACTGATGACGAACCCGCTTCACATCGCCGAACGCTGTAGAGTCGCTCGGCCGCCCGGGCGAATGCATTCTGCGGGAAAGCCGTCTGCAATGGCACGGTTGCGGCCGGGACGTGCTGAACCTGGGCAGACCCCACAAAGCAAGCGGCGGCACTTGTCCGCTCGAGCGCGGCGAGATGCTGCCGGCCGAAATGAAAGGTCACTTCGTCAGGTCCGGCCGTCTCAAGCGACCCAACTCCCGAGATTAATCGGTCAGCGACCTCGGGTCCCGGGTCTTGCGCCCCGGCCAAGGCCGCCAGCTCGCGGATCGCGATTGGCGGCCCTAGCTCGAAGAAACGTGGGTCAGGCATGCCATCGGTTCCAGAGCGCCTTCCGGTAGCCGTCCATCCAGGCGGACCGCGCGCTGGTCGCGAGGCCTACTGTCCCTGAGGTATATTGGTGTCGAGATGCTCGCGCTCGAACGGGAATTGCGTGATCTTGGCGTTCAAGGCGGTAATGGCCGCCGGCGTCAGATCCATATCCGGATTGGGAAACAACACCACGCTCTTATCAACCATCACGCTGCAGCGGTGCGACTGATAGAGTTGCTGAGCAATGGGCTCCAGCTCCTGGGCGACGCGATTGAACGCCTTGTCCTGAGTCGCCTTCAACTCGCGCTGACGCAAATCCGCCTTTTGTTGGAATGCCGAAGCGCGATCCTGCAGCGCCTTCACTTTGCTTTGGAAAGTCGGCTGATCCATCGTCGCACGATTTGCGCTCAGCGCCTTGTCGTCGGCGGCGATGCCTTGCTCCTCCGGGTTGAGCTCCGCGCGAACCTGGCCGACAATCTGTTCAAAGCGCGTGCGAACCCATTGACCCGCGTTGGATTGGGCGACCGCCTGATTGACCGACATGAGGCAAACACCCGGAACCGCCGGACCTTGGGCGACGGCCGGCGCCGGGGTCGCCACAGCGGGGGCGGCGGCGGCTTCCGCCACGGTGCTAGAAAGGATGAGCCCGGCCATGCCGAACGCGGCGAGAGTTTTCGTCATCAGTTGAACCTTGTTGAGGTGGTGAAGTTGAAGAGGAGCGTCTGATCGTAATACGTTTTCTTGATGATTTTGCTAAAGTCGAACCGCAGCGGCCCAAGAGGCGACTTCCAAAACACGCTCACGCCGGCGGAGGCGCGGAAACTCAAGTCGTCGACGACATGAGTTAGCGGTTGTTCGGTAAACGGGTTTGTCTTGTCGACCCGGTCGAGCATCCCCACGGTGCCGAAATCGCTGAAGAGCGCGACGTGAATGCCATATTGCTCGGGGAGCCTCGTTGGGATTGTAAGCTCGACCGTGCCGATCGACTTGAATTTGCCGCCCAAAGAGTTGCCGAACTGTACGTCCCGGGGGCCGATACCGGCGATCTGGAAGCCGCGGAACGTGTCACCGCCAAGATAGAAGCGATCGGTGATCCGCACCGGATCGCCGTTCCAGCCATCGATATAACCCACATCGCCTTGGAAGCTCAGGATCAGATCCTTGGCTATGCCGTAGTAGATCGCGCCGCGAGCCTCCGAACGCACATAGTGGACCGTCCCGCCCAATCCGGCGATGTCCTGAGACAAGCTGACGAAGAAACCTCGCGTGGGGTTACGCGAGTCATTGCGGTAGTCAAAACCCAGCGTGTAGCCGAGCGCCGACGTCACATAGGCGCCGCGCTGTTCGCAGAGCGAGATGGAAACCGTCTGGGCCCCAGGCGAACATACGTTATTCTGCACGATCACGTCGTTGGCCGAGAGCGTGTAGCGTGTCGTCAGGGCGGCGTTCGGGGCGATCGCAAACCCCGCGTGGAACGTGCCGCCCACCGCGGTGTTCACGTAGCTCGTCTGGACGCTGTAATCGTATCGATCGGCGAACAGGTCGAACCCGCCCGACAAGTCCCTGTCGAGCAGCCGGGGGTTGTTGAACGCGATGTCCAGCTGCTGCTGCAATGAACCTGCCGAAATCCGCGCCGACAGGCTCTCACCTCGGCCACGGAAGTTCGATTGCGTGACGCCGATGTCCGCCACAAGTGACTGCACCGAGCTATATCCGGCGCTGAACGAAAGCTGGCCGGTCGGCTGTTCGGTGACCTTGACCAGAAGGTTTGTGCGATCCGGCGCGGACCCGTTGGATGTCGTGACATCGACATCCTTGAAGAATCCAAGCGACTTGACCGAATTCTTCGACCGGTCGACCAGCGCGCGATTATAGGCGTCGCCCTCGGCGATCCCCATCTGCCTGCGAATGACATAATCGAGCGTCTGAGTGTTCCCGACGACATCGATGCGATCGATATAGACGCGGGGCCCCTCCTTGACGTCGAACGTCAGATCGACGGTGCGCTTGGCCTTGTTAGGCGTATAGCGCGGTCGCACATCAACGAACGCGAAGCCGGCGGCGCCCGCCGCGAAGGTGAGCGCATCGGTGGCTTTTTCGATCTTCTCGTCCGAATAGAGTTGCCCTTGCTTGATGGGCAGTATCTGTCGAAGAATATCAGGATTAAGTTTCTTGAGCTCCGCTTTCACCGTGACTTTGCCGAAGCGATACTGCTTGCCTTCAGTCAGTGCGTAGGTGACGGCGAAGCCATTGCGATTAGGGTCCAGTTCGGCCACCGACGACAGGATTCGAAAATCGTAGAATCCCCGGTTGCGATAGAATTTCCGCAGCTGTTCCCGATCGTATTCGATACGATCAGGGTCATAGTTGTCGTTCGATTGGAAAAATTTGTACCAAGCCGACTCTTTAGTCACAACGACATTGCGAAGATCGTTCGCCGAGTATTTTTCATTGCCCAAAAAGTTGACGCGCGAAATCCCGCTCTTCGGGCCTTCGTTGATCTCGAAGATCAGATCTACCCGACGCTGTGGCAGTTGGACGATCTTGGGGGTGACCGTTGCGGAAATGCGCCCCGATCGGCGATACAGTTCGACGATGCGTCCAACGTCTTCCTCGACCTTGGCCTTCGTGAACACGCCGCGCGGACGAATTTGAATTTCGTCTTCAAGCTTGTCGTTCTTGAGGCTGGAATTCCCCTCGAACAGCACCTGATTGATGATCGGGTTTTCAACGACAGTGACGATCATGTCGCCGCCTTGGAGATCGATCTTCAGATCAGAGAACAACTCGGTTCGGTAAAGCGCCTTGAGCCCCTGGTCGATACGCAGCGAGTCCACGCGTTCGCCAACGGCGATGGGCAGATAGGAAAGAATCGTCTCCGGATCGATCCGCTGATTTCCCTGCACGAGGATACGATTGACGACCCCACCCTGCTCGGGACGCGCCAAGGCCGCCGGCGGCGCGGCCGGCGTCGGCGCGGGTGCGGAAGCGGGCGCGGCGGCCTGCGCCAGCGCACAACGGGGAGAGCTCAGCGCGGTGCCGGCCAATAAGGCGGCGACGCCGGTCGCAATGAGCGTCGGCGCGCGGGAAGCTACCATCGGTTCAGCCATGCAGGGAAAATCGCCTTAAGAAAACTAGCCGCCGAGGAAGCGAAAGACGCCCGTGCGCCAAAGGTCGTTCCAGTTGGCGAACAACATCAAACCGGCCAGCAAAGCAAGACCCGCTCGGTAGCCGAAGGCCTGGACCGCGGCGGCAGGGGGCTTACGAACGACGGCCTCATAGGCGTAGGCCAGGAGGTGGCCGCCATCGAGAACGGGGATTGGCAATAGATTCAATACGCCCACACTTACGCTCATCAACCCCGCCATTTGCACGAACACGAAAGCGACGCTGGCCACCCAGCTCACACGCGCGGCCTGGGCGTCGGCCACCGCCTGTTGGGTGACCGTACCTGAGGCGACCGCCACGCCGACAATGCCATGCAGTTGGTCCGCGGCGACATGACCAGTGACGATTCGCCCCATGTAGAACAGCGTCGTGGCGGTGACATCCCACGTCTTTTGCACACCGAGCGACACGGCCGCCGGGAGACTGACGGCCCGTGGCGGGCCGGCAAGGGCATAGACCCCCAGGGCGCCAACGGTCTGTTTGCCGCCAAAAGCGCTATCTTCCGTCCGGGAGTCTGGAATGGCCGTGATGTGAATTGTCGACGCCTTGCGACGGATCGTGAAGTCGATTGGCACGCCAGGTCGGTACTGCACATAGAATCTAAGGTCGTCGAATGTCGGCGTTGGCTTGCCGTCCACCCGCAGAATTTGATCCCCCGACTGGAATCCCGCCTTCTGGGCGGCGCCGCCGGCCACCAGCCCACTGATTTGATTGCTGCCCGCGGGCGCGCCGAACGCCAAGAAGAATACGGCGAAGAGCACCGCGGCCAACACGAAGTTCGCGGCCGGGCCGGCGAAAATGATGATCGCCCGCTGCCAGAGCGGTTTGAAGGCGAGGTATCGCTGCTCCGCTCCTGGCCCTTCCCGCGCAATGACTTCGCGCCGCAGCCCCTCAAGGTCGGTCTGATCGGGCACGCTGGCCGCGTTTTCGTCCCCGGCGAACTTGACGTATCCGCCGATGGGCAGCCACCCAATCCGCCACTCGCTGTTGTGCCGGTCGCGCCAGGAAATGAGGGCGCGACCAAACCCGATCGAGAAACGGTCGATCTTCGCGCCGCACGCCCGTCCGGCATAGAAATGGCCCAGCTCGTGCACCGTAACGATCAAGCTGATGAGGGCGACGAACGGCGCCACGTGCTCGAGCAGGTACAAAATCGCGGCCATCATCGGCGCAGAATCTCCATCCGAGCGATCAGCCTATGCTCTAAAATCGCGACAGGACTTGGGCGGCAATACGCCGCGCGGTAGCGTCAACCGACAACGCCCACTCGACGGCGTCGGAATCGGAGGCCGAGGCCATGTCACCGCCAGAGTTCATCCGCTCCAGCGTCTCGATGACGAGGTTGGCGATATCCAGGAAGGCCAATCGTCCGCCTAGGAACGCCTCCACGCCGATCTCATTGGCGGCGTTCATGGCCCCCGACGCCGCGGGACCCGTCTCTAGGGCTCTCCGCGCGATCGATAGAGCGGGAAACCGGCCCGGGTCCGGCGCTTCAAAGGTGAGCTGGCCATAGGCCGCGAGGTCCAAACCCGGCGCATCCCAGTTCAACCGTCGCGGCCAAGCCCACGCGCAGGCGATCGGCGTGCGCATGTCGGGAGGCCCAAGTTGCGCCAATGTCGAGCCATCGGCGTATTCCACGAGGGAATGCACAACCGACTGAGGATGGACGATGACATCGATCTGGCTGGACGGCAGGGCGAACAGATAGGAGGCCTCGATCATCTCCAGGCCCTTGTTCATCATCGTCGCCGAATCGACCGAAATCTTCGCGCCCATGCTCCAATTCGGATGGGCCACGGCTTGGGCCGGCGTCACCGATGCCATATCGGCCGTCGACCAACACCGGAATGGCCCGCCAGAGGCGGTGAGGATGAGTCGCTTCACCTGGGCTTTGTTGTCGGTTTCAAAGACCTGGAACACGGCTGAATGCTCCGAATCTACCGGGATGACCCGCCCGCCAGCGGCCCGAGATATTGCCAGCAAAGCCGGTCCCGCGCAGACGAGGCTCTCCTTGTTGGCGAGGGCGATGGTGCTGCCGGCGCGGGCGGCGGCCAATGTCGGGGCCAGTCCCGCCGCGCCCACGATGGCGCTCATCACCCAGTCGACGCCCTCCCCCGCGGCGTCCCGTATCGCGGTCGGTCCCGCCGCGCATTCGACGCCCGAGCCATTCAATCGCGATTTGAGGTCTTGGTACTGCGTTTCGTCCTCAAGAATCACCCGCGTTGGACGCCACTTCAGGGCCTGTTCGACAACCCCCGCGAGATTTCGCCCAGCGGTGAGCGTCCTGATCTCGAGCTCCTCGCCAGACCGCTCCAGCAAGTCGAGCGTCGACACCCCCACGGACCCGGTCGAGCCGAGAACGGTCACGGAACGGGGCTTGGTCAATGGGCCCATCGCAGTTGGACGAAAAGCCGCGCCACGGCGAAGACCATCACCGCGAACATCAGGCCGTCAACCCGGTCCAGCAGCCCGCCGTGCCCTGGTATGAGATCTCCCGAGTCCTTGACCCCATAGCGTCGCTTCAGCATCGATTCCCACAAATCTCCAGCCATCGTCGCCAGACCGCCGGCGAATCCAATAACGCCCGCGCCGAGCAGGGATAGCCTCATAAACGCGGCGGCGACCGCCAATGACGCCAATGTCGCGCCCAGCAGTCCGGCGATGAAACCCGCCCAGGTCTTGTTGGGCGAGAATCGAGGCCAGAGCTTTGGCCCCTTGATGATATTGCCAAAGACGAAAGCGGCTATATCCGCGGTCCAAGTCGCCGCAAATAACATCAGGGTCCAGCCAGGCCCCTGTGGGGTCTGGATCAGCCACATCAGCGCCAAACAGGCTGGCGCGATGTAGATCACGCCATAAGCTGTGTCCATCGCCCGCGCGCGCGCCGCGGAGGCCATGGCGCTCGAGGCAAGGGCGCCGACGACGACACCCCCCGCCGCCTCGGCGAACCGTCCCGCGAACGCAATCAGGATGACCGCCAACACAGCGACACTGGAGACGCACATAACACGCCAATCCGGGACTTGGGCTGTCATCGTCGACCATTCGATCGACAGGACCACGCCACCGACCGTAATCATCATCAGGAACGGCGCCTTCCAGATCGGGGCGTCGAATCCAAAGGCCGATACCGCGGCTAGAGCCCCGAGGGCCAGCAAACCGCCAGAGATGATCCTCGCGACAATATTCTGCCTGTCGAAATGATCAGCCAGCTGCAAGGACGTCATCGTTGGCCATGCTGCCATCGCCGATCAGGCCGAAACGCCGTTCCCGGGCGCGATAGGCGTCGATGGCCTGTTTCAAATGTTCAGGCCCGTAATCCGGCCAAAACACCGACTGAAAAACGAGCTCGGCGTAAGCGCATTCCCATAGCAGGAAATTCGACAGCCGCTGCTCACCGCTGGTTCGGATGATCAGGTCCGGCGGAGCCGTCGGCGCCGTCGATAGGCCCGCAGCGAACATCTCATCGGTGAGATCCTCCGCGCGCGCCTCGCCCAGCTCCACGCGGCGGGCAAAGGCCCGCGCCGCATCGACGATATCGGCCTGACCGCCGTAATTGAACGCGACCTGGAGATGGAAGCGATCGTTCCGCGACGTGCGGCGCTCCGCTGAGTCCACGATCGCCAAGATGTCCGGCGCCAGCCCCGTTCTGCGTCCGAGTATCCTGACGCGGACGCCATCTCGCTCAAGCCGGGCGATGTCGCTGGAGAAATAGGCCTTCAGCAGACCCATGAGTTCGGAGACCTCGCTTGGCGGCCGGCTCCAATTCTCCGTGGAAAAGCCAAAAACGGTCAGGCGATCGATACCCAGGTCCGGCGCGCCTTCCACCGTGCGCCGCAGCGCCGCGACGCCGGCGCGGTGTCCGAGCGAGCGTGGCAGGTTACGCGCCTTCGCCCATCGGCCGTTACCATCCATGATGATCGCGACGTGCAAGCCGCGTCGCGGGCCGTCGGGTTCTGGCCAGGACGAGGTGTCGGCGGCTTTGCGGGCGACGCGGTCTCGATCGGTATCGCCGGGCCGCGACATGGCCAATCCCTCCGCGCCGCCTTTGACGCCGCACCTGTCCAAGATCGGTCCCGCCGCGCGAGCGCGTAGTGGCGTCGGGCGCCCGTTCACACCTGCATGATCTCTTGTTCCTTCAATTTCAAGGCCTCGTCGACACGCTTTATCGCTTCGTCGGTCGCCTTCTGGACCTCCACCTCAAGCCGCTTCTGTTCGTCCTGGCTTATCGTCGAATCCTTTTCCGCCTTGCGCAAATCGTCCATCGCGTCCCGGCGAACGTTCCTGACCGCGATGCGCTGTTGCTCCGCGTATTTTCCCGCCATTTTGGCCAGGTCACGGCGGCGTTCTTCCGTCAACGGTGGCACGGGTATGCGAAGGTTCTGGCCTTCGACCACGGGGTTCAGGCCCAGTCCGGCGTTGCGTATGGCTTTTTCGACGGAGACGACCAAAGCCTTGTCCCACACACTGACGGTGATGGATCGCGGCTCGGGCACCGAGACTGCGCCGACCTGATTGATGGGCGTCTTCGAGCCGTACGCATCGACCGTGACCTGATCCAACAACCCGGCGGAGGCTCGGCCAGTGCGGAGGGAGGAGAACTCCTCCTTGAGTGCGCCGACGCACTTTTCCATGCGGTCCTTATACCGCGAGACTTGAGGTTTTTCGGTATTGGCCATGGGATTAGACTCTCTGGGTCGTACGGATCGCAGGTGGCTAGCCCACTCCCGTCGACACGCCTAGAGCGCGGCGCGAAAAAGTGAGGTCCACGATGTCTCGCCCGTGCCCAACACTCGCCCGCCGATAGGGCCTAGTCCCGGTTCACAATCGTCGTGTGAACGCCCTGACCGCGCAGAACCTTCAGCAGATTTCCGCGTTCGCGGATCGAGAAGACAACGATCGGAATGTGGTTGTCACGCATCAGGCTGATGGCTGAGGCGTCCATGACGCGAAGGTCCTTGGCTAAGACTTCCTGGTAGGTCACCTCGCCATACCGGACGGCGGTTTTGTCCTTCTTGGGGTCAGCCGTGTAGACCCCGTCGACGCTGGTGCCCTTGAAGAGCGCGTCGCAGCCCATTTCCGCCGCGCGCAACGCCGCGGGCGTATCGGTCGTGAAAAACGGGGCGCCCAGCCCCGCGGCGAAGATGACGACGCGGCCCTTTTCCAAATGGCGCAGCGCGCGGCGTCGAATATAGGGCTCGCACACGGCATCCATGGGGATGGCCGATTGCACCCGGGTGTCCACGCCCCGCCGCTCGAGCGCACTCTGAATGGCGAGTGCGTTCATCACCGTCGCGAGCATCCCCATATAGTCGGCGCTCACACGCTCCATGCCTCCGCCGGCAAGGGAAACGCCGCGAAAGATGTTTCCGGCGCCAACGACCAGACAGAGTTGGTAGCCGGCCTCTACGACGCTGGCGATGTCTTCGGCGACCATTTCCAGCGTGGCCATGTCTATTCCAAAAGCCGCGTCACCCATCAAAACCTCGCCAGACACTTTCAAAAGCACGCGGCGATAGAGTGAGGCTTCGGACATATGGGCTCCGTCGAATCTCGTTGGTCGATCGACTCGGCGCTCCTCTAGCCCATATCGGGGCCGGCATGAACACGGGCGAGATCGAAGACGACCGGCGCGCGCACAGGCTCGTGATTTGAACATGTGCGTCGGGAGTGGGATCGGAACGTCAGCGGGTCCAATCCGCGGCGCCGGAGATTGCAAATGCTCAAGGTCTTTCCACTCGCGGTTTTTCTGGGCTTCGCCTGGGTCACCAGCGCCGACGCCGAAAAGTTGGTCGCGGACATGGCCTTAGCGGGCAATGACGGCCCAGCCGCCAGCGTCGGCCGGATTACGATAACCCAAACCCCGGGGGGCGCGGCCTTCCATATCGACCTGCACGGCCTCCCACCCGGGCCTCACGGATTTCACGTGCATGTCAATCCCAGCTGTGCGCCGGGGATGAAAGACGGCAAGGCCGTCCCAGCGGGCGCGGCGGGCGGGCATCTGGACCCGGACACGACCGGAATGCACATGGGCCCGACCGGGCACGGGCACCTGGGTGATCTGCCCGTGCTCGACGTGTCGGCGTCAGGCGCCGTGCGGACCACAATGGTCGCCCCGCGGATCACCAGCCTGGAAACCTTGAAGGGCCACGCGCTGATGATCCACGCCGGCGGAGACAACTATGCCGATCAACCCGCGCCGCTAGGCGGTGGCGGGGTCCGGCTAGCGTGCGGGGTCATCAGGGACTGACGGCCCGCTCGGCCCTCCGCCCTCTGTCGAACGTCCTGTGTCTACTGTGCCGGTCATTGAGGCGACCTCAGCGGCGAAGTCGCTGGCCTCTTTTTCCACCCCTTCGCCGAGCGCAAGCCGAACGAAACCGACCACCTTGATCGGCGAGCCCAGCGATTTGGCCGTGCGTTCGACCAACCCCTCGACAGTTATTTCCGGCTCGCGAACATAGCTCTGCTTGAGCAGAACCGCTTCCTCATAGAATTTGCGGATCCGGCCCTCGACCATCTTTTCCGCAACCGCGGGCGGCTTTCCCGACGCCAGGGATTGCTCGGTGAAGATGGCGCGCTCGCGCTCGACGACCGCGGGGTCCAGGTCTTCGACCGAAAGCGCCAAAGGCGCGGTCGCCGCCGCGTGGAGCGCGATATTACGCGCCATCTCGCGTAAGGCCTCCTGGTCACCCGCGCCTTCGACGGCCACGAGAACGCCCATGCGGCCGAGGTCGCTCGCCCCTGGCGCCGCGCCATGGACATAGGCTCCGACGGCGCCCTGGGTCACCGAGAAACGGGCGGAACGCCGCAGCACCATGTTTTCGCCAATCGTGGCGATCAGGTTCGTCACAGCGTCGCTTACGGACGCTCCGCCCATTGGCGCCGCCCGAACCGCCTCAACGTCGCCGCTGACGTCCAGGGCCACCTTGGCGATTTCCCGCGCCACGGATTGAAAACCTTCATTGCGCGCGACGAAGTCGGTTTCGGCGTTTAGCTCGATCACCGCGGCGGTCATGCCCGCGCCATCGGTGCGTGTGGCAAGCGCGACAATACCCTCGGCCGCGACGCGGTCAGCCTTCTTGGCCGCCTTGGAAAGGCCCTTGGCGCGCAGCCAATCGACGGCCGCCTCCATGTCGCCGCCGGTTTCCTGTAGCGCCTTCTTGCAATCCATCATGCCAACGCCGGACTTCTCGCGCAGCGCCTTGACCAGACTGGCGGTGATTTCAGCCATGATTTCACATGCTCCGATTTTGGATTCGCTAGTGGACGAGCCGTTCTAGGGCCGCCCCGCGAAGATTATGTAACGGGACGACGCACCGCGTCGCCCCCAAGGGTCCTAGGCTTCCGATTCAGCGCTGGCGGCCGCCGGCTCTTGCGCCGCCGACGGCTCGGCCGGGGCAAAGTCCGCCTCGACTACCGGGTCCATGACGGTCTCGACCTCCGGGGCGGCGACCTCTTCCGCGGCGATCTTGCGGAGCGCCGGCTCGACCGGTGCGTCCGACGCGCCGATGTCGACCCCCATAGCGACCTGACCTTCGGTCAGACCGTCCAGAACGGCGTCGGCCACAAGGTCGCAATAGAGCTGGAGCGCGCGCGCAGCGTCGTCGTTACCCGGAATGGGGTAGGAAATCCCGATCGGATCGCAGTTGGTGTCGAGGATCGCCACAACCGGAATGTTCAGCTTGCGCGCTTCTTGAATCGCGATGCCTTCCTTGTTCGTGTCGATGACGAACATCAGGTCGGGAATTCCGCCCATGTCCTTGATGCCGCCAAGCGAGAGTTCCAGCTTGTCGCGCTCACGGGTGAGCTGAAGCAGCTCCTTTTTCGTGCGCCCCGAGCTATCGGCGCTTTCGAGCACGCCCTCGAGGTCGCGAAGACGCGCGATCGAGCCCGAAATGGTCCGCCAGTTGGTCAGCGTTCCGCCAAGCCAGCGATGGTTCACATAGTACTGGGCGCAACGCTTCGCGGCGGTCGCCAGCGGCTCGGCCGCCTGGCGCTTTGTGCCGACGAACAGGACGCGTCCGCCAGAAGCGGCGACTTCCCGCACCTTGACCAGCGCTTGATGCAGCAGCGGCATGGTCTGCGAGAGATCGATGATGTGGATGTTGGAGCGGGCGCCGAAGATATAGCGCTCCATCTTCGGATTCCAGCGATGGGTCTGGTGACCGAAGTGCGCGCCGGCCTCCAGGAGTTGGCGCATGGTGAATTCAGGCAACGACAATAGACAATTCCTTCTTCCGGTTGGCGCCTCCGCGAAACAAACCCGGGCTGACGAGCCAGGGACCGGAACGGCGAAAACCGGGGATTTACCCGGTCTCGGCCGAACATCTCGCGTGCGTGATGGAGCGCTCTCTAGAGACGACCCAGGGAAATTGCAAGTCGCGAACGGATGAAGCTGCGGCGTCGCCGGTCTACAGATCCTCGACCAGCGCAACGCCCGGCGCGAGCTTCAACGCGCCGCGCACGCCTCCATCGAGGCTAAACCGCCCCGGCAACCGCAGCTCGACCTCCCGGCCCCCGCTGAACGCCGCCACGAGCACGACCGACCCACCCCGCTCGGCGGGCTTCAGGCGCGCGCGCAAGGCGTCGATTTCCGCGATCGCCGGCGAGAGGTGAACGCGCAGGCCCACCGCCCCCTTATCGAGCGCGTCTTCCAAGGGCTCCGCGTCATCGGCAAAGAACCGCACCTCGCCGTCTCCAGCCTTCGCGCGCATCCGAACAGCGATCGTTCGCCCCGGTTCAAGCATTTCGCGACACCGCCGCAGGACCTCCGGCTGAAACATCGTTTCGTATTCGCCCGAGGGGTCCGACAGGGTGACGAACGCAAACTTTCCGCCCTGCGCGGAACTCCGCTCCTGGCGGCGCCGCACGACGCCGGCCATTCTGAACGCCTCGACGCCCGCCGCCGCCTGGACCTGAGCCTCTTGAAACAGAGTGATCCGGGCGCGCCTGAGGGGTTCAGCAAGATCGTCGAGGGGGTGGCCGCTGAGGTAGAACCCGACCGCCGCAAGCTCCTCATCGAGTTGCCGCGAAGGCTCCCAGGCATCGGCTTTGGGCAGCGGAGGCCGCGTCGCATCGCTTTGCCCGCCAAACAGGCTTTCCTGCGCCGACGCGCGATCCGAGGCAGCGCTCTGGCAGTAGGCGGTCAAGACCTCAGCCGCCGCCAACAACTGCGCACGATTGGCGTGCAGACGGTCGAACGCGCCCGCTCGGAAAAGGCTTTCCAGGGCGCGCTTGTTCACCTGACGTGGGTCTACCCGCTCAAGAAAATCATGGATATCCTGGAAGCGGCCGCCCGTGCGGCGCACCTCCACAACATGCTTCATGGCCTGCAGGCCGACGTTGCGCACCGCCCCGAGCGCATAGAGCACGCAACCATCCTCGACATCGAAATCCGCCGACGACCGATTAATGTCGGGGGGAAGGATCGTGACGTTCTGGCGCTTGGCGTCCTGATAGAAGACCGCGAGCTTGTCGGTGTTCGAGATGTCCAGGCTCATCGAGGCGGCGAAGAACTCGACTGGCGCGTTGGCCTTCAGCCAGGCCGTCTGGTAGGCGATCATCGCATAGGGGGCGGCGTGCCCCTTGTTGAAGCCGTAGCCGGCGAATTTCGCCATCCGATCGAACATGTCCTCGGCGTCGGCCACCCTCAGGCCCCGCTCGGTGGCGCCGGAGAGGAAGCGGGCCCGCTGCTGGTCCATTTCCTCTTTTTTCTTCTTGCCCATGGCCCGACGCAGGAGGTCGGCCTCGCCCAGGGAGTAGCCCGCCAGGATCTGGGCGATCTGCATCACCTGTTCCTGGTACACGATGACGCCGTAGGTATCGGTCAGGACGCCCTCAAGGCCCGGCAGGACGACGAGCGGGCGGCGGCCCATCTTCACGTCGACATATTCGTCGATCGAGTCCATCGGTCCGGGGCGATAGAGCGAGATAAGCGCCGTGATCTCCTCGATCGACGAGGGACGCAGCTTGCGCAGGGTGTCGCGCATCCCCTGCCCTTCCATCTGGAACACCCCAACGGTCTGCCCGGAAGCGGCGAGCGCATAGGCGCCGGCGTCGTCCAGCGGCAGGGTCTCCAGATCGACGCCTTGACCGCGGCGTTCGAGAAAGGCGATCGCGCGCTGGATCACGGTCAGGGTTTTGAGCCCGAGGAAGTCGAATTTCACCAGCCCCGCGCTCTCCACCCATTTCATATTGAACTGAGTGGCCGGAAGGCTGGATCGAGGGTCGCGGTAGAGCGGCGCCAGCTGGGTCAAGGGCCGGTCGCCGATGACGATGCCGGCGGCGTGCGTCGAGGCGTTGCGGTACAGCCCCTCAAGCTGCAACGCGATATCCAGCAGTTCGGCCACCGCCTCGTCGTCATCGCGCGCCTGCCTCAGGCGCGGCTCCAAATCAATCGCCTGGCGCAAGGTCACCGGCGAGGCGGGGTTGTTCGGGATCATCTTGGCCAGCCTGTCGACCTGGCCCAGAGGCAGTTGCATCACCCGGCCAACGTCCCGCACCACCGCGCGCGCCTGCAGGCTGCCGAAGGTGATGATCTGGGCCACGCGGTCGACGCCATAGCGCTGCTGCACATAGGCGATGACCTCCTCGCGGCGCTCCTGGCAGAAGTCGATGTCGAAGTCCGGCATCGAGACCCGCTCCGGATTGAGGAAGCGCTCGAAGATCAAGTTGAACTTCAACGGGTCGACGCCGGTGATCAGAAGCGACCAGGCCACGACTGAACTCGCGCCCGATCCCCGACCCGGGCCAACCGGGATCCCGTGCGCCACCGCCCACTTCATGAAGTCCGACACGATCAGGAAATAGCCCGAGAACCCCATTGATTGGATAACGCCGATCTCACGCTCCAGACGCTCCCAATAGGGCCCCTCGTCGCCCTCCGGCGGCGCAGTCGTCAGACGGCGGCGAAGACCTTCGCGCGCCTGACGCGCCAACTCGTCGTCTTCGGTCAAGCCCGCCGGACACGGGAACCGTGGCAAGATCGGCGCGCGCTTGCGGACCATGAAAGCGCATCGACGTGCGATCTCCAACGTGTTGTCGCAGGCCTCTGGAAGGTCGGCGAACAGCGCTCGCATTTCTTGCGTTGACTTGAAACGGTGGTCGACGCTGACCTTTCGGCGATCTTCCTGCCCCATGAAGGCGCCGTCGGCGATGCACAGCAGGGCGTCATGGGCGCGCCAAGTCTCGGCCTTCGCGAAATAGACGTCGTTGGTCGCGACCAGAGGCGCCGCATTGTCATAGGCCCAACCGACGAGTCCGGCTTCGGCGGCGCCAGGTCCGCCGTGCCGCTGCAACTCGACATAAAGCCGATCGCCAAACACCGCGCTCATCTGGTCGAGCGCCTCGCGCGCGTCTTCGAGCCGACCCAAGGCGAAAAGCGGGTCAATCGGGCCGTCCGCCCCCCCGGTCAAAGCGATCAGGCCCTCGGCGTGGCGCCCAATCGCTTCCCATTGCACGTGGGGCGTCTCGTTTCCCTCAACCTCCAGAAAGGCCGCGGAAGACAGGATGCATAGGTTCAGATAGCCGACTTCGTTCTGGGCCAGGAGCACGATGGTCGGCGTTTTCGCCCAGCGCTCATTCGCCCCCGCGCCCAGTCCGATGACCGGCAGGGCGCACCCGATGATGGGTTGCACGCCAACCTGGCTGGTCGCGACGGAAAACTCGAGTGCGCCAAAGAGATTGGCTCTATCCGTCAACGCGACCGCGGGCATGCCAGCGTCACGGGCTAGGCCGCCAAGAGCGTCCGCCTTGATGGCGCCTTCAAGCACAGAATAGGCCGAACGTACGTGGAGATGCACAAAGGGCTGATCGTCAGCGCCCGCGAGATCCGCCATCAGCCATACCCTACCGCGCCCCTCGCGGGCGCCATTAGGCTGTTGTCTAAACGATTCTAGCCCGCGAACGAGGCCAGTTGGCAAACCATCCACGCAAAACCGACAATCGAGGCCAGCGCCAGGGATTCACGTGCGAGCAAGGTCATTTCCGCAGCCTTCAAAGGATAAATGTTCGTGTTTTGTTCTGGATGACTCTCGCGGGCGTGTCAAGCCCATTCCAGAGCCACACTCGACGTTCGCGGGCAGATAGCCCTTGCCGCCCCCACGCAGCGCACAAAATCCGCTGCGGCTGCACAGCAGTCGCGCTATGTAACGGTTTCGCTATTGCAGCAACACGAATTTGTGATTTCAATCCCCGAGCAGACGATGGACGCTAGTTACCGTTGACCCTGTTGACCAATGCTATGTCCCAGCGCAGACTTCCCAATAAACAAGAGATCGAAAGACGGAACACCAAAGGGAGGACCACCATGAAAACGTCCATGCTGCGTAGCGCCTCGGCGATCGCAATATTCGCGGCCGCCTTTTCCGGGCACGCCCTCGCCGCCGATGCCGCGTCGAGCAGCGCCGGATCAAGCGAAGTGACGGCAATCGGCGAGGTCGTTGTGGTGGCCCAGAAACGAAGCGAGAAACTTGAGACGACGCCTGTGGCGGTCTCGGCCTTTTCGTCGCAAAAGCGCGATCTGCTCGGCATCGCCTCGGTTCAGGATCTCACCGACTTCACGCCGGGACTGTCCTACACCACCTATTCGAACCGCCCTTACGTACGGGGGGTGGGTCGTCAGACCGACAACCTCGCCGTGGAATCCGGCGTCGCCGTCTATGTCGACGGGGTGTTCAATGGTGCGAACGCCTCCACCCTGCTTCAGACCGATTCTCTGTTCACCGATCAGATCGAGGTGCTGCGCGGCCCGCAGAGCACGCTCTACGGCCGCAACGCCGACGGCGGCGCGATCAACTACATTTCCAAGAGGCCGACCAGAACGCTGCAGGGCGAGTTCCGCTCAGGCGTCGACACCTATGGCAAGTGGTTCGTCGAGGGCGCGGCCTCGGGCCCGATCACCGACTCTCTGCGTTTCCGCGTCGGCGGCAACTACACGCAGCAGGAGGGCGGCTACTATCGGAACATCGACGGGCAACGCGAAGGCGGCAGCGTCGCCCAGGGCGGCAACGGCAACTCATACCACGTCGAACTCCAATTCGATGGCAACATCGGCGACAAGATCGACTACTGGATGAAGGCCGCGACGAGCGACTTCAACGTCAGCTTCCACACCCAAACGCTCGTGGGCCCCTTGGATACGCGCGAGAATTATGACGCGCTGATGCCCAACCAGAATTATGGCCTCTGCGGCCTGCCCTTCGGCGGCGGGCTGGGATGCAGCGGAAACCCCGACAAGATCGTGCCCGGGAGTGTCGTGACCTTACCGAACACGCCGCTCGGTAACCCCAACACACCGGCAATCAGGAACTTCGACGCGGATTTCCGATCAAAATCCAACGAAGGCAAGGATGCCATCGTCGCCACCAGCCTGACCTATCACGCCGATGGTTTCGATGTGAAATACCTCTTTGGATTCCAATCCTTCGCCTACAATCTTCAGGCGCCGTGGCTCGACTACGAGGGCGTCTCCAGCGGCGTGCAATCGTATCAGCTGCAGGCGCCGACCACCGCGACAGGGCTTTGCACCCTAC
>Ga0075029_100000344_pt1 | contig 26587 bp, 29 predicted proteins | sample LitLauG_LLR_2013_FD_71391 | JGI IMG/M metagenome (GOLD analysis project Ga0075029, IMG submission 71391) | Freshwater sediment microbial communities from North America - Little Laurel Run_MetaG_LLR_2013 | ecosystem: Environmental > Aquatic > Freshwater > Creek > Sediment | place: USA... | reverse complement strand
TCGGCGTCCCCTGGCAGAAAATCACGGCGGCTCCGGCCGCGACTCTTCCCGACGATGCGTTGTTTGCGCGCGATCCGGAGACATACTGGACGCGCATTCGCGAGGAGCAGTTCTTCCTGCCGAAGTGGCGGTCCTTCTTGAATAACGGCAGCCTCGGCGTGATCTCCCGGCCTGTTTATGAACACGTTGCCAAATACATGGAGACGGCCGCGGCGCTGGAGCTGCCGTATTCGTATCCGCGCTGGGGTTACGAAACGCTGGACGAGGAGCGCACGGAGCTGGGCAAGTTCCTGGGCTGCTCCAAAGACGAATTGGCGATTACGCACAATGCCACCGAATCGTTGAGCACCGTCGCTTCCGGCCTGGATTTAAAAGCGGGCGACGAAGTGCTGATGACCAGCCAGGAGCATGTCTCGGGTAAATCAGGCTGGGAGCAAAAGCGGGCGCGCTTCGGCACGACCATTCGTGAAGTCACCTTGCCGCTGCCGCCGAAGGACCCGGGGCAACTGGCGGATTTGATGATTTCGGCCATTGGGCCGAAGACGCGTGTGCTGAGTTTCAGCGGCATCACCAGTCCCACGGGGCTGATCATGCCGATCCGCGAGATTTGCGACGCGGCGCGGGCCAAAGGCGTGCTGACGCTGGTGGATGGCGCGCATATGCACGGGCAGATGGCGGTGAAGCTATCCGATTTGCATTGCGATTTCTTCGCAGGCAGCCCGCACAAGTGGATGTTCGCGCCGGCCGGCTCAGGGTTCCTTTATATACGCGAGGAGAATCTGGAGCGCCTGTGGCCTTTGAACGTCACCGGAGGCTGGGACGACAAATCGTTAAAGGCCGGGCGCTTTATGCGCTATGGGACCAACAATCGCGCCATCGTCGAGGGCATGCTTGCAGGGTTGCGCTTCGCGCAAGCCGTAGGCACGGACCGCATTTACACGCGCATTCATCAACTGGCGCGCCGGACGTATGAGCGCGCGGCGCGGCTGCCGTATATTCAATCGCTGACGCCCAACGACGACCGCATGTTCGCGGCGCTGGTGGGTATTGAGTTCAAGCGCGATTCCACCGCGGTGTGGCAGGAGGCTTCGCGGCGCAAGATTTTTGTCAGCGGAGGCCAGCACGTGCGGCTGTCTTCGCACATCCACACGCGGCCCCAGGATATCGACGAGTTGTTCGACATCATTGAAAGTAAAATGGGCAAAGCATGAAGCTCCTGGTTGGCTGTTTTCTGAGCGCGGCTCTGTTCGCCGCCGACCCCACGTTGACCCCGAAATTGACGGATGTCGCGCGCGATGCGCAGAAGGTCCGGTCGATGATGAAGGCCGACGATCTGCAAAAGGGCTTGGCCTACGCAGGCGACCACGAGCAGATGCTATTCGCCATCGAGACCGCGAAGACCCCTGCTTTGGCGATCGACGACGAAAAGCCCGTGGCGATGACGAAAATCGACGCAACGCTATGGACGGCAGTGGTTCGCCTGAGCGCGGGGCGTTCACACCAGTTCCATTACGTGATCGACGGCGCGGCGTTCGGAGGCAGGCTGGACACGCCGGTGTTCATGCCTTCGTCCTATGAGCAGGCCGGCGTGCCGCAGGGCAAGATGTCGGAAAAACTGGTCCATACCAGCGCGATTTATCCCGGCATGCAGAGCGATTACTGGATTTACGTTCCCTCGCAGTACGACAGGTCGAAGCCCGCGGCGCTCATGATCTGGCAGGATGGCCAAGGGCACATCGCGCGCAACGGCCGTCGGACGCTGAACGTACTGGACAATCTAACCTATCAGAAGCGCATCCCGGTGATGATCAGCGTGTTCATTTCGCCTGGGAAGGTGGGCGACAAGGCCATGCGCAGTATCGAGTACGATTCGGTGAACGATACCTACACGCGTTTTTTGGATGAGTTGCTGGAAGGTGTGTATGCGCAATACAACATCCGGAGGGATTCATACAGCCGCGGCATTGCCGGCGAGTCGTCGGGCGGGATTTGTTCGTTCAACGCGGCGTGGCAGCATCCCGAGAAATATTCGCGCGTGCTTTCCACCATCGGTAGCTATACCAGCATTCAGTGGCATCCAGGACAGTTGGACGGTGGCAATGTGTATCCGAACAAGATCCGCAAGGAAGCCAAGCGGAACATCCGCGTCTGGCTGCAGGACGGCAGCGAGGATCTGGAGAACGACCATGGCAGTTGGCCTTTGCAGAACATCCAGATGGCGAATTCGCTGAAGATGAAGGGCTACGATTTTCATTTGCAGTTCGGCAACGGGTCCCATAACGGAGCCGATGCGAATGCGCAGCTTCCGGAATCGCTGGCATGGGTATGGCGCGATTACGATCCGGCAAAAACGGAGCAGGTCTACGAGCAGGAAGCCGCGGAAAAAGCGAAGCCAATGTTCCGCGTCCATATTTATAACCGTTAGGCTGCCCTCGGGGCGCGGTCTATGGCTGGCAGTTTGGGGTTTGCGCCAGGAGATCCTTGCGCAGCAGCTTGAATTCGCTGCCGGTCCACTGATAGTAATACAGACCGCAATCCTTAAAATCGGGGCAGCCTTTCAACACCAGCAGAGCGCTATCCCGCTGGAAGGCAATACCGAGGCTGTCAGGCAGGCACAGCGTGGATTTTGGCAGGGCGCCGAACGGCCCCTCGTATACGTTTCCTTTTTTCTCGTCCACCACGGCGATCTGAATGCATCCCGCGCCGCAACCCCATACCGCCAGAGCGAAGTGCCCCGCGAAATTGGGCCCTCGCGCGGCCCACTCGCGGATTTGGGATTTAAATGCCTTCTGCCCCGCGGTCGTCAGCTTCGGCACAGCGGGCGCGCCTTTGAATACCTCGGTGACGGGAAAATCCGCCGGCTTCAGCGCGGCTTGCACAAGCAACACAGCCAGCAAAACGGGAATCAAATGGTCTGCTCCGAAGTGATGGTTGCCCGCTTCTTGCGCCGCTCCATTCTCAGCAGCTCGCGGCGGCGGCGGATTTTGATGGAGTCGTCGAGCCTGCGCCAGAACTTGCGGAAATAGTCTCCGGCGGAAACCAAGCCGAAGATCATCACGGCCCACATGCAGATGATGGCCGGCTGCGTCAACCACTCCCAGCGGATACCGCCGATCACCAGCGCGATGGCCGCCACCTGGGCCGCCATTTTCGATTTACCCAGATCGCTGGCGGGGATGGTAATGCCGCTGGCCGATGCGATGGAGCGCAGACCGGACACCGCAAATTCACGGCAGATAATCAGGATCACCATCCATGCGGGGACGCGGTGAATATCGACGAGCGATACCAGCGCCGCCGAAACCAGCAGCTTATCGGCGATGGGATCGAGCAGCGTGCCCACCGTGGTGACCTGGGACCAGCGCCGCGCCAGATAGCCGTCCAGCCAGTCCGTGATTGCGGCTGCCATGAACACGCCCAGCGCGAAAATCACTCGCGAAATGGGGATCCAGCGATCCCAGATTCCATTGGGGTCGTCGGCCAGCAACGCGGCCACCAGCAGGGGCACAAGGAAGATTCGAGCGAGCGTCAGTGTGGTGGGTAAATTCACGCCGATGGTAAGATCATAACCCAGCTTGGGCTGGCTTCCAATCCCCCCGAAGCATCACGAAAATACTCACGTCCAGAAAATCGCCGTGCAACAGATGTGCGCCGCGGGCGACGCTCTCCCGGGTGAAGCCGAGCCTCTGGGGGATCGCTGCGCTTTTTTCGTTGCCCACGGCGCAATGGATGGTCACGCGGTTTAGCTCCAGATCGTCGAAAAGATGCGTGACAACCGCCTGGCAGGCGCCGGTGACGATGCCTTTGCCCTGTGCCGATTCCGCGATCCAGTAGCCGATTTCGCCATTGCGGTTCAAAAGGTCCAACTTATGCGTGCCGATGACACCGCATAGCTTGGCGTCGCGCCAGATCCCCGCCGCGAAGCCTTTGCCCGAGGCGAACTGGTCCAGCGAGGACTTAATGAAGCTGACCGAATCATCGACCGATTGCGTCGCGTCCACCCACGGCAGCCAGCGGCGCAGATATTCGCGCTCGCGGTCGACCAAGGCGAACACGTGGGCGGCGTGACGCTCCTGCAACAGCTCCAGGTAAACACCTTCGCGGATGGTCGTCCGGAACATTCAGTTCACCAGATATTTTTTAAGACGCCGCTTGATGGATGCCGGAGCTTCCGCTTCCACCTCGCAGGAGTCGCCGGTGTAACGCGTTGCGGTGACGCGTCCGCGCTCATGCAGCAGGTGCAGCGGCGCTCCGTCGGCGATGGGGAAATGGAACAGGCACTGCGTGACCGGATCGAGCAGCAGGGTCTCATCGATTTTCTTGAGCAGCGCGTCGAAGCCTTCGCCGGTGCGCGCGGAAATGGCCACCGCGCCAGCGGGTTGATGGTCGGGATCGCTCAAAATCCTGCGAGCGATGGACGCGGTGTCCGGCTGACCGGGGATTTTGTCCACCTTATTGAGCACCAGAATCTGCGGCTTGTGTGCCGCGCCGATTTCGCTGAGCGTCGCGAGCACGTGGGCGGTCTGCGCGGGCGCTTCTTCGGAACTGGCATCGACGACGTGCAATAGAAGTTCCGCCTCCACGACTTCTTCCAGCGTGGCGCGGAAGGCTTTCACCAGAGTGGTGGGCAGATTGCGGATGAAGCCGACGGTATCGCTCAACAGAGCTTTGCGGTGCGAAGGCAGGGTAACGTGGCGCACCGTCGGATCGAGTGTGGCGAACATCTTCGCGTCGGCCAGCACTTCGGCGCCAGACATGCGGTTGAACAGCGTGGATTTTCCAGCGTTGGTGTAGCCAACCAACGCGATGGTCGCCAGCGGCACGGCCTGCCTCTGCTGGCGCTGCGTGGTGCGGCCTCCGCGGACCCGATCGAGCAGCCGGTTCAATGCGGCGATGCGCTGATGGATGCGGCGGCGGTCGGTTTCGAGCTTGGTTTCGCCGGGGCCTCTCGTGCCGATGCCTCCGCCGAGCCGCGACATCGCTGCCCCGTGGCCGGTGAGCCGCGGCAAAAGATAATTCAACTGGGCCAGCTCCACTTGCAGTTTTCCTTCGCGCGTTCGGGCGCGGCGGGCGAAAATGTCCAGGATCAACTGCGTCCGGTCCAGCACCTTCACGTCCAGCGCCTTTTCCAGATTGCGTTGCTGCGTGGGAGAAAGCTCGCGGTCGAAGATCACCGTGGTGGCGTCATGGAACAGAATCTGTGCCTTCAGATCCTCCACTTTACCGGAACCAACGAAGGTGGCGGAATCAGCGCGCGGACGGGATTGGATTTGGGTTTCGACAACTTCCGCGCCCGCGGATGCAGCTAGTGCGGCAAGTTCTTCGAGCGAGTCCTCAGCGCTGATCGGTACGGCTCCCGGCGTAGGCTGCGGGGAGCGGGCCGTTAAGTTCAGGCCGACGAGAATCGCGATTTCCTGGCCGTTTGGCACTGTATTTCTTTGCTATTCCGGGTCGGCGATGGGCGCTCCAGGCGCCGCGTGTGCGGCAGCCGAGGTGGAATTGGAGGAAGCATGGAAGGGTTTCGACACCACCACCGTGGAGATGGCGTGTTTGAAAATCAACTGCTCCTGATTATTCGTTTCCAGAATCACCGAGTACTTGTCGAAACTCTTGATCCGGCCGGACAGCTTCACCCCGCTCATCAAATAAATCGTCAGAAAGGTCTTGTCTTTGCGAGCGTTATTCAAAAACGCTTCTTGTATGTTTTGGGCTTGCTTCTCCATGGAAGTTTCTTTCATATAGTTTGATGGATCAGCCGTTCCTATAGTCTACCGCGTTGTCACTCTTTATTCACGTTCGATCTGCACCAGCGTCTCGCGTTGCGGAGCCAGCAGGCCCTTCGGCAGCTTGGATCCGTACACCAGCCGTTCAACGAGCGGAACGGCTTTGCGCACGGTTTTCCCATGAAGAAGCAAGCTGCCCGCCACCAGCAGGGGATGCGGAATCGCCACACAGCAGCGTGCGCACATGTCGATTTCCGCGGCGCGTCCTTCCGCATGCAGGCGGCGCAGTTTGCGCATCTCGTCCGAATTGTTGATGGCCTCAAGCGTCTGGTCCGGCAGGCGTCCGATGGGTTCGCCGTCGAGCGCATAGCTCTGGCAGCAGGGGAACACGCGCCCGTCGTGCTTCACATACACAGGGCCGCGCCACAAGTAGTGACAGACGCGTTTGCCGGCGGGTTTCCGAGGGGCGTCCGGCTGCAGGACGTCGGTCTCATCCTCTTTAATGCGCACCTGATCGACGCCCGGGACGGTTTGCCAGAAACGCTGGAAGTCGTCCACCTCGGCGGCGTTGTTTTGCATGCGGACCATCTGCACCACGATTTGCAGCTTGCTGCCTTTTTCATGCTTCCGCCGGGCGAAGCGCACGAAATTATCGCGGACGCGCTCGAACTTCGCACCCTTGCGGTTGATCTCGAACGATTCTTTCGCCGCGCCGTCGAAGCTCAACGTGATGTGCGCCAGGGGCGTTGCCAGCAGCTTTTCAGCCGCCGCTTCGTCCAACAGGACGCCGTTGGTGGAAAGTAAAGTGGAAACGCCATGCTGTTCGCAGTAGACGATACGGTCAAAGATTTTCGGGTCGAGCAGAGGCTCGCCCAGGCCGATCAGCATCATGTGCTCGCCGGTTTTCGATGCCCCGCTCACCAGGGATTGGAACACGCGGTCGTCCATATCCTCCTTGGGCTGGGGATGCGTTTCCCGGGGGCACATGGGGCAATAAAGGTTGCACTTCGCCGTCGTTTCGACGATATACTCCACCGGCAGCCCCGGGACGCGTTCGCGGCGGAGGAGGTAGGAACAGAGCAGCTTCGCGCGATTTATAAATCTCATGCGCTCTCTTATCATCTCATCAATGGCTCTTTTAGCAGGCGGAACCGCCTGCCCAAACTCGAAAAGCTTAAGGTGGGCTAGGCGGTTCCGTCTGTCGGGTAAGTCATCCAATGAATCGTGTTCGCAAATTGAACGACCGGGAGCCTAGGGAAAACGCCCGTTACGTCCTCTATTGGGCCCAGATGAACCGGCGCGTGGAATCGAATCACGCACTGGCGTTCGCTGCCGATCTGGCGAATGAACGCGGTGTGCCGCTGCTGTTTTACGAGGGGCTGACGTGCACGTATCCGTTTGCCAGCGACCGTTTCCACACCTTCCTGCTGCAGGCTGTTCCGGAGACGGCACGGCGCGCGGCTGCTCTTGGCCTCGGTTACGTATTCCATTTGCGGAAGCGCCGCGCGGATGCCAATGACGCGCTCTACCGCCTGGCCGCCAATGCCGCCGCGGTTGTAACAGACGACTATCCGACCTTCATCGCCGCGGATCACAACCGCAGTGTGCCTTCGAAGATCGACATCCCTTATTACGTGGTTGATTCCAGTTGCATCGTGCCCATGGCGCACTTCACCAAGCAGGAATACGCGGCCTACACCATTCGTCCGAAGATCCACAGGGTGCTGGCGGAGTACATGCAGGCGGTCGCGCCAATTCGCGTCAAGAGAAAATGGGACGCACCGGTTTCTGAGCTGCACTGTGAAGTGACCGATGAGAATATCGCTGCCTTGGTCGCTTCTTGCGAGATCGATCACTCTATCGCGCCGTCGAGCGAGTTTCAGGGCGGACGCATCGAAGCGGAAAGCCGCCTGCACCACTTCCTCGAACATAATCTGCGCCGTTATGCGAAGACCAGCAATCAGCCGTCGGAGCGGTCGACCTCCGGCATGAGTCCGTATCTGCACTTTGGGCATATTTCGTCGCTCGAGATCGCGCTGGCCGCGCAGGAACACGCCGCAAAGCACAAGTTGATCTCGACCGAATTTTTAGAAGAGCTGATCGTCCGCCGCGAACTGGCGTTCAACTTCGCGCGGTTCGGGCCCGATCCGACGACGCTGGCCGCGCTGCCTGCCTGGGCTCGCGCGACGCTCGCGAAGCACGACGGCGACAAGCGCGGCTGGATCTACACCCGCGAGCAGTTCGAGCGCGCCGAAACCCACGACCCTCTCTGGAACGCCACGCAGCGCGAGATGCTGCGCGACGGAAAAATCCACGGCTATTACCGAATGTATTGGGGCAAGAAGATCATCGAGTGGTCGGCCACGCATCAGGACGCATTGAGTGCGATGATTTACTTGCATGACAAATACGCGCTCGACGGCCGCGACCCGAATACCTACACGAACATTCTGTGGTGCTTCGGCCTGCACGACCGTCCGTGGACGGAGAGGCCCGTGTTCGGCATGACCCGCTACATGTCGTTCGACGGAATGAAGCGCAAAACGGACATCGACGCGTATATCAATCCGGTCATGCAGGGATCGCTGCTATGAGCGTCGCCATCACCGGAGCCACAGGATTCATCGGTAAAAAGCTCATGAGCGTCTACGGCACGGACGCACGCGCGGTTTCCCTGCGCGGATCGCTGGACGGGATCGCCGGGGCGGACGCCGTGATTCATCTGGCCGGCGAACCCGTGTCCCAACGCTGGAGCGAAGCGGTGCGGGAGCGCATCCGCACCAGCCGCGTAAGCGGCACGCGCCGCGTTGTTGAGACGATGCGCACCAAACCTCCCAAAGTACTGGTGTGCGCCTCGGCGGTGGGTTACTACGGCTCGCGCGGCGATGAAATTTTGACCGAGGCTTCTGCGCCAGCGGATGGATTCCTGGCCGACGTGTGCGTGGAATGGGAGCGCGAGGCGCACAAGGCTGAGGAGTTCGGCGTGCGCGTCGTCTGCATCCGCCTGGGCCTGGTATTGGGAAACGGCGGAGGCCTTGAAAAGATGCTGCTGCCGTTCAAGCTGGGCATTGGCGGAGTCATCGGCGACGGCAAACAGTGGATGGCGTGGATTCACGTGGACGACGCCGTCGGTCTGTTCCAACTCGCTGTGAACACGCTCACACTGAACGGGCCTGTGAACGCCACCGCGCCTAATCCGGTGACCAATGCAGAGTTCACGCGCGCGCTCGCCTCCGCACTTCACCGGCCGGCGGTTTTTCCCGTACCGAAGTTCGCTCTCCACGTGCTTTATGGAGAAATGGCTCGAATCGTGTACGCGAGCCAGCGCGTGATGCCGGAAGCCGCGCTTCAAGCGGGTTACCAGTTCCGCTATTCCCACGTGGACGCCGCGCTACTCTCGATTCTTGGCTGAGGCGGCCTCATTCGGCTGCCACAAAACCTCGGGCGCCGCGAGCGACTGATTCGCCCAGCGGCTGGCCACGAACAGAAAATCGCTCAAACGGTTCAAGTACTGAATCGCCTCGGACGGCACGGATTCGGTGCGGGCCAGCGAGATGGTCAGGCGTTCGGCGCGCCGGCAAACGGTGCGCGCGACGTGCAGTTCGGCGTTGATGCGCGTGCCTCCCGGCAGTACGAAGCTGCGCAAGGAAGGCAGGGCGTCGTTCAAGTCGTCGATTTCCTTTTCCAGCATCGCGATTTCAGCACTGGTGACGCGCGCCTGTTTCGGATGCACGTCCTCGGGGAGCGTTGCCAGGATCGAGCCGAGGTTGAACAACTCGTGTTGCACGCGCCGCAGCGTATCGAGCAGCAGGCCCAGCCGCGAGTTCGTCGTCACCAGTTCTTCGCAGCTCAGGACGGCGTGGCCGAGAAAGGCGCTGAGCTCGTCCACCGTGCCGAAGGCTTCGATGCGCGCGGCGTCTTTCATCACGCGTTGGCCTCCGACAAGGCTGGTCTCGCCCGTATCGCCTCGCTTGGTGTAAATACGGTTCAGCGCGATCTGCGGGTCGTTAAAAGGTTTTTCAGACACCTTTCCATGTTCGCACTCTCGGCGGGCGTAAACTAAAAGGTGCCATGGTCACGGCCACGAAATCCTATCGCACACTGAGCGGCCTCCCGGTTGACGCCTCTTACTCTACCCCCATTGACTCCGGCAAGCCCGGCCAGTTCCCCTACACGCGCGGCATCCACGATTCCATGTACCGCGGCAAGTTGTGGACCATGCGCCAGTTCGCCGGATTCGCGACGGCCGAGGACACGAACGCCCGCTATCGCTACCTGCTCTCGCAAGGACAGACCGGACTGAGCGTCGCGTTCGATCTGCCCACGCTGATGGGCTACGATTCGGACCACGCGGCGTCGCTGGGCGAAGTGGGCAAGTGCGGCGTGGCGATTTCTTCCTTGGCCGACATGGAAACGCTGTTCGCGGGCATCCCCTTGGCCGATGTCACCGTGTCGATGACCATTAACTCCCCGGCATCGATTCTGTGGGCCATGTACCTGGCCGTCGCGGAACAGCAGGGCGCGTCGCTCGACCGCGTTTCGGGCACCTTGCAGAACGACATTTTGAAGGAGTACATCGCGCAGAAGGAGTACATTTATCCTCCGCGTCCTTCCATGCGCCTGGTGACGGATTCCATCGAGTTTGCCGCCAAACATACGCCGCGCTTTAATCCGATTTCGATCAGCGGGTATCATATTCGCGAAGCTGGATCGACCGCCGTGCAGGAATTGGCCTTCACCTTGCGCGACGGCATGGAATACGTCGATTGGGCCCTGGAGCGCGGCCTGCCCGTCGATTCCTTCGCGCCCCGGCTGAGCTTTTTCTTTAACGCGCACAACGATTTTTTCGAAGAGATCGCCAAGTATCGCGCAGCGCGCAAAATCTGGGCCAATGCCATGAAAGACCGCTACGGAGCCGAGGATGAGCGCAGTTGGAAGCTCCGCTTTCATGCGCAGACCGCGGGCTGTTCGCTCACCTGGCAGCAGCCGCAGAACAACATCGTGCGCACCGCCGCGCAGGCCATGGCCGCGGTGCTGGGCGGATGCCAGTCCCTGCACACCAATTCGCTCGACGAAGCTTACGCGCTTCCCAGCGAGCACGCCGTCACCATCGCTCTACGCACGCAGCAGGTGATTGCGCATGAAACAGGCATCGTGAATGAGCCGGATCCCTTGGGCGGCAGCTATTTCGTGGAGCAACTCACGCTGGACGTGGAGGCCGCGGCGATGAAATACATCCGCCAGATCGACGAAATGGGCGGAATGATTCCGGCGATCGAGCGAGGCTTCCCGCAAACCGAAATCGCCAACGCCAGCTACGAATACCAGCGCGCCATCGAAACCGGCGAGCAGGTGATCGTCGGCGTGAATAAATTCACCGAGAAAGACGAAAAGCCGATTGAACTGCTTCAGATCGACGAATCGGCCGAGCGGCGTCAGGTGGAGCGGTTGCGCGAATTAAAGGCCAAACGCAGCGGCGCAGCCGTGGGAACGGCCCTGGCAAATTTAAAACGCGTGGCGGAGGGAACGGAAAATACCATGCCGTCCATCCTTGACGCCGTACGCGCCTACGCCACCGTGGGCGAAATTTCGGAGGCGTTCCGCGAAGTGTTCGGCAGCTACACGGAAACCAGCGTCCTTTAACGAACACAAAGTGCGGCGAGCGACGCCAGCAGGACATTGAGCGGCGAATAAAGGCGCGTATCCCAGTAGGCAAACTCGGTTCCCTTGATCGATTTGAAGAATCCGGTGTGCCTGAAATCTCCGACGGCTCGCGCCGCGAACGCCGCCGCCATGGCGATCAGGAGCCATTTTCGCAGACTCGCATCCATCCGGACGAGAGGCACCGCCGCGGCGATCGCGAAACTAATCGACGCGCCGAAGCACGCCAGGGAGCTGAGTTTCAGCAGAGGCTTTCCATCGACGATTGGATTCACCTTGTCGAGAGCCCATCGTCCGCCCAGGGCCCAATAGAGGTGCAGGAGGCAGAGCAACGACAGGATGCCCGAAAGAAACCAAGGGAACATTCTCGTCACTCCAATCTCGCGCCCCGCTCGGCCAGCATCATCACGGCTGACAATGCTGCTAGCAATCCCAGGAACTGCATCATGCCGGTCTGATCCGGCTCCGCCGCGGCGTCCTTGGTGAATAACCGGTAGATGGCGGCGATCGCGATCAAGATCAAAAACGCCTCGCCCGTCACCCACCACAGCACCGCCGCCGCGGCCAGGATGAACATCCGCTGCTGGCGTGTTTGGGAGGCGAAGCCGCGCGAGCCGTCAAGCTGCCACACAGGAATCAGGTTGAACAGATTGATCACGGCGCCGAAATGCGCGATGGCGTACCAGGCTTTCGCGCCGGTGAAGAAGCCTCCGGCCAGAGCCATCGTCGCCGCGCCCAGGCCATAGATCGGACCCGCGAGCCCGACGCGGGCGTCCTGAATCGGCGTGATGTGAAGCTGCTTCAAGCGGATGAACGCGCCAAGGCCGGGGATGAACATCGGCGCGCTGGCCGCGATGCCGTATTCGCGCAGCTTCAGCACATGGCCCATTTCGTGGATGTAAATGGAAAACACCATGCCCACAGCGAAGCGCCATCCATAGAGCGCCCAGTAGACGCCTACGAACGCCAGCATCGAAAGCAGTGTGCTCAGCTTGGTTAACCCGAGCAGCACCATTTTGCCCTTGCCGAGCACCAGCAGCAGTCCGGACCCGAGGCCGGCCGCCCCGCGCTTCCAGTTATGGCCCTGCTTCGGCTTTCCCCGCAATTCGGCGATGCGGTCCAGCACGCCCTGATACTCCGCCGATTCGGGAGGTAGCAGCAGCGCCGCGCGTTCCCACGCATCCTGCGCTGCTGCAACATCGCTGCGCGCTTCGGCCTTGCGGGCCTCGTCGAGAAGCGCCGCCAGATCCTTCAAGTGCGTGAAGGACTGGCAGTTCGGGCAGCGCAGCGCGTGTTCGTCCACGGCCGAGCCGCAGTTCTGACAGGATTGGGTCACCGTATACCTTTTACCAGTATCGCGTGAGGCCGCCGTGGGCGATACTAGGGGCATGCGGGCCTGTATTGCTGCTTTTCTTGCAAGCGCAGCTTTGGGGTCGAACGCGGTTCAAACGCGGTATCTCGATTTCGGTGATACAGGTCAGGCCAAGCTGCTCACGGCGGACGCGGCGGGCAACTTGTTCGCGGTCGGCCTGGTGACGGAAGCCTCCGGACTCGGCCAGATTCGCGTGATCAAGACGGACGCGAGCGGCAATGTTCTCGGCAGCATCGATTTCGGCGCCAATGCCTCTGATTCAGCGGCGGGAGCAGCCGTCGACGCGCAGGGCAATCTCGTGATCATCGGCTCAACTTCGTCTGCCAATTTTCCGTTGGTCAACGCACTCGCGTTGAATCCGCCGCCGCGCGTGCCCGCTGCGTTTGTCGTGAAAGTCGACGCACAACTAGAAACGATCCTGCTCTCCACTCTGCTGGGAGGAACTACGGGGACGTTTGCGTCCGGCAACGCCGTGGCCGTCGATTCCAAGGGAAACATCTACGCGGCGGGCGCGACCGACGAGATGAATTTCCCGGTGACCGCCAACGCCTTTCAAGCCTCGATCCCCATATTCGGAGTCGGCAACAATCGATTCGCAACCATCACCGAAATTTCCCCGTCCGGCCAGATCGTGTTCTCCACCTTCTATGCCGGAACCAAGTCGATCTGCCAGCCTCCGCTGTGCTTTGGCCACGGGACCGCGGTTCCCAGCGCCATTGCGGTGGACTCCTCCGGCAATGTTATCGTCGCCGGAAACACCACGCAGTCCGATCTGCCCACCACCGCCGGAGCATACGCGCAGCAATGCAGCTGCAATCAGGCCGGGTTTGTCGCCAAGTTCGCACCCGGTGGTTCCAAGCTCGTTTGGGCGTCACTGATTCCGCCCCAAGACAACAATTCCATGGCGCTTTCCTCAATGGCGCTGCAAGCGAACGGCATCGCCCTGGGCGGGGTGAGCACGCAAGCCTCGACAAGGCCTTTGGGCCTTGTGGCACGATTGGACCCGACCGGCAGCAAGCTCCTTTCCTCGACGAACGTCGGCGCCTTTGTCCCGACGATCGTAACGCCGCAGCCGATTGCCATCGATTCTCAAGGCCTCATCTGGACGACGGGCCCGCTTTATGTCGAAGCGCTCTCAAGCGAGGGCACAACCGTTTCGTCGAGCTTCACTACGCCCGCAGGCGCCTCCGGTCAGGCCATCGTCACCACCGCGAATGGGCCAGTCAGCCTTGGGCCGACCGGATCACTGCTGATCGGCGGTAATACGGAGGCGCCGTCGCTGCTAGGCGTCGCGAACTCTGCCGGAAGCAGCGTTTCGGGCATCGTCGCGCCGGCTGAATTGGTTTCGCTCTACGGAGCTGGCATCGGCCCGGCGACCGCGTTGAGCGGGCAAATCAGAACGTTGGACCCGGAAATCAGAACATAGTCACCAGCAATCTCAGCGGATACCAGGTGTTGTTCAACGGCGTGGCTGCGCCGCTCCTCTATGTTGGATCGCAGCAAATCAATGCCATCGTCCCGGTCGAAGCCGCGAACAGCCAGACCACGACGGTAAAGGTCCTGACGCCAAGTGGAACCATCGGCGGGCCAACGCTACGGGTACGCGCGTCGCAGCCGGCGGTTTTCGGCAGGCCCTACGCAGAGGGAACTTGGTACTTCGCTGCCGCGCTCAATCAGGATGGGACGGTGAATTCCCAGGCGCACCCCGCGCCGCCCGGCTCCATCGTCACTGTCTGGGCCACCGGCGCGGGACTCACGACGCCCTATTATCAGGACGGGGCCATTCTCGGTCCCGGCGGTCCATCGTACCTTTTTGCCACGGCAAACGTGTCCATTCCGTTGCCTGTGTCCGTGCTCGGAGGCAACGATTCAGTTCAGGTGCTCTACGCCAACGCCGCGCCGGACGCCGTGCAGGGCGTGGTGCAGATCAACTTTGTCACCACAGGAGGCGACACCTTCCGCCTCCAGATCGGCTCCGCCATCGGCGAGCCGTTTAGTATCTGGATTCCAGGGCTGTACATTTCCCCCTAAACTCTGCTTGCCGAATAGGTCTATACTGTGAAGGAGGTGCTCCACCTGCTCCCCGCTCAACGGGAAGACGGCGGAGTGATTCGTTAACCGAAATATGGATCATGGCAGGATCCGGGTTCTGGTCGCAAAGCCAGGCCTCGACGGACACGACCGCGGCGCGAAAGTAATTGCGCGCGCGCTTCGTGACGCCGGTATGGAAGTGGTTTACACGGGCCTCCGTCAAACGCCGGAGATGATCGTGAACGCCGCGCTTCAGGAGGACGTGCAAGTCATTGGCCTGTCCATTCTTTCCGGAGCGCACAACGCCATCGTGCCTCGGGTGATGGAGTTGTTGAAGGAAAAAAAGATGAGCGACGTGCTCGTCATTGTAGGGGGCATCGTTCCGGATGAGGATGCCCTTCAGCTAAAACGGCTCGGCGTAGCGCAGGTTTATCAACCCGGCGCATCGCTCGACGCCATTGTAAATTTCATCCGCAGCTCGGTGGTCCAGACTGCCTAATATCCAATGGCTCTCTCGTCCCCGCATGAAACGTATCTAAAGAAAGCAAGAATGCAAGACAAACTCAATATTGCGGTGTTCGTCGATTACGACAACATCGAGATCGGTCTGAAGTCGACGCTCCGCCGCGAGTTCGACGTATCCCTGGCGCTCGACGCGCTGAAAGAGCGCGGAGACATCGTCGCCAAGTTCGCTTACGCCAACTGGGGACGGCAAGATGGAGCCACGCGCCAGATGGCCGAAAACGCGGTGCAGATGGTGCAGCGCATCCCCTCGCCGCGCGGCGATAAGAACGGAGCCGACATCAACCTCGCGCTCGACGCCCTGGAAATGGCCTTCACGCACACCCATGTGAACGCCTTCGCCATCGTCAGCGGCGATTCGGATTTCATTCCTTTGGTCAACAAGCTGAAGGAGTACGGGAAGACGGTGTTCGTGGTGGGCGGCAAAGCCTTTACCTCCACGATTCTCCAACAGAATTGCCACGAATTTATCAGCTTCGAATCGCTGATGTCGGACGTGCCTACCCCCGTGGTTCTGCCCGGTGAAGTGCGCGTGCCGCGCGTGGAGCGCGGTGATCGTCCTGAGCGGACGGATCGCGGACCTCGTCCGGAGCGCGGCGAACGGCCTGATCGGGGCCAGGATCGTGGACCGAGAGGCGCTCGTCCCGCACCGCTGGATCTGGCGCAAGCCATTCCTCTCGTGGAGCGCGCTCTGCAAGTGCTGGAGCGCCGCGCGGTGCAGCCGCAGTTGGGCTTGCTCAAGTCCACCATGCTGCAACTGGACCCGGCGTTCAACGAACGCGCGTATGGCGCATCGAGCTTCTCAGACTTCGTCGAAAAACTGAAGCGCGCCGACCTGGTGAACGTCACCGGATCCGGTGGACGTTACGTGATCGAGCGCAAGACGTCATCGTCCGCGCCCGCAGCCGCCAATCTCAAGCCGGAAGACCTGCTGCCGCCTCTGCGCGACGTGCTGGAAAATCATCGCCTGGAGTTGGAACACAACTGCCCCGTGGACGATTTGGCCGGCTGGTTCAAAACCGAGCAGGAACATTTCGACGTCAGCGCCTACGGCTTCCAGAGCTTCGTCGAATTTTTGAATTACGCGCAGGATAAAACGGTGGTCCGCCTCGAGCCTTTGGAAGGCGAGGGCGGCATGAGCGTGACGTTGGGTGCCGAGTTTTATCCGCCTGCCGAGCCGCCGAAGCCCGAGCCGGAACCTGTGCACGAGATCGAGGAAGAGGACGAGCCTCAGCCGTACGTTGAAGGCCAGCCCACGATTTTCGAGCCGAATCCTCCGCCTGCCAAGGCGAAGAGAGCTCCGGCCCGGAAACGCGCTGCGTCACCCAAGGGAGCCGGCGCCGCGCGACGCGCGCCTCGCCGCAAGAAGACCGATTAATTTATGGCCATCGAACGGATTTTTCCCGATTCCGTGCCCACGCCGCGGGGGCCTTATTCCCCCGCCGTGCGCGCCGGTGATTTTATCTATGTGTCGGGGCAGGGCCCCATCGATCCGGATACGGATAAGATGTCGTACGGCGATATCCAGCATGAAACAAGGCTGGTGTTAGGCAACATCAAGCGGATCTTAGAAGGCAGCGGCGCGTCGGTCGCGGACGTGGTCAAATGCAGCGTTTTTTTAAGAGACGGGCGGGAGTTCGGGCAGATGAATGAAGTCTATGCCGAATTTTTCGGAGGCCAGAAGCCGGCCCGAACCACGGTGGAAGCAAAATTCGCCGATCCAACCATGCGAGTAGAAATCGACTGCGTCGCGTACAAGCCGAAATAGGTCATCTGCCCGCATGCTGACGCATGGCGGTTCCGCGCAGCCCCCCGGCGTCAGTCGGGGGACGACGCCCTTATCCTAATTCCTCGTTGATGATTTCCTTGATGCGAACGGTTTCCGTGTGCAGGTGCGCCCGTTAGCCCGCGCATATTTACTGGACTGTCGCTTACCCCTTCGCCTGCGGAGGCTGGTAGCCTGGCGGGAACGCTGCGCCTTCTCCAAAGAAGTAATCTTCCATCTGCTTGAGGATGAACTCCTGCGCCTCGGTGGTGCCCAGGTTTAGGCGGTACTCGTTCATGATCATCTTCATCTGCTCGATCCAGAGCTTCCACGCGGCGAGAGAGACATTCTCGTAAATCCTCTGGCCGGCCGGATTGTCGAAGGGGACCTCGTCCAGGCCGGGCATCTCGCGCTGGAACTTCACGCAAAAGACCTTATGACCCGTTCTGTTCTGCTCCTCGTTGCCACGAGGATTCATCGCACCGCTTCCGCAACCCATACTTAATACGATATCAGGTTAAGCCGTGGCTGCCGGAGCCTGCGCCGCGCGCTTGGCCTTCACGGCCTCCATGTATTCGGACAGCTTCAGAGGCAGACGGGCCCCTTTCTCCATGTGGCGTTGCACGGCCTTTTGGTACCGGCGCAGAGTCTCGCGCTTGGACGACTCCCGCAGGTTGCAGCTTTCAATATCCAGGAGCAATTCAACCTCCCACGGCCGGAAGGTATTGCGGTGCATATTTCCGCGAAGCAGCTCCTGAATGAGGCGGTTGAACTGCGCCAGTACTGCGTCGCTATCTGGTAAAGAATCCTGCATACGGTTATCCGTTCTATCGGCCCGTTACAACGGAATGTTAACACGTATAGACGGAGCTTTGCACTCTAGATCGAAAATGGATACTAGCTTAATGAAATCAACGAATTGCGAGCTCCCATCAGTTCACGCTGGCCAGCCACTGGTGGATTTTTTCGAGCCTCCGCTCAATGTCTGCCCGGTCGGAGGCGTCTGGCTCCAGTTCCAGATATTTTTCCAGATCGCGCCGCGCAGCCTGGTACCGCTTCAGTTCCAATAACAGCCCGCCCCGGCTCTTGAACGCGGCGGCTTCGGGATAGCCGACGATTAGCCAGTCCATGGTGGTGACGGCGCGCTCGAAATCGTTGGTGCGCAGGTACACCAGCCGCATGTTGTGCAGCATCCGCATGACGATCTGCTTCTTCGTCACGCGCGCCAGGATCGATGGGTCGAAGCTCTGCATACCGGCCAGCACGAAGCAGTCGCGCGCGCTGATCGCCTTGCCGCCGTAAGGATCGATGAACGTACTGTAATTACCATCGTCGTACTGCATCACGAAATGCCTCGGCAGCCCGATGCCGAATAAGGGCATGTGCAGGCGCCGTCCAACTTCCATGTAAAGCAGCGATAGCGTGATGGCGATTCCCGTGCGGCGCGTCAGCACCTCGTTCAGGCAGCTATTGCGAGGGTCAAAAAAATCCGTCTCGTTGCCGTGGAAGCCCATTTCGCCGAACAGGAAGCTTTGCGCGGTCTCGACGAACTCGCGGCCGTCGTTGAAATTGCGCAAGCGGTCGCCCAGCTTGGACGCCAGTTCGTTCAACTGCGCCAGATAAGGCTCGGGCTCCAGATCGGGGAATTGGATGGTGGCCAGTTCCAGCGCGGCGCGATCCAGGCGGCCTTTGGGCGGATCCTCTTCGAGAATGTGGCGCAGATGGTTCATTTGGCGCGCAGGTAGGCGTCGTCGCCGCGCAGCCAATCTTCGCGGCGCGGAGAAAACAGATCGAACACCAGGCAGTCCTCGATCACCTCGACAAAGTGCGGGACGTTGGGAGGGATGCGAATGGTATCGCCCGCGCCGGCCACGGTTTCCACGCCGTCCAGGTTGAACTTAATGCGTCCGGACTGAACCATGGAGACCTGCTCGTTCACGTGATGATGCTGCGGGACATAGGCGCCCTTCTTCAGTTCCAGCCGTGCGATGGTCATGTTGTCGCCGTGAATCACCTGGCGCATCAGCAGCGGATTCATCTGCTCTTTTTCGACGGAGTCCCAGTTGTAGGCAGGCATGTTTTTATTTTACGACCGGCAGGGTGAGCGCAAATTCGAACTTGAGGCGCGCGTGAGCCTCGCGCAAGGCCGCAATCGAAGCTTCGCGTGTTTCCGCACGGGCGAAGATAAAGCCCAGGTAGCTTGCGCCCTCGGGCAGAGGCACCATCGACTGGCCTTGCTTGGCGGTGATCGCGACGTCTTCGATGCCGGCGACTTTGCGCGCTTCTTCGAGGCCCCCGGCGCTTTCGAAAATGCCCGCGCGAGGAATCGGGATCATCATTACCGCATGCGCGCCTGGCTCTAGTCGCTCGTGTGAAATGTCCTCGCCGATGGCGTGGCGGAGGATCAGCTCTTCCAGCGAGACATCTCCCGAGAATCGCAGCACGCGAGCGCACAGGCCTCCAATGGGACGCGCCGCGACCTCCAGCATGTGGACGCCTCGATCGTTGACGCGCATCTCCGCGTGGATCGGCCCGTCGGTCAGCCCAAGCGCGGTGACGGCACGCTGCGCTTCTTCAGAAATCGCGGGCTGCGGCGGCATGGTGACGTAGATCGTCTCTTCGAAGAACGGGCCGTCAAGCGGGTCCGGCTTGTCGAACAGCGCCAGCACCTGCAAGCGTCCCCGTGTGACAATGCCTTCGAGCGCGTATTCGTGCCCGGGAATGAAGTCTTCGACGAGGAGCGGAGGCTCGGCGATGTCGGCGATGCGAGCGAATGCGGCGCGAAACTCCTGAGTGTTGTTGGCACGGATCACGCCTCGGCTCCCCGATAATCCCAGAGGCTTCACGACGCATGGATAGCGTGGCTCCTCCTCAGGCGTCTGCGTCAGCCGGAAATTTGGGGTCGAGAGCCCGGCGTCATAGAACTTCTTGCGGGCTAGAAATTTGTCTTTCGAAGCACGAACGGCTTCTGAAGGATGGAACCGCAGCCTGAGCTGTTCAGCCAGAACGGCGGCGGCGTAAGCAGGCTGATCCCCCACCGCGACGATGCCGTCCGCGGCAACCTCATCTACGGAAGGAGCTTCAAACTTGATCGAAAGGGCGCCGTCGCCCCAGGGATCGTCTATTTTATGGCAGCGGTCCGTGGCAAGCACAAGCTCGACCCCGGACCGCTGCGCGGCATCAGCGAAGCTGCGCGTTTGATACCCGGTGGTTGCGGCCACGAGAAGAACGCGCATGCTTCGATTTTAGAATTACCAGCGCTTCTGGCGTCCGCCGTCACGTCCGCCGCCGCCGCCGCCGAAGCCGCTGCGCTCGGCCTTGGGGCGAGCTTCATTGATGGTCAGGTTGCGGCCGTCGAGCTCCTGGCCGTTGAGCGAATTGATGGCGCGCTCCGCTTCCGCGTCGCCCGACATTTCGACGAATCCGAATCCCTTGGCGCGACCTGTGTCGCGGTCCGTGACGATGCTAACGCGATCGACCGCGCCGTACTGTTCGAATAACGAACGAACAGAATCTTCCGTGGCCCCAAAACTGAGGTTGCCTACAAAAATATTTTTCAAGTGAATTTCCTTTGAATTGCGAACATGGATCGAGGGCAGGATCGGACAAGGGCGGTTGGACCGGACTGATGCGAAAGAGCCAAAGTACTACGTTCACTAGTATGGCACAGTTTTTGGTTTTGGCTAGCCCAAAGTTGGTTTTGGCCCCGCCACTGGGTGATTTCGGTTTCTGCAAAAACGAAGCCGATGCCTCCTTCAATGAGGTTATCGTATGGCTCCGGGCTGGATCGCGGTGGTTGGAAGTGTAGGTGGTTGGAAGTGTAGGTGGTTGGGCCGGTGAGGGTTTCGGGTTCGGTCGGCGGGTTATTGGCGTGGGCTCCAGGTCGGGATTTCCCCGCACTTACGCGCGGGGTTGTAACGGGGTACGGCTGGCACACCCCGGCGATTTTATCGTCAGCGGCTCGGAATTATAGAAGAGCCACCTGCTCCTCCGTGGGCTCCGCTCAACAATACCAGGGTTCATCCAAATACGGTTCCGCGATGCGCGGCATCACTTGGAAACTCTCCGGCAGTGGATCGTTGCCTGCTTCCTCCCAGATCGCCGCGAAGATTTGGGTGCGCGTTTGGCTTTGCTTTTGCAGCCGATCGACCAGGCGGAACACTCTTGCGCCCAACGCATCCACCGCTGGATCCGTGTGCGTCCATGGATGCACCAATTGCACCTTATTAAAAGGACCTGCGACGGCGCGGATGTCTTCCAACTCCAATAGTCGCGAGTTCGACGTGATCAGCAGTCGCAGCGCCAACTGCACGCTGGCGACGCTCTCGACTAATTGCAGGTCGCGGATGGCGCGCAGCAGCTCCCTATACGATGAGAGCGTCGTCCATGGCGTGAAGGCTAAGAACGTCGGTTGCATGGACAAGCCCGCTCCGCACGTCAGTTTCACGGCTTCGAAAAAATCGGCCCTTGTATGCCCTTTTTCCAGCTTCCTCAGAACGGCATCGTCCAGCGATTCGACGGCCGCGACCACGAATAGGCAGCCGGTTTCCTTCAATGGACGCAGCAGGTCGCGATGCTTCAGCAGGTGCTCCACTTTGATGGTCGCGTCGTAGGTGACCTGGGGAAATTCGGCGTGCAGCGCTTCGACGATGCGCATCGCGTGCGACGGACCATTGAAAAAATCGGGATCGCCAAACGTGACATGCCGAGCGCCCGATGCAATCTGCTGGCGCAGGTCTTCCATGACGATGTCGCGCTGCACGACGCGGAATTGGCCTTCATAAACGGGCACGATGGGACAGTGCCGGCACAGATGCTTGCATCCACGGGAGGCTTCGACATAAGCGACGGCTTTTCTTTCACCAGCCTGGCGAAGTCGCGCATAGTCGCTTGTGAGTCCGGCACGATCCGGTTTCAAAAACTGCAATTTATCGAGGGAAATTTCAGCGACGCTCTTGCCCGACGCCCAATCGACAAGCGCTTGTTCGTACTCGCCTCCGATGACCGCCTCCGCGCCGGCCTCCTTTAATAGGTCGGCATTCAGGGGCGCATACAGGCCGTAACAAGCAATACGAGCCGACGGGTTTGCGCGCCGCACGCGCTCGATCCAGGGCAATGCCAGACGCGTCGCGGTGTGCATGGGCAGAGAGAAAGCTACAGCGTCAGCCTGCTTGACGAGGCTCAGCGAGAGGGAATTTTTGGCTAGATCTACGGCAGTAACTTCATGTCCCGCGCGCACGAGCCAGGCCTGGGGCGAAGCGAGCCCGAGCGGCTGATGGCCCAGCTCATACGTCGAGACAAGGACTATCTTCAATGCTTATTTGGTCTTCTTCATCTTGGTCTGCTTGGCGATGATCATATCCTTGATACCGTCGTAGGTCTTCTGCGGAATGATGTTTTTGGTCACCAAGTCGTCTTTGCCGGAATAGGGGCGGGCCGCAATAATCTTCGCCGAATACGCGTCGCCAATCCCCGGGAGCGCCTTTAATTGGTCCGCCGTAGCCGAATTGATATCGACCAGAGCGGCCTTCGTAGCTTTAGTCGAGGTTTTCGTCGTGTCCTTCGTCTGCCCAACGGTGGTGAAAGCCAGCACCGCCGACAGGAAGAAAGCCGCGAGGATTCCTCCGAAACGTGTTTTTGTCATCTTTATAGTGTAATGCTGTAAAGAATGATCGGCATCGTCGCCCAGCTCCGCCCCACCTTCCGCTATTGGATGAAGACCGAGGTCCACGTTTACGCGTTCTCGGTGGCGGCGAATGTCCTGCTGTCGTTCTACCCGTTTCTGATCGTGGCGACGTCGGTGGCGTCTAAGATTTTTGGTTACGTGCCGGCGCTTTCCGCCATCGATCTGGCGCTGAGCGATTTCTTTCCCGACGCGCTCGGCACGTTTCTGCGCCACAACCCTCCGCCGCGCGGCAACATCGAAGTCATCTCGCTCTTCCTGCTCATGTTTACCGCCAATGGCGTGTTTGAGCCTATGGAAGTGGCGCTGAACCACGTGTGGGGCATTCGCACGAACCGCAGTTTTTTCCGCAACCAACTGGTGAGCCTGGCACTGATTTTCATTTGCGGAGGCCTGATTCTGGGCTCTCTGTTGCTGACGGCATTTTCGCAGGAATCGTTCAAAACGATCACCGGAGGCCTGCCGGCGTGGATGCCGCAGTCGCTTCTGGCCTTCATGCCGCTAGTGATTTTTAAGATGGCGGCTGTACCGGTGACGGTGTTCGTGCTGTTTCTGATCTACCGCTTTCTGCCGAACGGAAAGCCTCCGGTGGGGCGCGTCATTCCGGCGGCCATCGTGATCGGAATTCTGCTCGAAGTGCTGAAACACATCAATCGATGGGTGTGGCCGGGGTTCTATAAGAAACTGGACCGCGAATACAACGTATTCAAGAATTCTGTCACGCTGATCCTCATCGGGTTCCTGGTGTCGATGCTGGTGCTGGCAGGAGCCGAGTGGTCGGCGCGCGGCCACAAATTGGACCAGGAGGAACTCAATGGCTAAGCTGGCTGTCATCACCGGAGCGTCGAGCGGCATCGGCGCGATGTTCGCCCGCAAGCTGGCCGCGCGCGGCTACGATCTGCTGTTGATCGCCCGCCGCGAGGATCGCCTCAAATCGCTGGCGACGGAGCTGGCGGAGCTCAACCACATCGCCGCCGGCGTTCTGTCCGCCGACTTGTCCACCGGCGCTGGACGCGAGGCGGCTGCCGCGCTCATTGGCGGGGCGGGGAACCTGAGCCTACTGGTGAACAACGCGGGCTTCGGCACCATGGGATTCTTCTCCGAGACGGACGTAGCAGGGCAGTTGAGAATGCATCAGCTTCACGTGATGGCGACCGTTCATCTGACGCACGCGGCGCTGGCCAACCTGGTTCCGCGTCGCGAGGGAGGCGTAATTAATGTATCCTCCGTCGCGGCCTTTACCACCACCGCAGGCAGCGCCAGCTACTGTTCCACCAAGGGATGGATGAACCATTTCACGTCGGCCTTGTATGCAGAGCTGCAGGCGCGCAAGTCGCCAGTGAAAATCCAGGCGCTTTGCCCGGGCTTCACGCTATCGGAGTTTCACGACACGCTGGGCATGGACCGCTCGGGCGTCGCGAAGCAATTTTGGATGACGGCGGACTTCGTCGTCTCGGAATCCTTGAAGGCGTTCGACCAGGGTCACAAGCTGTACGTGGTCCCAGGCTGGCGGTACAAAATATTGACGGCGTTCCTGCGGGCGATGCCGGAGTGGGTGGTGCGGAAAGCGTCCAGCGGAGGAGCGGCGCGTTATCGGAAGCAGAAGGCTTAAAAAGGGTATTCGCGCACTTCCAGCGGCAAGTGATACACTCGTCATTTCTAGCCTAGGTCTAGCCAAGGAGCACTTTTTTATGAACTCAAATCCTTCCCGCCGCGATGTCGTGAAGATGGCCGGCGCCGCATCCGCCGCCGTCGGGCCCTTTATCCAAAAAGTCCGCGCCGCCAACGAACAGGTACAGTACGGATTCATCGGCACAGGCAGCCGAGGAACCTATCTGCTGGGGCATCTAGCCAAGATCGACGCGGGACGCTGCGTCGCTGTATGCGACATCGATCCCACGCACGCCGACAAGGCTGCGGGCGTCATCGGCACCAATCCGCAGAAGTTCAAGGATCACCGCGAGTTGCTCGCCGCCAAGAACGTCGATGCCGTGATGATCGCGGTGCCGCTGTACGAGCACTTCCGCGTCACCAAGGACGCGCTCGAAGCCGGCAAGCACGTGTTCTGCGAAAAGAGCCTGGTGTTCAAGCCGGAGGAAGTCCATGCGCTGCGTGCATTGGTCGCTGCGCGTCCCAAGCAGGTGATGCAAGTGGGCCTGCAGCGCCGCTACAGCAAGTTTTACCAGGCCGTGAACGACATGGTGACCAAGGGCGTGCTGGGCGACGTAAAGCATGTTTATGCGCAATGGCATCGCAACGACGTGTTCCGCCGCACCTCGACTTGGACGATGAAGCCGGGCGGGCGCACCAATCCCGGCAACTGGCGCTTGTTCCGCGAATTCTCCGGAGGTCCAGCGGCGGAGCTTGCCTCGCACCAGATCGACGTGGCCGATTGGATGCTGGGCTCGACGCCCGATTTCGTGGTGGGCGTGGGCGATAACAGCACTATCATCGACGGGCGCGACATTTTCGATAACCTCGAACTGATCTTCAAATATCCGCAGGGCAAAAAGATGATCTGGAGCGGCGTCTGCACGTCCTCCCACCTGCCTTTGTTGAACGCACAGCGTACTGAAATGGGCGAGATGATCATGGGCACGGAAGGCTCGGTGCACATCACCGTCGGCGACGATAAGAATCCCGTTCTGGCTATGTGGTTCCCGGAGCCTCCCAAGCCGCAATCCGCCAAGACGGAAAGCAAGGAAAAAGATCATAAAGCAGGCGCAACCATGGTGAGCGCCGCCGGTGGACGCGCGCTGCCCATTCTGTTGAACAAGGATGTGGTCACGCCCGACGACAGCTTCCTCAACCGCGAAATGAAATATGCGCGCCAGTGGCTGTATCGCAAAGGCGTCTCGAATCCGGAAGAGGACAAGAATCCGGTGGACAACGAGCTGGAAGCGTTTCTCGATTGTTGCAAGACGCTCAAGAAGCCTGTGGCGGACGTAGAAGTGGGTCTGCACGACTCGATCGCGGTGATGTTCTCCAACATGTGCGCCGATCAGGAGCGCCGCGTGTTCTTCAACGAAATCGACAAGATGGGCTTACCGGGCGGGAAAAAAGGTTAGGTGGAAAAAGGGGGGACAGCCGCTCTGTCCATCGTCGAACGGTATTGTAAAGTGGAGATTTGAATTTGGGGACAGAGAAGTCTGTCCCCATTTCGCATATTTTAGGAGGATCCCCGTGGATCTGAATCTGACGCCGGACGAGCTCCGGTTCCGCGATGAAGTGCGCGCATGGTTCGCCGCCAACGTTCCCAAGGATTGGGTGAAACGGCGCGACGAAGAGGAATCGCTGCAAGGGCGCTTCGATTACCTGTGCACTTGGCAGCGAAAGCTATACGACGCCGGGTGGGCCGGCATCTCCTGGCCCAAGGATTTCGGCGGACGCGGCGCCAGTGTCATGCAGCAGGTCATTTTCATTGAGGAAATGGCTCGCGCCGAAGCGCCTCCCATGGCCAACGTCATCGCGCTCGGCCTCATCGGACCCACCATCATCGCCTTCGGCACGCCGGAGCAGAAGAAGCGCTACTTGGCGAAAATGTTGTCGGCGGAGGAAATCTGGTGCCAGGGCTTCTCAGAGCCCAATGCGGGCAGCGATCTGGCGTCCCTGGGGACCACCGCGGTGCTGGACGGCGACCACTTCATCGTCAACGGACAAAAGTGCTGGACCAGTTACGCATGGACCGCCGATTGGTGCGAGTTGGTCGTCCGCACCGACCCCTCGGTCCCCAAGCATAAAGGCCTGACCGCGCTGCTGGTGGATATGAAAAGCCCTGGCGTCGAGGTTCGCGGCCTGAAGCAGATGAGCGGCGAAAGCGAGTTCGGCGA
>Ga0075029_100000342_pt1 | contig 26621 bp, 36 predicted proteins | sample LitLauG_LLR_2013_FD_71391 | JGI IMG/M metagenome (GOLD analysis project Ga0075029, IMG submission 71391) | Freshwater sediment microbial communities from North America - Little Laurel Run_MetaG_LLR_2013 | ecosystem: Environmental > Aquatic > Freshwater > Creek > Sediment | place: USA... | reverse complement strand
ACCACGGTCTCGATGGTGTTGAACCATGCTCCTTTGGCTAGCTATATCCCGGAACCGACCAAGCGGCGCATCATCCACGTGGCGGAAGGACTAGGCTACCAACCGAATCCCTTCGCCCAGGCTCTGCGCAGTCATCGCAGCCACACCATCGGGGTGATGGTGCCCGACATTGCAGATCCCTACTGCGCCCAGATTCTGCGCGGGATTGAAAACAGTTTTTCGAGATCGGGCTATCTTCCCTTCTTGGTGGATATCCAGAACAATCGCTCCCTCTTCAAGAAATACCTCAATGTTCTGCTGGGAAGGCGCGTCGAAGGGCTGATCATTCTCGCCAACTCGCTCTCTTTTGAGACGGAGCTCTTGAGCGGCTTAGAAAGTCGGAAAATTCCTTCCGTTATTCTGGGCCGGAAGCCCGAGACCTACGCTCTGAGCTGGGTCGCCACAGACCACGAACTCGGCACACAACTGGCCCTCGAGCACCTCCACCGCCTCGGCCACCGAAAGATCGCTTTCATCCGAGGGCCGAGCATGATTGTCGACAGCCAACATCAATGGGATGGAATCTGTTCTTTCGCTTCCGGCGCAGGCTTGGAACTGGATCCAAGACTCGCGGTTACTTTGAGTGATCCTTTCTCGAGTTATGAAGGTGGATACGAACGTACGAGAGAGTTACTCGCCCTCAAGCTTCCTTTCACGGCTCTCGTGGCCTTCGATGATATGACTGCTTTCGGTGCTATCCGAGCGCTGATCAGCGCTGGCCTGAGGGTACCCCTAGACTGTTCGGTAATCGGATTCGATGATATTCCCGCCGCTGCCTTCTACAATCCCGCGCTGACCAGCGTCCGGGAACACATGGAGAGCCTGGCTTCGATGGGAGCAGAGATTCTTATGGAGGCCATTCGTGCCCAGCGGAAGAACACGGCGGTCAGCCCGGTTCATCAAAAAGTGAAGCCGGAATTGATTGTCCGGGAGTCAACCGCTGCGCCCTGTTAATTCCCGAGCATTCCGCGGGCCGTGGTTCCGGCGGGAACGCAACGGAATTGATTTTTCAGGCTAGACACGGTCCTTCGACAGCAGCTGTGAGTTCTTGAGTGGTCGGCATCGTAATGGCTAAATGGGCAGAACACGATCACGCCTTCCTGCGATCGCAGCCGAGCCTGAGCCTGCCGTCTCCGCTGCGCTCGCCCTAGACCCGTGACAAAGAAAGGTTCTCCTGCACCTCTCCAAGGAAAATTTCCCTTTGACAAGCAACAGAGAGTCTAAAGCCATCGCCAGTGATTGCTCCCAACAGGAAAATCCCCTGAAGTTAGAGTCGCCGTTGTAGCGGGCAACACACTTTTGAAATTCTTTTTCGGAGAGATCTTGGATCAGTTGCGAGAAAAGGGTGAGTCCAGAGTTCACCGGTCATTTTTCACCCCGTAGAGCGGCGGAAAGAGGTCAATCCAGCACAGCAGCCCCGAAAGTGGCAGGGCTGGCACTCAACCGATTGTGAATGGATTGTGACTCTCTGTAACCGTTGAAAAATGGCGGAAGCGAGGGGGGGTCGAACCCACCAATGACAGGATTACCTGCCACCCTCCGGTTTTGAAGATCGCACAGTGTGTTCTGAAGCGTTATGAAAATCTTCCACTTTAACTGATTCTTCAACCGCTTACCAGAACTAGGTTTTGATGCGTTCTGATCAACCCGTACCGGTTCTGAACATTGAACTATCACGTTTTTATCACAGCAGCTTACTGCTTCAACTAGCTTCGGGCCTCCACAAAAACACTCCCCAGTGGACGGGGCCTTCGACTATCATTCCGCAGAACCCGCGCGGGGAAGAGTCGGGCCTGTAGCGAGCAAAGACAATTGAATCCCGACGACTTGATTACGAAGCTCCAGTCCTGCATCTTGCGGCGCGGGCATAAGGAAACATAATGCCACTCCCGGAATTGTTGCGTTACACCTTTGGTAGTGGAGTTGTGGGTGGAGCAGCGGGCTTCCTGCTCAAGTCCGTTTGGGATCGATTTTGGAAGCGCAAGGATGAGCTCGAGGATTTGAGACGCACAAAGAACCTCGAACTGATCGAACGCCAGTTGTCAAACTTTTACTGGCCACTTTATTTCCGCTTACAGAAAGACAATGCGGTCTGGTCAAGATTGTTGGACCGCGATATCAGAAAAGACGACCAGCGACGTAAGGTGGCTGAAACAATCGAAAAGGATCTCCGCGTTTGCTAACACCGGTGGAGGTCGCATTTGTTATGGTGTTGCCGACGACGGTACTGTTGACGGCGGAGGGGTCACGAGGCTAATTCGAGGGAGGCAAACCGCTAAGGACTGGCTGGAGGCGGTCGTCCCGGCAGTCGTCGAGTACGAAATAGTAGGCTTGAACGTCTATGAAGTGCTGCCCAAAGCTGCGGGCTCCGTGATCGGACCTGATAAGGCGCTCTACATAGTTGACATTCCGGACAGCGAGCGCACTCCTCACCAATCGAAGCGGGACTCAAAATACTACGTGCGCCTAGGTGGCCGATCGCAACCGGCCTCGCACAAGCTCATCGAGGATATTCGCAACAGACGCAGGCATCCGGTTTTGGAATTGACATCCGCTAGGCTGCAGGTTCTCCACCTTCCGATCAACGACCGGGTTGTTAACTTCGATCCTGTGCTCGAAATATCCGGGGAAGCAAGCGTGCGTCTTTACCTGAATCTCAGAAATGTGAGCTCAACGATCATGGCAATGCACGCGAGTCTCAGAATTGACTATTTTCCAGGCTCTTCTTGGACAAACTATGACAATCTCACCGTGACTCGACGGGGCGAACCTCCACATTTTTGGGAATTCAGCGCTCCCATTTATCCGGGGATGGAAATTGCCCTGTGGATGGATGCAAACATTTCGTGCGTGTACGGAATCGTCAGCTCAGTTGCTCCACGTGGTGGCCCCTGGAGTTTTCCGGGAAGAGCGGCAGATGCGGTGGGCCTGCCATGGATGATGTTTGCGGATAATGCCCCTGTGAGAACAGGAATCCTTAGATTTGACGACCTCCGATTCGAGCAGGCGGCAGCGAACTACCTTGCTGCGCATCGAGATCGTAATCGAATTGCGATCACCTACCCGGATATTCTCACCCCTATTCGGGCAATCTAATCGAAATCGGTTCAGCGGACCCAGAGACAGCGCGGCAAGGGCGGGCGATCCGACGAAGTCTAGCGCATGGGACGCAGCCGAGTTGCTTCGCTCCGCGCCAGCACCAGCGACAGAGAAGTCAGAAACGCCCATGCTAAGCACACTCATCGAACAGTATCGAGAGGAGAAGATGCCGACACGGTACAGCACACGTCGCAGCTATGACGTATGGCTGCGAAAGATCAGTGCGTACTGGGGGAATTGCAGCATTACTGATTTACAGGCGCGCCCTGTAGAACTCTGGCTGCAATCTCTCAAGCTAGCACCGAAGAGCAAGGCGCATATACGCGGATTGCTTGGTATCCTCTGGGAACATGCGATGTGGCGGCAAGACATCCCGACCCAGCGGAATCCAGTCGAATTGGTAACCGTAAAGGATGCCAGCAAACGCCTGCGTCAGCCGCGTAGTCTAACGGTTGAAGAGTTCCGGAAGTTCGCCGCGCAGCTATCGAACCCATTCCACACGATTACGTTGCTGTGCGTGTGTCTGGGGCTGCGGATCAGTGAATGTCTGGCTCTCAAGTGGGAGGATGTGGATTGGCTCGATGGCAAGCTCACGGTAGAGCGGGGAATCGTGCGCCAGCGTGTTGCTGAAACGAAGACGGAAACCTCGCGAAAAACGCTGCACATTTCAAGCGATCTGTTGGAAGTTCTGAAGAGTTGGAAGCAAACCTCCCAGTTCTCAGCTGCAGACGATTGGATGTTCGCGTCGCCCGCGCAGCTTGGCCGTCAGCCATGGTGCTACGACGAAGTACTCCGCAGATTTTCCAGAGCTGGCGAAGATGCTGGAATCGGTCCCGTACTCACTCACTCAATGAGACATACGTACCGGAGTTGGCTGGACGCGGTAGGAACTCCGATTGCTGTGCAGCAGAAACTGATGAGGCATGCTGACATCCGCACCACGCTGAACGTTTACGGCGATGTGGTCACGGATGAAATGGAACGGGCGAGCGGCAAAGTTGCGAATCTGGCGCTAACTGATCGCGGAGCTGATCGCAGCACCCGTAACTGATTGAAAAATGGCGGAAGCGAGTGGGGGTCGAACCCACCAATGACAGGATTACCTGCCACCCTCCGGTTTTGAAGACCGGGACGATCACCGGACCGCATGCGCTTCCATCCTATTGAATCAAAAGCCAGTTGAAGGCGTTACCAAGGTTTGATTCGGTGCACGTTTCGGCGTGTTCGAAACCCTGGAAACGCGACATCATTATTGCATGCTCAAAGAAGACATGCAGATTCTAGTCCTTCAGGCTTTCGACAAGGGACTCACTCTCGGCCAATTCCTTCGATCCCTTCCCGGCTCGTCCAAGATGAGCAAGGAAGAACTGCAAGAGTACTCCAAGGTGTACGTGGAGATGCGGAACTCGGCGGTGACGGAGTGAGACGCCGCAGGATTCAGAAGGGGAGCGTGGTAGAGAGGAGCGGAAGGTGGTACGTCCGCTTCTACGACAAGGACGGGAAGATGGTCACGCGGTGGATCGCGGACAAGGACCACGCCCACCACTCGCGGACTTGCCGTCCTGTGAAGATTCTCCAGCAGGCGAAGATGCTGGAGGTGAACTCAGAGCAGGACGCGGCGGACAAAGGCTCGGAGATGTCCCTGTCCGACTTCTGGGTCGGGACGTTCTCCCCGTACATACAGGAGAACAGGCGTCCGTCCACCGCCGACTCCTACGAGGACCTGTGGAGGCGTCACATAAAGGATGCGCTCGGTCCCAAGTCGCTCGGCGAGATCAGGACCGCCGACGTGTCCTCGCTGCTGACCAAGCTGGCGGAGAAGGGTCTCGGGAGGAACACCGTCGCGCACATACGCTCGACCCTGTCCGCCGTCCTCTCCCACGCGACGAACCTGGGCCTGATCGACGCGAACCCCTGCCACGGCGCAAGGACTCTCGCCAAGACGAAGGACCCGAAGCCGACCGAGTTCTACACCGCGGAGGAAGTTGCGAAGATCGTCGCGGCCCTGGATGGGATGCCCGACACGCAGCTCGCGGTCGGGCTGTCGTTCTACTGCGGCCTCCGCACCAGCGAGATCGAGGGCCTGCGGTGGTCCGACGTGAACCTGGAGCAGGCGGTCTTGACCGTCTCACAGGCGGTCGTCAGGCGGAAGGAAGGCGGCCTGAAGACGCCCGAGTCCCACGCGGACCTGCCTCTCGTCCCCCAAGTCTTGACCCTGCTCAAGGCTTGGCACGCGACGAACTCCAAGCAGAAGTACGTGTTCGAGAACGAGAAGGGAAGGCCCGACTCCCTGCGCGAGATGGCGAGGCGTCACATCCGCCCAAGACTCGCGGAGAGGAAGATAACGTGGAAGGGCTTCTACGCCGGACGACGCGGGCTGGGAACGCTGTTGGCTCGGCTCAAGGGTCCGCTCGCCGCGTCCCAGGCCTTACGCCATAGGAATATGTCGGTCACGATGGCCAACTACATCCGCCAAGACCGCCGCGAGCTGGTGGCCGGGATGAAGGCCCTCGAAGACTCGCTGACGAAGTAGGAGAACTAGACGGGGAGTTCGGCTCTCTTCGACAGCTTGACGGCTATCCCGGGTTTGTTCACGCCCACCAGCCGACCCGTTCCCTTAATCACGTCACCCTCCACCGTTCCTTCGATGCTAAGTTCGAAGTCCCCCACAATTCCGACCACGCTTGGAACTGAGGCTATGAAGTTGCGAACGGCAATCTGCGCCTTCAGTCCATTCCCTTTGCTCTCGTAGGAGCCGAGGTAGTAGTAACCGGTGTCGCCGCCGAAGACCTTCCCTTTCGTGAACACCACGACGCCTCCACCATTACCCTGCATCCCCTCGTATTGGACGATCCAAAAGCCTTCGACCATAAATGAACTCCTCTTTATTCTTGATGGTTTGGTTGTGTATCCGCAGGGAGTTGCTTTGGCGCAGCATCGACCAGGGCATTCCTAGCCGGTGGCACGTCGATCGGGTCGGGAAACTTCTGCTCGAAGATGCCAACGGGGATTCGCCTGTTTCCGTTGAGCACGTCCAAGAAGCCGCGTCGCAGTGCATGCTGTTCTTCTTCAACATCCGAGAAGAACTTGGGATAGTAGCCGCCTCTCTTCAGGTACACCTCGTCGAAGTCGTAGTCGAAGTACTTCGATATTGCCTTCAGAAGGTCCGCGGTCAGCTCCCGGCCCTTCTCTACTGGGTCCTTGACTGCGTTGTAGTTGTTGAAGTGGTCGAGGAGGATTTTCCATTTGTCACGAATCGTCCTCTCCTTGTCGTTCTTCCCATTGAACTCCAAGTCCAGGAGATTCAACGATTGAACAAATTGCGGGGAGAGCGGCGTCACACGGTACATCATTAGGTTCTTGAAGATCGTCAGCTTGCGGGCACGGTTCTCATGCCGCTCGTCCAGCCACTTCTGCAATTCCAACGCGATGATCGGTGCAGCCAGTGCCACGATAACTCCGGCCACACCGATGATTACCTCTGTCGAACTCATTCAGCCTCCTTTATGAGTGCGAGGAGTTCGCTTCCTCTTCACCCGGCTCGCCGCCCTTCCAGAGCGGCATGACTGCATGCTCCGTCACCAGCACGTCGAAGCGCACCTGGACGGGGAACAGCTTCTTATACGCCTCTGCCGCGGCGATCCCGAGCCGGTCGATGAAGCCCTGTTTCCACGGCACGTGCCTGCCCGGCAGGGTCTTCAGGAGCACGTCGTACCGCCCCATCTCCACCGGCTTCTTGGCGAGGAGCAGGGCCTTGACTCCCTCTTTCAACTCCTCGATGCGCTTGACCTTGGGAGCGACGTCGCGCTCCAGCTCTGCGATCTCCTTGAGTTCGGCCTGAGTCACCTGAACGTTCATACGGGTTTAGTCTCCACTTCTCTCCACACTGTGCTGCTCGTGCAGCTCTATGAGAGCGCGAATCGATCCGGCCTTGAGGTACTCGGACCAGGCGTACTCCAGCAGGAGCCTGCCGAAGCTGGAGAGCGACCTGCGTTCCATCTCCGCCGCCTTCTGGAACTCGGCCTTGAGCTCCTCGTCCAGCCGTATAGATATGAAGTCCTTCGATTGGGGCATGTGCCTTTCTCTGTCGCCTTAGTACCGCCTGAGCAGGATGATATTAAAGGTATACCTTTGTGGAAGTCAAGAGGAAAACTCGAAATTTCTGTGGAAGGCAGAGGAAAAGGTCGATCTCTTCGATAGTTGCTCTGGTGTCCGGGACGGTGGCATCGTGCCCCTCACATCAGCGGGCATCCTTGGTCGAACCAAGATTTGAGCCATGTCCTGGGCCTTGCGAACCTCCGGGCGATTACGTCCAGGTCCTCCCCGGCGACCCAGGTCAGGTATATAGCCACCCTCGTTCGGGCCTCGCCAGCTGGCGACTGCCCCTCGACGAGGGGCTTCCTCCCCGGTCTCGGCGTCTGCCGCAGCCTCATGCCGCTCTGTTTCTCCGCCAAGGTCGGCATCAGAACAGCTCCGGCCCGTTCGTCATGTCGAACGCAGCCTCGTCGTCGAAGCCCAGGTCCTTGGCTATGTCCGCGTCCACGGCCCTCTCAAGCGCGGCCCTCTCCTGCGGCCTCGCTATCACGATCTCGTCTGGCCGCTTGAACTCCTGCCTCGACACCACGAACTTGAGGGCGTGGGTCAGCGCGTCCGGGTAGTCGGACAGGGGGGCGAGGTTGAACCCGCCGACCTCGTCGATGAACTCCTTGAGCCACGGCGCGGACTCGGGCAGGGACACCGAGCCCCTGTTCACCAGGAAGCAGACCTCCCCGGCGCGTATCTCCTTGCTGCCCTTCGGCGTGATGGGAAGCATCGGCAGGACCCCGGCGTACTGGTCCAGGATGCCGAAGCCGCCTGCCGCCCTCTCGACTATCACGGCCTCGGTGGGCGTTCCCATGAGTCGTTGAGTGCTAGCGACGAACTCCACGAGCTGGCCGCCCATCTCGTCCTGCCGCCACCTTCCCGCCTTGGCGGAGATGACCCTCAGCATCCCGGCTGGCTCGTCGAAGCCAAGGGCGACCAAGGCAGAGCGCGACCCAGTCGCGGTGGCCGTGTTGGCAAAGTCGCATGCCACCCACCACATCCTCGTGTTGCCGACTGTCTGGTGTCTCGGGCACTTGGTCAGGTCGAAGTACAGGTCCTCGCCCATGCTCGGGACGCACTGGTATTGGCCCATCCACCAGCGTTGTGACACTGTCGCCTTGATGTCGTCGAGCTTCGCCCGACCGTACCTCTCGGGCCACAAGGCCTCGTAGGCCGGGAACACCACCTTCTCCCCGACGTACTGGTCCTCGAAGAACGCCTCTGTGCCTGAGTCGTTAGTGGCGGGAAGCTTAAGCACCACGTACTTGAGGTGCGTGAGACCGAGCAGACGCCCGATCACATCCTGCTCATGACCACGAGCGGCGGTGGCCACCACCACGCCGTCTGGGCTTAGTCGGTTGAGCGCGGCGGACACCATGTTGTCCCAGATGGAGTCGCGCACAGTCTGCGACAGGAACTCTGCGGCGTTCTTGCTCGTGTCGTCTACCAGAAGCACCGACGCACCACGGCCACTCAATTGGCCCTTGACGCCAGACGCGTGGTAGCTAGCGTCCAGGGAGTCGGACGCGGCCCTCAGCTTCCATGCGTGGCCCTTGTCCTCGGACAGGGGCAGGTCCACCAGCTGGCGGCAAGCTGTCGAGAACTTCCGGGAGAGCTGGTCCGAGTTCGTCACGAGCATGAAGTTCTCCTCGTGCCTCCCCTCGCTCAACGCCCACCCAGGCCCGTAGACGTTGCACAGCTCCGACTTGGAGTGGCGCGGAGGGGCTTGGATGATGACGTTGCGGCGGTGGAGGACGGCGCGCTCGAAGGCCTCGCACATCCACCGCAGGTGCCAGTTGTCCACATACGAGCGCGGCCGCTTCTTTTGGTAGAACTCCCAGAGCTTCACTGTTCAATCTCCTTCTTGGGCTTCGGGAACCAGCTGTCGTCGCGCTCCTCTGAGACCCTTGGCATCGCGGACGCGATCCTCAGGACCTCGGCCGTCTGCCCCTCGTCCAACCCGGACGTGGCCTTCTTGAAGTCGAGGTAGAGCGGGTCCGAGCTGGCGGAGAAGCTGGCAGAGATGCTCTTCGTCGGCGCGTCCGTGCCGTAGACGGACCGCAGCTGCTTGACCACGTCGAGCAGGACCTTCGCCTTGTCCACCTTGTCGATCGACGGGTCGGAGACGAGGGCCTCGATCTCCGCCAGCTTGAGCAGCACCTCGGCGCGGTACTCCTGCATGGCCTCGTTCGCCTCGCCTTGGAACCTGCCCATCATCGCCTTCCGGTCCTTGTAGATCGTGTCGCGGCTCACTCCAATGCTCTTGGCGGACTCGGTGACGTTCAGCCCGTCCTTCAAGTCCTGCGCGACCTCCACCCTGCGCCTGTCTCGCTCCACCGCCACGGCTCCCTTGTTCTTGTTCTTCTCGGGTATGCTCACGATTTGCCTTCCTCCTTGTCGGCGATCTCCGCCGCCTCGACGTAGACCGACACGCGGAGGCTCATGACCGTGTCCAGGGCCTTCTGTATGAACTCGTCCTTGAGCTTGCCCTTCGGCATCCGCCGAATCAGTACGTGCAGGCTCTTCAACTCCTGAAGCAGGTACTCGCTCGTCCTTCTCACGCGGCCTCCTCTTCAGATAGCTTCTGCATCCACTGCTCGATGTCCTGTCGCCGGAAGCGGACGTTCTTGATCCCGTTGATGCGCATACAGGGAAGCGGGTGCCGCATCCGCTCCTGTCCCCTGGCGCGAAGCATCGAGTGGACCTGGGAGCGGCTGATCTTCAGCCACGCGCACAGCTCGTCGATTGTGAGGACCTCGGTCATTCGTCACTCCGCCTCGGACAGTATTTCCCTACGCACTTGGTCGTTGACCTCATACCTGACTTTTTCGGCCTCGGTCATTCCCAAGCTGGTGAGCTCCACGGAACGGGCACGACCGTAGCCAGTCCGAGCCGTGACGATCAGGCCCTCCGCCAGCAGCCCGTCCACACAGGTATTCCAGCTCTCGTCTGAGATGGACCGGCGGACCATAGCCGCCAGCTTGCCCTCCGTCAGCTTGTTGTGGCGAAGCAAGGTGCGAAGCACCCTCTTGCGCAGATTGGCTACCTCGAAAGTCATTTCCTGGTTCATACCCCTTCTCCTTAGAATCCCTGGCTTTCTTCCTCTTCGATTTGCTTCCAGTACGCGACCACCGTCTTGTGGCTCTTGATCTTCAGCAACTCCGCCGTCGAACGGGCGGACATGCCCTTCGTCTTGCACTCGATCAACTGCGCCCTCAGCTCGGGAGTCAGCCTGCTGGCCCGCTTCTTCGGGGACTTGGCCAGCTGGTCGCCCAGGCTGATGTCCGCCTCTGGCGGGTCGGCTACCGGGAACTGTCCCCGGCTGATCCACGAGTTCCCCTGCTCGTCGTGGGAGGCGAGCGAGAACTTGATCGGACGCTCGAATCCCCTGCCCTTGATGCGCTCGACCTGCACCTTCGCGGTGTTGTCGATCTTGCGGAACCCGAAGGCCACGTCGATCTTTCCGCCGAACGTCACCGAGTCCTTCAGGTACTCGGACGGGTCGATGCTGGAGCTGCGCGCCCCGGTCTTCGTGGGGTGCGCGATGAGCACCACCGCCTTGCAGCCATGCGTCTCTAGCAAGATTCGGGTTTTGCTGAAGAACTCCACCCACTCGGCGGACTGGAACGCGTCCTGGATCTTGGCCACGTCGAGCATCGTGTCCACGACCAGCACCTTGCCGCGCACCTCTTCTCTCAATCTCGCGTCGTCGATAGCCACGAAGGCGGACGAGCTCGGCCCGGAGGCCTGGAACCTCGGCTCTTTGTCCAGCCCAAAATTCTTGGCGTAGGTGAGGAACAGCCCGTGAGGCATATCGAGGCAGAGGTACACGACGCCGTCCACGTTTTCCGGGTGCGTTTCGAAGTGCCCGAACGCGGGCCTTCCCGCCAGCAGGGACGCGGCGAGCTCAAGCGCGGCCATCGACTTGTAGGACTCGAACAGGCCGGCGAAGACGTGGATGCCTCCCTCAATGAGAAGGTCGTCCACGATCTCGCGCATCGGAGCCACGTCCCATGAGGACAGCGGCGTGAAGATCGGGCCTTGGGACTCAGGCTCCCCGTACCCAGGCCTGACGGCTATCCCAGGCTGGTGGGCATTGACGGAATAGAACGTGATCGGCTCGGAAAGCCTGCCCAGGAATCGGTCGAGGTACTTCTCGCTTTGGAACAGGCTGACGACCGTCCTCGGCCGGAGCCAGTGCTGGTCCTGCCTTTCCTTCATGACCGTGGCGTGGTCTTTTCCCTCCGCGTCGTAGACGCCGTTGGGAACACGAAGCTCCCTCGCCAGCTGGTCTGCCCACATCTCGCCGCCCAGGGAGTACGGGGACTTCTCGTCGCCTTCCCTCTTCGCAATCTGAAGACGGCCGAAGTGAGCCTCGTCCACGCCCATGGCCGCGATCTTCTTCCTGAGGAAGATGACCGAATCTTCGGAGGGCAGGTCGTCGCTGTGGCCCATGACCACCACGGTCGAAGGGTCGTCGTCGTCCGTGAGGATGTCCACGAGACGCTCGCACATCTCCTCGAAGGCGTAGCTGCCGCCCACGTCGAACACCTTGTGCTTGACCTTCGGTCTGTACGATTGATTGGCCATAGTCGAACCCGGAGGACCCCGGTTCTATGGCCGTCTGATGGGAACCCACGCCGCTTGTTCTATGGCGTGGGCTGTCAGCTCTCTGTCTCGGCGGCTACAGCTGGTGGCTCAGACACTCATGGCCGATGTTGCGCAAGAGTGTCGAACAAAATGATAATGCACTAAAACATCGAATCTGTTAATAGAGTTTGCATCATTGTTTTGCCGATAGGGATAGTCGGCTTTAATTCGCGGGTAATCGGGTAAAAGCGGGTAATACCCGGGTAAAACACCCACCAGCTTTCGATCGTGAATCCGGGATGCTTCCCGGTTCACGAGCTGGCGATAAGCGGGTAATCGGGTATTTTTCTATGGCTAATTACCCATTACCCGGCCCCCCGTAGCCTGCACTCACCTGCGCGATAGCCGACCTCCTAAGTAGGCTTTAAGGCCTAAGCCCCAATCGACCGAGGCAAAGCTGGCGAGTTCCGGGGCGATCGGCCTAAGCTGTTCGCGCACCCGTCAGCGCACCGTTGGCCCTAAGCCCCAGGTTCCAAAGGGCTTGCTCCCGATCATCTTAACCAGGAGGGGCTGCTAAGCCCTTTGTAATCAACGAGGCTGACGGACAGGCCTTAGGTCGGTCCTGCGGGCTCGATTCTGAGGGCTCGTTTTCCGACGTCCTATCGGTCAGGGCAGCTCGTCCGTGCTCTCCTGCGGAGACCGCAGCGCGACTGTTTCGGCACTACGAGCCCGCTTCGTCGGCTCCGTTCTTCGCGGCCCACTCGACGACGGCCGGCTTCGCCAGCTCGACCACGCCGTTCGGGCCATAGCCGCCGTCGGAGGACTCCAAAAGCCTGTCCATTGCGGCCTTGATGTCCGCGCTCAACTGTCGGCTTCCTTCTCGGCTTTCATGCGTCAGTCCCTTATCTCGTAGGCGTCTTGGTGCGGACGGTTGGCCTTGTGGTCCTCGGCCAGCGTCTCCTCGAACTGCTTCGCGGCCGCGACGTCCGTCAGCCTCGACCCGAAGATCATGTTGGGCCCGATGTCGAACTTCACCCCGCAGCCGACGCAGGTCACAACTCCCCAGTGGACGTGCCCCGGAGCATGGACCTCAAGCTGGTGCTGCCTGACGGCGACCGGGCACAGCGGCATTATCTTCTTCTTGTACTGCTCGTATCCCATGGCGCGGTTCCCTCCTTGGCGGATCATACGGCCTGGGCCTGTGGAACCGCCGCCCTTATTTTGCTGGACCCGGCGGCGAAAGCCCTTTGTTCGCAAGAGCGTGGGGGGCATTCGCGCAGAGTCGGCGGAAACACGCGGCATGATGTCCACAGACGCGAAGGGAGCGTCGAAACCTTATGATCTCACTCGAAGCAAAGCTGGCGAAGAACGTCGAGCTGATGACCGAGAGCCAGCGGTCCAAGTTCGCCGAGAAGTCCAAGGGGATGCGCGGCAGCGTGGAGCCTCAGGTCCTCCTCTCGGAGCAGATACTGCAAGAGTCGGGCCGCCGTATAGCGCGCAACAACGGAGGCACGAGGAACCTGACAGAGGCCGAGAGCCGCGAGTCCGCGATGGCCGAGTGCGACCGAATCCTCTTTGAGGGCATGGAGAAGTGCCGCTCCACGGCCAAGGGCCTTTCCGACCTGGTCGAGTCCGGCGGCGAGTACGTCCGGGTCTCACAGGGCGGCGTCCGCAGGTTCACGACGCAGCAGGGTCAGGATTACGACTTCGCCCGTCTGATTGGGCTTTCGGAGTCCGACGCGGAGAAGGTCGCCAAGTCCGGCTGCCTCCGCGACTAAAGATTTTTCACAGTCTTCCTCGGCTTGCTCACGAGTTCGGGGAGGTCCATGGACAGGGCGGGCTACGGGAATCCAATCCTGGGCGACCGAGCCCGCCCGCCTTCAAAAGGAGAGAACCGATATGAGCTCCATCTGGAACGTGCTGAGCAAGACCAAGGATTACGCCCCCGTCATCACGCAGGAGGAGCTCGACCGCATGGGCTCCGGGAAGCCGCTCGATGACGTCCTCCGTGTGAACGCCGCCAACGACGCGGTGTACCAAGAGCGGGCGTGGCGCGACGAGCTGGCCGAATTGACCCGCCGCCTTTCCGGGATGCCCTCCGTGGACGAAGCCCAGGCTAGGGTGGACGGCCTGATGGCCTCCGTGTCCGAGAGGACCAAGTCCTACAAAGACCAGATCGCCGAGTGCCGCAAGTCCCTCAAGACCCCCTTCCTGTCGCCCCTGGAGCAGACCCACGTCGCCCAGAAGATCGAGACGCTGGAGCACCAGCTGGCGGAGTTCGTCCGCGGCAGCCGCGTGACGCTGGCCCTCGCGGAGGGAAGGCTCAAGGACGCGCAGACCTACAACCCGCTTCGCCCACGTCTTGAGGAGCTTCGCAAGAGGGCGGCCGCGATTGACCAAGCTTTGAAGGTTTAGCACCACGAGTTGTCCCGTAAGGGACCGTCCGACCCTGCCGACGGGGGACATTCATCGGTGGCGTCCATTCGTGAGCCGCCCAGAGCAAATCACGAACGCCCCGAGCCACGTTCTCGGGAACTCTCCTAGACGGGCCTCCGTGTCGAAGCGGAGGCCTTTCTTATATGGACCCCATTTTCGCCCGGATCGCCGACCTCACCCGTGCCCTGGAGCTGCTGGCCGCGAGACAGGAGGAGCTTGAGCGGAGGATGGAATCGATTCCGCGACTGACGGAGCTGCTGGTCAGGCATGAGGACGCCTTGAGGCGTCAGGAGGAAGGCGATGATCTTGTCGGATAGCCCCGTGAAGGTCTCCATCAAGGAGGCGATGGCAATGGACGAGCAGAAGGCGCGACTGCTTTGGCTCCTCAAGCAGCACGAGGACCCGAAGTACCGGAACCTCTTGTTGGTTGCCCTCTTCGAGCAGAACCCCTCGATGTTCGAGCCAGCTGGCGAGGCCTAGTGCACGACCGAGTGCACGTATCGCTGAATCCTGGGCCCACGAGGGCCCACATCTTCGCTCCTCGGCCAGCGTCAAGCCCTTTGGACCCATCGCGGTCTCAGGCTACAGTCACCTTTGAAGACCGGGACGATCACCGGACCGCATGCGCTTCCATCTTGTTGATTCTGCGTTGGTTAATGACAACACTGAAGTACCGTTGCTTGCAGTTTTACTTGCACATAGAATCGCTGCATGAGAAGCAACTACCAACGCGGCACGATCTATGAGGCCAGCGGCACGTTCTACGTGCAATACTTCACTGCCGTCGATGGGGAGAAAAAGCGTGTCTCTCATAAGCTGTGCAACCGCGATGCCGAGCACGATTCTACAACCTGCCCCGCAGTGCTTGCACTCCGCGATGAGCACATGGTCACCACCCGCAGACCCAAACCGCAACCAACCACAGACACCCTCATCACAGACTATTGGGAACAGACCTATCTGCCCACGGTGAGGAAGGGACTCAAACCTTCCACGGTTGCGGGTTATGTTGATATTTGGGAAAGGCATTTGAAGGAACACTTCACCGGGCGCACCTTCCGCGCGTATGAGCCTCACCATGGCAGCAAGCTTCTCAACGAATTGATTACCGGTGGGTATGGACAACGCACCGTTGCCCACGTCCGCAGCCTTGCCAGTGGCATCTTTTCACACGCAATCATTGACAACATTGATGGGGTGGTGGCGAACCCATGGCGCAACGTGAAGACCAAAATCAAACCACCGAAGCCGAAGAAGACGGCAGACTACACCCTCAGCGAGTTGATGGACATCGTTAACAACAAGCTGACACGCATTGACGCGCAACTCATCGTGTGCCTCGCAGGGCTGATGGGGTTGAGGCCCTCGGAGATTGCCGGTTTGTGTTGGGAAAGCGTGAACCTCACCTCCGGCAAGCTGCGACTGCATCAAGCCTATGTGCGGGGTCACCTCGGCACTATCAAAAACGATGTTGATGAAACACTGCCCATGTTGAAGATGGTGATTGGCATCTTTAAGGCTTGGCATGAGCAATGTGGCAAGCCTGAAGAGGGTTGGGTGTTTCCAAACCAAAGCGGCGAAGCACCCATCAACATTCGTGATTACGTTGTTGTAGTTCTCAGACCGGCAGTTGGTAAGAAACAATGGAAGTCGCTATATGCTTTCAGACGCGGTGCAGGCACCATCCTCACCGAGTTGACAGGCAACCCCATCGCAGCGCAACAGATGTTGAGGCACCTTGATTTGAGCACGACCATGCGGCACTACATCAAAACCAAACGCTCAGCGTTGGCCGAAGGCATTCAGATGTTGGATGAAAGGCTTGCGCTGAGCAAGTAAACAACAACGGCTCTGCCCGCTGCGTCAACAGCTTTGGAGGCCAAGGTTACCAAGGAGCAACAACAGTGAAAACATACGAGGTTGGGGACACCCGCAAACTGAGAGAACTAGGAGAACGTGACGCGATAGATGGCAAGACGATAGAAGCGTTTTACGTCATTCCGAACATTGAGCACAGCGAGGCTGCGCGAGAACAATATGAAATAGGTTATCGGGCAACCCTCGCTGAGCTAAGACGAGAGGGGCACTGATGGGGGCGATGCCTGAGGAAGCATTGAAGGGGATGAGGCTGCTAGAGGCGAAGGTTACCAAGGAGCAACAACAATGACAGCATACAAGGTTGGTCAAAAAGTCACCCTGCGGAGCGGCAATCAAGTTCAGGAAGCCTTCGTGGATGAGGTCAATGAGGACTCCGTTCGAGTGTTCGTCGCTCCGACGGGGCCTTGGACGGCGTGGTTGCCGAAACCGAAGTGGATGCTGAAACCGGGGGAGAGTCAACAGCGACCTGCTGGGGAAATGCCGCGCAGTCCCGAAAACAAAGCCGGATGGGGCCTCTACTTTCGATACGACGGGACTCAGTGCGGGTCTGTTGAGGCTGGTGGTGTGTTTGACCCTAGCCCTCTTTGCACTGAGTGCGGCCCTTGGGAACTAGATGATTGAGGGTGTAACAAAATGAGCGAGCCAAAATACAAGGTTGGTCAGAAAGTTTTTATGGTCAGTGGGGGCTACTTCATTGACGGCAAAATCATCAAAATCACACCTTCCGGGGTGGAAGTGCGAATCTCACACCCAAATATGGTATTCGGGCCGTGGGACCCAATTCTCCGCAAGCATACCCGTAGCAACGTGTGGCGATTCGACACTAAAGGGGAAGCGTGTGACGGCTGTGGGACGGCTGACGGTGGCCCTTGGGTTATCGATGACCTGCCATTTACCGAGCGCAAAACTCTGCTCAAACAAGAAGAAGCCCGTCGCCCACGCAACACAGATTGGCTCTCAGGCGGTGCGAAAGAGCGATATTGGCTCAGGTGAATCAATATCGCCACAGGCAACCGCAAGCTTCGCTTCGTAGTCGTTGAGACAAAGGAGAAGGCCGTATGAATAAAACACTACCGTGCGCGGAATGTGGTAAGCCTCAAGATGTTTTTGATAATCACCGGTACCCGGTCAGCAGTGTGACGTGTGCCGACTGTGTAGCAAAATGGTCGGAAATCTATGTGGACGCAAAGACGTTGCGTATAGGCGATAAGGTTTCCATGGGCAGTGGGTGCTACGGTGCCAAGGGCACTGTGATAAAAGTCGGACTGTTGGGTGTTGACGTACAAACCGACAGCGGCAATCTCTTCCAATTCAACTATGAGGGCATCGAACGTGACGGGCAAAGTACATTCGAGTGCGGTCTTTGGCACCTAGTGAGGAAACTAGGTGGGTGAATAGCCAGCCTCTCAGGGGTAGCGAAATGAGCATGTAGGTTGAACTTTGTGAAGTAAGGCCGCTTTGCCCTGACCGGGTTGAGCGGCCTTCGGTGCGTCAGGCAGGCGCTAATGAGCCGCGCGGGGCCTTCATTTCGATTGGTGGGCTGTCTCGCTTGACCGGCTCAGACCCGGCTGTGATCGTCCCGGTTCAACCGACCAAATACGCATCGTAACTACCTGTGTTTGCAACGTCACTTGCAACATCACTTGCAGCGCTCACCGGCCTCTGCACCACTTTTCAATGACTTACAGCCCTCGATTGGGTATGTTTGGAAGTGGTATGACCACTCTACCCCCGTACACTTCCACCACCTGTGTGTCTGCTGGCACACATTAATTTAATGGTAAACACCTTTTTCACCGGACACCTACCCTCACACCCATGGGGTGTGTCCGTCATATATAACCCCATTAAAATCATATATATACAACTGGACAGGTATGTGTCCGCTTACCACCCTGTCCGCTTAAGTCGGTCCTGAGCGGTCAGCGGACACGTCCCATGGGTATGGCCTCTCAGGCCGCTCAACCCCTGTCCTCTTGTCCGCTCACCGGCCTTGCCCTCTTTCTTTCCCACCTGTGTGCAACCGGTTTCGCCTCGCTAACCCCATCCATGTTACTAGCGAGGTTACCAGCGAGCCATTCCACCCTGTCTTCTGAGGAATAGTAGCTGCGTTGTAAGTGTGACATCCTCGACTTATGCAGCCTTCGACTCAGCGGCCATCCCATTGCTCTATATTTTTCGACTATATAAGGGAGGGGTATGAGTAGCTCTCCAGAACCCGTTACCACAGCCTATGTTGACGTTAAGGACTACTTAGCGGAGTCTTTATTATTAACCAAGGCTGCGACAAAACAACGGCGCTATCGCAGGCACAAACAAGAGAGCAAGGCGTTTACTTGTTGCCAGCAATGCGGCTCCACGCTGGTTAGTAAGTGGAAAACGCTGCGGGGTACAGATGTTATTGCGAAGGCGATCTGTAGAGAGTGCAAAGAAGCAATCACCAACAAGAAAGCGGCTGTCAGGGCTGCGGAGGTTATAGCGACACATGGTGCCTGCGACCATCTACACTTAAGGCTCTTCACCTTCACAAATGGACGCACCATCGAGATGTGTCCTGACTGTACAACATTCGATGCCAAGAGGCACCGTGCTCTTTGTAAGGGTGAAGCATTGAAGGATTGTTGCACTACGACTAAGAAAGCCACGAAGACACTTCGTCGTAAGAAGTGGGACAGACAGGTATTTGACCTCACCAAAATGCGGCGCTGGAAGTTTAGTGGGATGTCCCACTTCACAGGTAGAAGCCATGAAGATTTGAGGTTCGAGGGTGTAGATGTAACTACACCGTGGACACCCAAGGTGCCTAAATGGGCAGAGAAGGAGCCAACTTATTGCAACATGCGTCGGTTTTTGGTTGCTCCGAGCGTTGCGCTACAACCCATCAAGCCTTCAGTTGTCTACGAGTACACGCTGGTGCCTCTCAACCGAGCAGTTAAGAGCATTGATGACTGCATACAGGTGTACGAGTTTGTTAGACGCAAAAGTCTGTACCTGCTTGTTGATCGCCACACACCACAGAGGTCAACAGGGTCTGACCTTACCTCAAACCCATCGGGGCCTGCGTGCATGTGGTTGTGGCCGGGGTTTCGTGACAGGACGATGGGGAAGACAATAGGCAAGCTGCACAACATTGACGGTAGGTGGTGCCAGTGTGCTGAATGCCTTGCAACGAGAAAGAACAGGTAACAACTATGAATACATACACCAAAGAACAGAAAGACGCTTGGGACAAAGTACCAACTAACAAAGGGTTGATAGAAGTCTTCGGTGATGCAGGGTTTGACTACCTGTGCCATCGCCTCAAACGCATGATCTTGTTTGAACCGGAAGACCAGATAACCACCCTCATCATCGGAGATGAACGCGAGCGCGCACGTTTGCTGCAAAAGATGGTTGACGAGGGTGTCATTGACCTTCCCGAAATTGAACCAACTTTCTTTTCCTTTCAGGAACGCACCGCACCCGATGGGGAAGAAGTCTCTTGCTGCCTGAATTCGGAGGATGACACCGAGCGGTTTTGCGACTTCATAAGGCACGCGAAGACGAACAAGTATCACCGGGTTGGTGCCGTGGTGATCCTCTGTCCCTATTACGAGGGGAAAGAAGAGAAGTACACAAAGCATCTGAACATGCTTCTGAAGGTTCCGGTGTGGCGCGGCAGTGTCATTGAGAAGAACATCGAAGTGCCTGTGTTTGTTTACAGCGATACCGATGGGTGGTCAGACTTTGCAAAGCCAAGCAACAGCACCACCCCATCAGGTGTGAAGCGCACCATTGATTTGATTCGCGGCGATGAGGTTGTGCTTGAGAGTGTTGAATGGTTGGTGCCCGAGTTCATTGTCGAGAATGCACCTAACGTACTGTCCGGTGAGATGGACACACGCAAATCAACACTTGCTGTTGACATTGCAACTGCGGGTTCGATATTCCGACCATGGTTCATGGGCACCGAGAATGAGCACAGACCCTTCATCACTTTGTTTGCCGGTGCTGAAGATAGTTACTCAACAACTGTCATGCCTCGCTTCTTGGCTGCGGGTGGGAATCCTGATTGCATCTATTGTGTGAAGCTTGATGTGAGGAACGAAAGGCAAACAGCCGATGGGTTGCAGACGTGGGAAACACCGCTGAGTTTGGATGAACACATAGAGTTGTTGCGAGAGCAAATTCAGTTTGTCAGTAGGACGCGGGAGTGGCCTGTGGGGTTGCTTATTTGTGACCCCATCATCTCATTCTTCGGCAACAAGAATTACAACAGCCCTCAGGATGCACGGGACATCATGAGCGGGTTGAAGAAGCTGTGTGAGCAAGAGCAGATAACCATTATCAACATTTGCCATTTCAACAAGACGCAGGGTTTGACGGCAAAGCAGAAGACGGCAGGCAGCAAGGCACTAATCGAGGCACACAGAATGGCGTGGGCCTTCGATCTTGAAGAGGATGACCCAAAGACAACGTTGATTGCCCCCATCAAACACAACTTGCTCAAAGAGGCACGGTCTTACAAGATCACCACGGTTGATAAGGATGGTGTTGGGGTCATCAAGTTTGCTGGTTATTCAACCAAAACCGCTGATGACCGCATCGAGGAAAAGGAATCGAAGGACCGAGGCAGCCGAAAGGAAATCAAGAAAGCAATCCTTGCTACGTTGAAAGATGGACCGATACCACCGGGCCAGGTGTGCAACGTACTGCAAGACTTTGGTGTTTCCTCACGCACCATCAGACGTGCGGCTGAAGGGTTGGAAGAGGAAGGTAAATTGAGAAAGTCAGGAACCAACTCCAAAAGCTTTATGTGGGAATTGGTGCCTGAGGCCGAGCAAGCAACAGTCGATGAGGTGACCACAAATGGCAGTCTTTAGTTATGACACATATCTGCGGGTCAACGCAGCACAAAGGCTGATGGCGTTAACCCAACGCGAGAACCAAATCTACAAGACAGAAGCTTACCGTCGTTGTGGTCATGGCCTGACCGAACAGCAGTTTGATGAAGTGGTGCAGGGGTTGGTAAAGGACGGTTGGTGTACAGCAACACCCGGCCTGCGAGGTGCTGTTGTGCTCACTTACATTTACTGAGGTGACCATGAAGACCATTGACCCCGATATTCTCGCAGCCGTTCGCACCGTCTTTGAAGCCCGCAGAGCAAAGCATGTTGGCAGGATTCGAGAGAAGCACCGCCAGCAGGCCGAAGACAAGCTGACCACTCAGATTGAGTTGCTTGCCGATGAGGTGGCGGAAGTGATTCCCCCATCACATCCCGCTTTTCAACTCATTCTGTTGTTGGCAGTGGAAGGCAAGCTTGCAAAGATGTTTGAGGAACCTGAGTTCAGATCGTTTTTGGATGAAGGCTTTCCCCAAGGTTGGTAAGTAACAAATAGGGCGACCGAAATTAGCAACACAGGCCAAGGGCCAAAGGAGAAACAACATGAAGGACATTTACACACTATTCAATGAGGCTCTTGCCGAGTTGCGCAAGTCGCCTGCGAAGGAGAAGAAATTCCGGTCACTCGTTCCACTCGGGGCGAAGACTTCGGTGGAAGTGCAACTCAACTGTGCCAACGAAGTGTTGGCCGGTAAGGTCACCGAGTCAACCCCCATCACCAAGCACAACGGTGCCGTGGAATCGTTTGTTGAAGGTTCGCCTTTGAACGAAGGCCGCAGTCAGGTCATCACCGAAACCAACACTCGCAAAGACATTTTTGCCAAGGGTGATGCAATCATGATTGAAGCTGATTTCCAGCGAGGCAAAATCACCGCCGAACAGAAGCGAGTGTTGCTTGGTGGGAAGCCTGCCGAGTATACCAACCTCAGCGAGAGGCAGAAGAAAGAGTTTGATGGGGCCAGACTGTTGAACATCAGTGAAGCCGATTCGATGGTGTTGGCGAAGATGGCTCGATAACAAACAAGATTCTCCGTTGCAACGGCCTGCCTTACGAGGAAATCCACAGGCCCGGACCGGGGAACCCGATGGGTGTAATCACTCCTGCACCCATCGGGATACTTTTTTAGGAGCGAAGTACAACCAACAAGGAGCAACCATCATGGAACTCAATTACGCAGGTATGGCTTTTGCAGAGAACCTGAAGCGCAACCCGGACCTCATGGAACACGTCACCAACCCCGAAAAACTAAACGCACAGTTGGCTGCAAGTGCGAAGGAGCGGCAAAAACTTCATGAGAAGAATACTGCGGCCAAGCCTTCTGAGCCTCGCAAACTTTACAACTCCCTTCGCAAGGAACTATTCGACCGGCAAGAGTGGGCCAAGAATGCAGAGATTTACTGCAACACCAAAGCCGATACGGTGAAACACTTTGAGGGCCTCATCGCCGACCTCATCAAGCAAAAGAAGGCCGCAGTCAACAACCCTCTTCATGAGAGGGCTTTGGAACATCAGATTGAACTTCTGGAAACAGAGTTGCTTGATGCTAAGCAGGAGTTTCACCGCGCCAAGCACCAAAGCACCAATGCCGCGCGTGCCCTCAGAGACTTCACCGGGCACCAACGCATTGCGGAGTTGAAGTTAGAACTTGGGATTGCCTGAAAAGCGTCAGTGTACCGAATGTAAGGCAACCAACAGGCCGGATGGGTGATCGTCACTCCCACCGGCCTTCACACATTTTGGGTGGTGGTCACAGCCCATGGAAGCCTGAGATCGTCGCTGTACGGGCTTCTAATCGCAAAGTTCTTGAGTGAAACGAGGCAAAAATGGAACCAACACAAGAACAGAAGAACGCATTTCACGCACGCAGCGTTGCCAAAGCCGCTAACACACTTACGAGGATGATGGGTGATGCTGGTTTGTTTCCAGCGGCACAAGAACGCCTGCGAAAAGCTTTCCACAACGCAACCTCTGATGGGGGTATGAGGCAGGCCGTCAACATTGAGAAGCGAATGCAGGCTGCGGACACTGACCGCTTCCATCAGGAACACGCGGCAGAAATCTTGCAGGCGGTTGGTGTGAAGCTTGAAGACCTGCCAACCGGTAAGCAGGTGCAATGAGTTTGCCGCGCTGTTGGGGTCACACCCATCAAGCACTTCTATGGCGTGCCGGTCGCTCATTACCGCGGCGATGCTTACCGGACAACGTTAGGCCACTTCCGTTGTCATGCAAAAGTGCCGAGGTCTTCTGCATACCTCTTGATTGAATTGCAGGCCGCGCTTCACACAGCACTCAACTTCTGTGTGTGCTGGCCCCGGCAGGGCCAGCTTCTAATTTCTGTTTGGAGTTCAACTATGGACATGCAAAACGCATTACAGAGTGTTGGTTTTCAACCAACACCTCACGTTCGATTGCGGACGCTGCGACGTAAGGCAGAGCGTGAAGCCAAGGCTGATGGGGTGATTGAATCCCCCATCAAGCATCGCAAAATTCAGGTGACCAAAGCCGGTTCCCACTACCGTGCCCGGTACGCAGGTTCGTCTTGCTGTTGCTTCGGAGAGACACCCGAAGAAGCAAGCAAGAAGTTGAGAGGGTTGCCGCGAAGCGCAAGCGAGAAAATGAAATACCTTGGCGGTGGTTTATGAAAGTTCTCATCGGAATTGCGGGCTGTCACAAAAACCAACATAAGGCCGACGCACTACGTGCAACTTGGGTGAAAGACGTGCGTGGGGCTGATGTGCGGTTCTTCGCAGGTGGACAAGGAACCAACCAAAAGCCTGATGAGGTGTGGTTGGATTGCCCTGATGATTACGACCATCGGTTGCCAAAAGTCTACGCGATGTTCGATTGGGCACTCACGCAAGGGTATGACTACCTGTGGAAGGTTGATGATGATGTTTACCTCAGACCTGAGCGGCTGTTGGCTCTGCCTCTGCGTCACTTCCAAGGAAATTTCATGCCCCATCAAACGTTCAAGCTTGTAGGCACCATCCTCGGTGCTTGTGCGGGTTTTTCGAGGCACGCGATGGAGACTGTGTTGCGTGAACCTCTACCCCCGTATCACCTGCGTTTCGAGGATGTGTTTGTTACGCTGATACTCCTCTCAGCAGGTATAGAAGCGTATCAGCTTAAGCATGTGATGCCATGGACACACAGACGTGGTGGGGAGTTTGTGAACAACCTGCAACAACCGCCTCATCCCAACAATCAGGTGGTTGCTTCTTTTGAATACACCCCAGAGCAATTGGTGGCGATTCACGAAGGCTTCATGAGTGGTGCAGATTGCGACGTGCGTTGAAAATCAAAAGCCCGCCGCTCCTCTCTCTCTAGAGGTCGGCGGGCCGGAAGTCTTACATTGTTGGCTTGCGGGGCGAATCTTAGGCGCGAATCATAGAGGTTGTCAACCATGATGGGGTGTTTGGTGACCCGGACACCCATCAAGGCTTTCAGAGGTGTTTGTTGAGTGGTTAGCGAAGTTGGCAGAGAGGAAGGCCGCGTAAGCCAAAGCAACAGGGACGTTTGATTTCACCCTAAGAATTCAAAGGTAATCAAACGAATTCAAACGGTCAGAAGCCTCTGAAACAGCCGGATTTTAACTAACATCTTCACCTTAAGTTCGCCCTTACGAGCGTGCATCTTATTGAAACCATGTGGGTTGGTTAAATGACTTCCGTGTATCTTTTAATGCTGTGCAGCATCGAATGTGTTGTACAATCAATTTTGATTTCTCTGAGAAATCGAAGTTTTTCAAAGGGTTCAAACAAATAGGAGCACTGATCCAAATGGCCACCGCGACACAACTTAAGCCTCTCGCTGATAAGCAACTGGACGGTGCGGCGGTGTCCCTCAGCGACGATGAAATTCGTTCGCTAATTGACCATGAGGCAAGAATGGTTGGTCTGTCCGGAGCGGAAGAAGCCATCGCTTGCGTGCAGCACGGCGAAGTCGGGCGCGGTTTTATCTGGGATAATCTCTCGCAGTTGATCTCCTTGCTTTGAGAAGAACGTTTTGGCTGGTCTCATTGGACGCACTCCGCGAGAGGCTTTCGACACCTTCCACGCACACATCAGCGGACTTCTCAACCGAAATGTCACAGATGCGCGTCTGTCTCTTATTCATCCCGAAAAGCGCCAAACCCGAGCCTCGATAGACTTCAGAAAAAACAACGAACCCATAGCTGCGCCTTTATTTAAGGCGGGAGTCTTTCTTTGCATCGGCCAGACTCTAGAGGTGGAACAACAGCAGGACAAAACTTGGAAATTGAGGACCACTCAGTATCGATACCGCATTCAAGCTAGTGCTGACCCCGGCGACAATCTGTGCCTCAGGTGGGAATACGTCTCACGCAAAATTCGTGACAAACAATTCTGCCGAAACCATTTTCAGACTCCGCTGATGTTCAACTTAGGACAACAACGAATTTCACTTGAAGATGTTCACTTGCCCACAGGATGGGTGACGATAGAGGAAATCATCCGATTCCTCATCATGGAAGTGGGTGTCAGGTCCAAACAAAACGATTGGGATGATGACCTACAAAAGAGTGAGAAAAAATTCAAAGAATGGACAGGTAGGGAACTTGGGTAGACAACCAATCACCTGATCTCTGAGTTCTTTATCAACCAACATCGAATCGCTTTGCATGTTGAAAAACTTACTGGCACATCTACTGGCACGGAAACATAAGAAGTCGTTGTTTCTGTGCGTGATGAAGGAACTGTGATGGGGAAGGGCCGTGATGATTCAATCGCCTTCGGGTGACGGTCGCGCGTCCTGCCTCACTCTTAATCGAGAAGAAATGTCCGGTCAGGTCCAAGAGCCTCGCGGATTTGCGCGATCTTGCTCAATTCAACTAGCGCCTCTTGGTTGGTAGCAGGTGTCAAATTCACACCGTGTTTGGTGGTCACCCTTGGACAAGCTTCAATCGTCATACCGGTGTACGCATATTGGTAATCGTCGCCGTATTTGTCTTTGCAACCCTGCCAGCGATCAAGAGGCAATGCAGGCGACGTTATGTATTGTGGGTCACGTAGCGAGGTGTGCCCCATCAGCTTTGCAAGGGCAACCACATCTTGCAGTGATTCCCACACCCGTGCATCATCTCCTCGCCACCTGAAATCGTCCTTCTCACACCATTCCTGAATCAAAGCCATTGCCTTTTGATCCATCTCGTAATGCGTGCCTGTAGCAACAACAGTGCGAACCGCGTTCTCAAGTTTGCTTAGAGTCTTTGCGGCGGGGTCATCACCCTCGATGAGAAGGTGACGCACGGATGCGCCTTTATGAAGGGTGTGCAAGGTTGGTTGGTCAGTCAACATGAAATCCTAAGCAATTGTCGCAGAGTAACCTGTTGATTTTCAACCAACCGTGATTCGCTTGCATGTTGAAACTTTACTAGTAATTCCACTTGCACGCTTTTGCAAACTGTGCGCTCTATACGCACAAAAACGCACCCTAGCAAACTGTAACTCACTGTAAACACGTATGCCCCGCGATTTGAAGACCGGGACGATCACCGGACCGCATGCGCTTCCGGGCGGTAACTCTGTCCGCCACTACTTCGGCTGGGCCGTGACTCGCAGATACGGCTTGATGGTCTTGAAGCCAGGGAACTT
>Ga0075029_100000341_pt1 | contig 26701 bp, 20 predicted proteins | sample LitLauG_LLR_2013_FD_71391 | JGI IMG/M metagenome (GOLD analysis project Ga0075029, IMG submission 71391) | Freshwater sediment microbial communities from North America - Little Laurel Run_MetaG_LLR_2013 | ecosystem: Environmental > Aquatic > Freshwater > Creek > Sediment | place: USA... | reverse complement strand
GCCGGCGAGGTGTTTCCGCTGGTGTTCTGGTTCACCACCGCCAGCGAATAGTGGTAGCCGCCATATTGATGGCCTCCGCTGAACTCGATTCCCTGGGCGCCGTTTTGCAGCGCGAACATGTTGTTCACACTCGGTTGATTGTTTATTGTTTGGGGCAGGTTGATGTTCATTTGGGTGTAGATGTCGTAGGGGCTGAGATTGATCGATCTCGCCTGGGTAAAGGGCAAGTCCAGTTCGAACTGACCCACCCTCACGGTGAACGCATCGGTCGGCAGCTTCATGAAGCGCCCGACGTTGACGAAGCGCAGATACCCGTCGCCGAGTGCGCCATTAAGGTTGGCGCCCGACACACTTAGATCGTCATCCACCCAGAAGGCAATATCGCTGCCAAAATTTCCCGCCATGAAGATGCTGAAGAAGCCCGCTTCAAAATCGGTGCGCGGAATTGTCGGCGGCAGCACCGACCCTGGCGTGGTTCCCGGAAGGTTCTGGTTGACGTAGTAGTTGTTGGCGTTGCGGCTGGTGTACTGGAAAAACTGGTTATACCGCAGCCCGATCGGCGGTAGACCGGGGATGGTCCCCGGGTAAATGACATGCGGCCACAATTCCTTTTGCGCCGGCGATCCGAGCATCACCGGGGGAACCTTAATGAAGGACTCATCGTCTTTGGGAAACTTGAATCCGGCGTCTTTGAAGGCTTTGCCAAAATCGTTGAGCTTGGGAAAATCAATATGGCAGGTGGTGCACGAGGTGCCGTACTGCCGGGAGAAAGCCGGGATGGCATAACTGCTTCCGGTCAGCAGTATCACTGTGAGGACGAAAGCAAAAAGCAGGGACATCCGACGCAGTGTATCCATTGGATCGCCTCCTTGGCGGTCGAAGATCTGGTTCTTCATTCTATTGTTGATTCCCGGTTCCGCGCATTATCTGGGTTTGCTTTGGAAAGTTGCAGCGACAGATGTCACAATCGGGTGTGACCACGATCACATCCGCAGTGACTCAAGGCAGCTTACGAAGGGGGACTGGACGGTTTGTCATTCGGGCGTAAACAAGTGGTCAAAAGTCTTAACCACCAGGGGCACAACGGAACACGAAGGAAACCCGACGGAAAACCTGCGTACGCGGCAAGGTTATGTGGCTGTCCCTTCGAAATGCGCTTCGATTTCCTCCAGCGTCTTGCCTTTGGTTTCGGGCAGGAAGACCGCGGCAGTGACGAAGTAGATGACCGTGCACGCGGCAAAGCCGAAAAACATGGCTGAGTAGCCGTGCTTGCCGACGGTCGGCAGAAACACGCTGGCAATCGTCGTCGAAACTGCCTGATTAATCAGCAGGGCAATGCTCATGCCGTTGGAGCGAATCCGGGTGGGCATCAGCTCGGAGAGCGCCAGCCATACGCACACGCCGGGGCCGATCGCGAAAAACGCCATGAAGACGAAAAGGCTGGCCGCCACCATCCAGCCATTGTGAGCGGTCGGCACGGGAGTAATCAGGGCGTTGTCAATTCTCAGGGGGGACTGGCGCGCTGCCTCGAGATCGGCGAACGGATTCGAGAAGAACGCGGCTACTTTGGTGGGGGGGACGCAGCTTTCACGTGTAATCTCAATCGGCTTGGTGGACTGGTCGTCGGAACGCACAACTTTGGTAGCAGCGCGGAAGTCTCCGTAGGAATAGATTACGACCAGCGAGGTGGGCCGATTGCCGATTGCGATTGTCTTGCCAGCGTCTCCGCTGGCGGCGAGCAGGGCGTGCGCAGTCTTCTCATCGTAGAGCAGCGTGACTTTCTGCTCCGCGTCCACCCTGGATTGAACCGCTTCCCGAGAATCGATGCGCAGGCTCTCTGTCCGGCGGAATAGGAGTCCAGTGCAGACGAGAGACACGATGATGCCAGCGCTGCCCACGGACAGCAGGAACTTGCGTCCCTTGCGATCCACCAGCAGGACCCCGCCAATGGTCATCAGGAAATTCACTATCGTAAACAGAACGTAGCCCCAATGCGCCTGAACATCGGAAAGGCCGCTCTGCAGGAGAATGTTGGTGTTGTAGCCAATGATGGAGTTGACGCCGGTAGCCTGGTTGCACGCGAGAATCACGCAGGCCAGGACAAATGGAATCACGTACTTGCGGCGCAGAAGCGATTCCCTGACTTTCGTTCCGGCGACCCTTGCTCCGGCGACCTGATTTCCGGCTGAGCTCTTCGCTCTCTCGGCGGCGACGGTTTGCTCCATTTCCGAAAGTTCGACGTCCGCTTGCTCGGTGGTGCGAGAGCGGAGAAGCGCGGCATGGGCGGCGTCCCGTTGCCCGCGGCGAAAGAGCCAGCGCGGGGATTCCGACACCATGAGGCTGCCGATCACGAACAAGATGCCGGGCGGGAGCGAAACCCAGAAAATGCTCCGCCACGCCGTATCCTTGAAGGCCAAGAGTTGCGCGGAGTCGCCCAGCCTGGCCACCTGGTCAACGCGAGAACTGAAGTACATACCAACAATGGCCGCCGCTACAATGCCGAGTGTCAGGAGCCATTGAAAAATGCCCGTTCCCTTGCCGCGGTTCGACGCTGCCAGGCACTCCGCCAGGTAGAGCGGGACCACGACACCGATGAGGCCAGCGCTGATGCCTTGTAAAACGCGCCCCAGAACCAGAGCCTCATAGCCATGCGACAGGGCGATGATGGGAATGCTGCAGACGAAAAGTAATCCACTGATAACCATCAGGGGCTTGCGCCCGATCCAGTCGGCCAGCGCGCCCGCAAATAAGGTGGAGATCACGCTGCCAAGGAGGACGGCTGCGACCACGTTGGAAAGCTGGCCCGCATTTAATCCGGAGGTGGCTTCGAGATAAGGAAGGGCTCCGGCTATGATGCCGACGTCCACACCGTAGAGCAGGCCGCCGAGTCCGGCGACCAGCAGGAGGAAACGGTTGTAGCCGGATTTTTCGGTTGGTGCCACAGGGACAGTCTTTATCGCTTACCGTAAGAGTTCTCAAACCATGCCGCTGAAATCTGCAACACAGACCGCGTCGGGCCGTCGCTGATTGCGTATTAATAGTATCGCCTGCCCTCCTGGCGTCATGTAAATTTTATGCGCGAATGTTCAAGATGCCTTCAGGCAGCCAATCCCCCAAATGGCTGCCGGGAAGGTTGGTTGTGGCATTTGCTTTTGGATGGCGCTGCGGTTTACCGCTAGCGCTGTGGGTATCAGTATGTTTGTAGGCTTAATGATCGCGGTCGGCCAAGCTCAGGTTGTCGCACCCGTGTCAGAGGTCAAAACCATTGTCTTCGATGAGAGTGGCGCTGTGATTCCGGGCTGTGAGATTGCGTTCAGGAGTGATTCCCGAGAACATTGTTTCGCGAACGGGCACTGATGGATCGGTCACGGTGACATTGCGGAACGGTAGATATGCCGTAACAATGCCGCTAATCGAACCGACACCCGATTAGCCAAGGGTTGGCGCTTCGCGCAGGAGTTGGTCTTTGATTTTATCCGGGAGTTGCGAGCTGGCGAGTAACTCATGCAGCAGTGGGGTAGGGATTTCGCGGCTGAATTCCAGGGCGCGGGCCAGGGAAAGGTGCTCGGTTCGCAGAAGCGCGGCGCGGATCTCTCTCCGACGGGACCATTTGGCGTGGCGCGCGACCGCATGCACCAGGGCGGCGCTGGCTCCGGGATGAAGTACGGAGTTGATGACGAGGGCTTCGGTGAGGCGCGGGTTCTCGAGTGCGGTCCGCAGGATTCGGGTCTCGCGGGCTGCGGACTTGGCATCGACGATCTTGGCGTCGACGCCTTCTCCATCCAGCAGAAGCGCAGCCGCTACCCTGCCCGAGGCGCGGCGGGCCAGCGTTAGCCGCACTCCCACGGTAACCGTTTTGAGGCGCGCAATCAGGACATCGTCGACGGCAACCTTCACGTCCGCGGGGACGCTGGGCGAGAGCGCAACTTTCACCAGATCGAGTGCGTAGAACTGTCGCGCCAGCGGCACCGACACATGGCGAGGTGTGTGCGGATGGCTAGCCAGGGCAATCCTGACTTTGCGACTGTTGAGTGCGTTGGAGTTCCTGGCCAGTTGCTCGAGGACTTCAGCGGGCAAGCCGGCGCGCTTGAGAAGCGCCAGTGCCAGGTCTTCTGTGAGAGCGGGATCGGCGGCAGTGCGGAGCAGGTCGGCGGGTGGGGGAGCGATCGCTGATGCTGCCGGGGGCAACGCGTCTTCATCTATGAGTCTTTCGTCTTCGGACATTTCCTTGTTGAACATCTTCGATGCAGACGGGGCAAGCCCGTCTTTACGGACGCAGTTTCCGCGCCCTGGCTAGTGCGCCTTCGACCGGCTCGGCTAGATCCTGACGCACATCGATGCCTGGAAAGCTTCGCTGCAAAGCATTGTAGAAAACCTGGCGAACATAAGGAGACTGACGAAAGACGCTGCCCGTCATGGCAACCGGAAGCATGTCCGCGGGGGCGTGTGGCGCGAGACGGTGGATGACGATGGCCGCGAGGTTTGCCAACTTGGCTCCGGCATCGGCCAGGAGGTCGCGGGCGATCGAGTCAGATTGCTCGGCGGCGCGGAGGACGATCGGAAAAAGGCGCGGAAATTCGGGTGGGGGCGTCGAGTTGGCTTGCTGCACAAGATCGTCGAGGGTGGCGAGTTTCCACGCGCGGAGGACCATGGCGGCGAGGGCGGTTTCGACGCTCTGATCGTGCGCGCTCAGGATGGCGGAGATGGCGCGGCGACCGATCCAGTGGCCGGAGCCTTCGTCCGAGATGGCGAACCCCCAGCCTCCGGCGCGCGCGATGCGACCGGCAGCGTCGCGGCCGTAGACGATAGAGCCGGTACCGGCGATCGCGATGACTCCGGGGCCGGCGCCGAAAGCAGCCTCGAGAGCGATCGCGGCATCGCCGACCACTTCGATGTTGGGAGCGTTGTGGGGAACCAACTCGGCGAGGACGCTGCGAATCTTTGCGGCGATCTCGGGCCGGGCGGCGCCGGCGGCCCCGATGCAGATAGCGTGGACCTGATCGGGAGAGACTTTCGCGCTGGCGCAGACCTGGTGGATGACAGTGCGCAGAGCTTCCCTGGCGTGCTCCTCGCCGACACGAACGATGTTGCTGCCACCGGACATGGCCGTCGCGAGCACAGTTGTTTCATCGGCAAGAACGCAGCGGGTTTTGGTGCCGCCGCCATCGATTCCGAGATAGTAGGCCATCGCGCTAGTTCTAACACAGGTTCGGCGCAATCCGATTCGGCTTTGGACACGGAACATGCTTGTACAATGCAGCGAAAACCTCGCGGGCTGCGGAGGAGGCAGCATCAGGCAGGAAATAGCCCGGGTTTCATGCCCGGCCCCTAAAGGGGGCGTCTGATATCGGACACTTATGGTATCGCTAAAGCGATACTCTGATACGAAGCTGGAAGTTTTCGGCAGCGTGCTTCTGCTCGACTGCACGCTTGTGCTCGAAAGGACCGCTTGGGATTGAATCGGATCGACCTGCTGATCGTTGCGGCTTACCTGGCGGGGATCACTCTGTTCGGACTGCGCTTTCGCAGGCGGCAACGGACGATGCGGGATTACTTTCTCGCCGACCGCGACATTCCCTGGTGGGCGATTTCGCTGTCGATTGTGGCGGCGGAGACGAGCACGCTGACCATCATCAGTATTCCCGGCCTCGCCTACGATTCGAACCTTACCTTTTTGCAACTGGTGATGGGGTATGTGATCGGGCGCGTCGTCATCAGTCTTGTGTTGTTGCCGCAGTATTTTCGCGGCGAGCTATACACGGCTTACCAGTTGATTGAGCGGCGGTTTGGTCCGGAGCTGCGCACCGTGACGGCGGGCCTGTTCCTGTTGACCCGGGCGGCGGCTGAGGGAGTGCGCGTGTATGCCGTGTCGATTGTGGTGTCGATTGCGCTGGGCACCGGCGAGGTCGCTTCAATCGCGATCATCACGCTGCTGACCTTGATCTACACCTTTGAGGGCGGGCTGGCGGCGGTCATCTGGACCGATGTGGTGCAGACCTTTATTTATGTGGCCGGGACGCTGGTGGGGCTGGTTACGATTCTGCATCTGGTGCCTGGCGGATGGGGATCGGTCGAGGCGGTCGCCGGCGGCCTGCATAAGTTTCAAGTGTTCGATGCTTCGATCCTGACGCGCTGGCCGTATCTGAATTTTGCGAGACCTTATACGCTATGGGCGGGGCTCATCGGCGGCACATTCCTTACCACGGCCAGCCACGGCACCGATCAGCTCATCGTGCAGAGGTTGCTGACGGCACGGAATCAACGGCAGTCGGCGCTGGCGTTGCTGTCGAGCGGCGTGGCGGTCTTCTTTCAGTTTGCCTTATTTCTTTTTGTGGGCGTGATGCTGTTTGCCTACTACCGGGTGCCGTCGTCCGCGTTTGGACGGGCGGACCGGATTTATCCGACGTTTATCGTGAGCCGGATGCCGCATGGGATTGCGGGGCTGCTGATTGCGGCGATTCTGGCGGCGGCTATGTCGAACTTGAGCGCGGCGCTCAATTCGCTGGCGTCGAGTTCGATTATGGATTTCTATCTGCGCTTTCGTTCGGAGTCTGATGCGGAGGTGGGCGATGCGGCCCGGCTGCGGCTGGCAAGACTGGCGACTGTCGGATGGGCGCTCCTGCTGTTCGGGCTGGCAGTGCTGGCACTGCATCGGGTGGGGCGGGTGGTGGAAGTCGGATTGCAAATTGCCTCGGTTGCGTATGGGGCGCTCCTCGGAGTTTTTCTGCTGGGAGTTCTGACCAAGCGGGCGAACCAGCGCGGTGCGATCGTCGGAATGATTTTCGGATTTGGGATGGAAGTGTATTTGTGGATATGGTCGCAGGTGGCGTTCACCTGGTGGGTCGCGATCGGGACCTGCGTCACTTTTGCGGTGGGATATGCGGCTAGCGGTTGGCTGCGGGACGAATCAAAAGCTTAAACGCAGAGGTCGCTGAGGACTCGCGGAGGACGCTGAGAGAAATGGACAAACTGGCAAAGGACACTTATTTCCGGCCGGAATTGGCGCGCGACTTGGGGCTCTCGCACGCTGGCGCGGTCGTGGTGGGGACGATCATCGGGAGCGGAATCTTTCTGGTTCCGGCCGAGATGATGCAGGCGGTCGGAACGGCTCGGCTTGTGTATCTCGCCTGGGTGGTCGGGGGGGTTCTCTCTTTTTTCGGTGCGCTTACTTATGCCGAACTGGGTGCTATGAAGCCGCAGGCGGGCGGCGAGTATGTGTACGTTCGCGACGCGTACGGGCCGCTGGCGGGATTTCTGTATTCATGGACCTGGTTTTTGATCGCCAAGCCGGCTTCGATTGCGACCATCACTACCGGCCTGGTGCGGATCCTGGAAACTTTCCCCGTCTTTTCTTTTTTTTCGCACGCCTGGATTTCGCAGCCAGTCGCCGTCACCTACGGGCAACTGGTCGCGATCGCAGCCTCCATTCTGGTGTCGTGGCTCAACTATATTGGGGTGCGACGCGCGGGTGATTTTCAATTTGTGTTCACGCTGCTTAAGGTCGCAATCATCCTTGGAATTGTGGCTGTGGGCTTTTCCTATCGCGGGGGCACTTGGGCGAACTTTGCGACCGAGTTCACGGGGGCGAAAGGCGGCGTGGCTGGATTCTTTGCCGCGCTGGTGGCTGCGCTGTGGGCCTACGACGGCTGGAACGATCTGAACATGGTGGCGGGCGAAATCCGGAATCCGCAACGCAATATTCCGCTCTCGCTAATTTGGGGAGTGGCGACCGTGGGCGCACTCTACATTCTGGTGAACGCCGCGGTACAGTATGCGCTGCCGGCAACGGTAGTAGCGGGGTCGGAGCGTCCTGCGTCGGACGCGGTGGCGCTGGTGCTGGGGCGCGCGGGCGCCAGCCTGGTGTCGGCGGGCATGGCGATCTCGATGCTCGTGACTTTGAACGGCACCATCATGAGCGGAGCGCGCGTGCCGTTTGCCACCGCGCGCGATGGGTATTTTTTCAAGGCGATTGCCGAGGTCCATCCGCGCTTTCACACGCCTTCAGTGGCGATTGTTACGCAATGCGGGCTGGCGATCGTTCTGCTGTTGCTGGGTGGAAGTTTTCGGCAATTTTTTTCGCTGGCGATTTTCGCCGAGTGGATGTTCTACATGATCGCCGGCAGCACCGTGTTCGTTTTCCGCCGTCGCGAGCCCCATGCCGAGCGGCCTTATCGGGTGTGGGGATATCCCCTGGTTCCAGCTGTGTTTGTGCTGGTTTCTGCGGCCCTTCTGTATTACACGTTTACCGACAATTTGAAGAGTTCGGCAGCCGGCTGCCTGGCGATTGTGGCGGGCATTCCGCTGTTCTACTATTTTGCGCGACGGCGGGTGGCTACGCCGAAGTAACTGGCCATCTGGCCGTGCACACCAAGGGTTGGTTACCAAAGGACACGCGCAAGCGACACGTTTACCCCCCGCCCAATCTCTCATAAGGTGAAGACTCCAACCCCGAGCGCTCTCCCCAGCTTCGGGCCCCCTTTTTGGAGTCATGGATGCCTACGCACGACGGCGGTTTTCAACTCGGCCTGCTGCCTGAAAAGAAGTGGAACTGGCGGACCTTTGCAGCGAGCTACGGAATTATCACCGGCCTGCTTGTGCTGATGATTGTGGCGGGGATCATGACGTCCGACACGCTCATCACGGCGAGTTATCGCGTCATTGAGCTGATTCCACGGCCATCCTTAAGGCCGCAGCGGTTGCCTAAAGCGAAGCCGCTGCCGGTGCACGCAAAGCTGCTGCCGGCGGAACCGGTGTTCCAGACGCCGAAACTGATCGTGCCGAAAGAGGTCCGCGCACCCAAGCCGCAGCCGCAGGAAGTTGAGCCGCCGAAGGTGGCGCTGAATACGTTTGCGCCAGCCATCTTAAAACCGACTAGCGGGGCGCGTCCCGTGTTGATTCACACGGGGGAGTTCGAGGGAAGTTCTGTGACGCCAACGGTAAATGCTCCCATTACCAGGGTGCAAACGGGCGGCTTTGGCGATCCCAATGGGCTGAAGCCGAGCGATAACAGCAAGCCGAACGGCAAGCTGATCGCGTCCGCAGCGGGGTCGTTCGACATGCCGGTGGGACCCGGACAAGGCAACGGGGCGGGCGGCGCCAAGGGGATCAAGGGAACGGTGGCGAGCGCGGATTTTGGAAACGGCGTGGCCACTCCCGGACAAGGCGACGGGCGCAGGAGCGGCCGCGGCAGCGCGGGAGTGCAGAGTTCGGGCTTTGGGTCGCAGGAGGTGGCGCAGAACACAGCCCATATCCAGCGCGTGGATAGCGGCCCACCGACCACGCCGGTCGAGATCACTTATAAACCCAATCCGGTATACACCAACGAAGCGAGAAACCTGCAATTGGAAGGCGAAGTCCTGCTGGAAGTGGAATTCGCGGCAAACGGGCAGTTACATGTGAATCGCGTGGCCCGGGGTCTGGGCCATGGGCTCGATGAAGCCGCCGTGAATGCCGCCAACAAGATGCGGTTCAAGCCGGCCCTGCGCAACGGGCAGCCTATGGATTCGACAGCAATCGTGCACGTGGTATTTCAACTGGCGTACTGACACTTTGGAGATGAGAGTTATGCGGAGAGTTACTGGAAACGTTATGAGCACTAAGCACTGGATGGTCCTAGCCCTGCTCGCAATGACGATAACGGCAGCGGCCCAACAATCGGCGTCCGCGCCGCAGAACTCGCAACCGGCGGCGACGCCAAGTGTGGCCGGGTCGAATCTGGCGCCACCGACCACGATGGACCAGGTTGTCGACCGCGTGATCCTGCGGGAGAGAGACCTGATCAGGTTTCTTTCGCCACGCACTCCGGTGGTCGAAACCTATCTACAGAACCTGAAGCAGGACCCACAACTGGGGCCGATTCCGGAGAACGATCACTATTTCCTGGGACGCATGGACTTGAGTGACTCGATTGACCGGAGCGACTACCTTCAGGACAAAGGCAAAGACAAAGACGAAGGCATGGAGAAGCATCTTCTCGGCGAGTTCACCAAGAGATTCAAGTTCCAGTACCAGCCGTTGGGTTTTTCGTGGATGATTTTCGCTGACCGCAACGACTTTGACCGGCAGCACTACGACTTCCGCTACGCGCGCCGCGAGTTTCTGGGGGACGTGCGCTGCCTGGTATTTGATGTGACCCCGAGCAAGAACTCCGGCCGTGGGCGCTTTCTCGGCCGTATCTGGGTTGAGGACCAGGACTTCAACATCGTGAGATTGAATGGCACCTATGCGCGGCCTGCGCGGAACACTTACTACTTCCACATGGACAGCTGGCGGCTGAATTTGATCCCGGGTTATTGGCTGCCCGCCTACATCTACAGCGAGGAGGGTGATTTCACGGCCGGGGCGAAGAACCGGATCGCCTTCAAGGCACAGACTCGCATGTGGGGCTATAACCTGAAGACGGGAAAGATCAACGACGAACTTACTAATATCCGAGTGGACAGTGTGAAAGATGAGACACCTGCCTCACAGGATGCGACTCCGCTGGCCGCCGAACGAGAATGGCAGCAGCAGGCGGAAGATAATGTCGTTGAACGGCTGGAGCGCGCTGGACTGCTGGCGCCGGATGGCGATGTGGACAAGATTCTCCAAACCGTGGTGAACAACCTGGAAATCACCAACAATGTCGAACTGCCGCGGCCCGTCCGGACGCGGGTGTTAATGACTTCTCCCTTGGAGACCTTCAGCGTCGGTAACACGATTGTGGTAAGCCGCGGGCTGATCGACGTGCTTCCCGACGAGGGCAGCCTGGCGATGGTCCTTTCCCACGAACTGGCGCACATCGTTCTGGGCCACAACCTGGGCAGCCAGTACGCGTTCAATGACCGGATGTTGTTCTCGGACGAGGGAACCTATGAGAACCTCGGGTTCAAACACATTCCGGAAGAGGAAACGGCGGCCGACAAGAAAGCCGTCGAGATGTTGAAGGCCTCACCGTATGCGCAGAAACTGGACGCAGCCGGGCTATTCATTAAGGCCCTGCAGTCGCGCGCTCCGCAATTGAGCGCTTTGCTGCAAGCGCACCTCGGCAACAGCATCACCGAGAATGGGACAGTGACGCGCATGGCGGCCCTGGCCACCTCGGCTCCGGCGCTCGATTGGAACAAGCTGGATCAGATCGCCGCATTGCCTTTGGGGGGACGAGTCAAGCTGAATCCATGGGACGACAGAGTGGAGATCGTCAAGGCGCAACCGGTCGCCATTACTTCGGCGCGCGACAAGCTGCCCTTTGAGGTGACGCCTTTCTACCCGCGGCTCTCGCGGTACGGAACGGCGAGCACCCTTCCGGCCGCCAGCACAGCAGCGCCGGCAACGGGGGCCACGACGGCGAACGCCAACCCAGCGCCTCCGACCAACTGAGTCGGGAGCCAAGTTGAAAGAAGCACAGGGCCGGGACCGGAAGAAACTCCGGGTTCCCGGCCTGTGTCTTTTTGGGAGAGGCGGCTTGGTACGCCGGCGTTTTAATGGTCCGGAAATGGATCAAACTCCGCTCCGGACGGCGCTTTTCATTTCTTCCCCAAGTTCGTCCCCATTTGTTAATATGGACGACGCCGCGTTTTTTCGCCGGCTTCTCAGGAGCACTGCAACCATCATTGGCGGTTCAACTTGTGGAATAGGTCTGCGCTGGCTGCCCCAGGCGGCTGGCAAGAAAGGTCGTGCGTTTTGTCCAAGACATCTCTTTTGACGCTAACGTTTCTGCTGGTTCTGTCGTGCGCCTCCATGGCGCAGACGCTCAAAACACTCGTGCATCAGCCGCCCGACGGCGCTCAGCTCACGTTCCAGTTGACGGACGGCACGGTGATGGCGCAAGGAAACGGGGCTTCCGATTGGTGGAAACTTACGCCCGATATCACTGGGAGCTATGTAAATGGAACTTGGACGCAGCTCGCCAAGCTTCCCACCGGATATGCGCCGTACGCCATGTCTTCCGCGGTTCTGGCCGATGGGCGACTGGTGATCGTTGGCGGGGAATACAACAACGGTCAGTTTGTTCTCACTAGCCGGGGCGCAGTCTACAACCCGTTGACCAACAAGTGGACCAGCCTGGCGCCACCGAAGGGCTGGCAGTATATCGGCGATTCGCCCTCGGTCGTACTCCCCAACGGCAAGTTCGTGGTGGGGCAGAAACTTACGGAAAACATGGCGGAACTCGACCCGGCGACTTTGAAGTGGACTGCGCTTGGTTCGGGCGGCAAGAGTGACTTCAATTCCGAAGAGGGATGGACGCTGCTGCCGAACGGCACGATTCTGACCGCCGATGTAAAGAATGCTCCCAACTCCGAGATCTATTCGCCCACGGCGCAGGACTGGGTGACTGCCGGCAGCACCATCGTCGATCTGCATTCCCCGTCGCCGGACGGCTGCATTCGCTATGGCTTCGGCGGGTCGCTTTGTTACTATCCGCCTGGAGAAATTGGGCCGCAGATTCTTCGTCCCGACGGGACGGTGTTCGTCACCGGATCGTATACCAAGAATAACGGCCCGGGAAATACGGCAATATATGACACCGTCGCGGGCAAGTGGACGGTGGGTCCCGTCTTCCCGAATGGCGACAATGCCGGCGATTCGTTCGCTGCCCTGTTGCCAAACGGCAACGTGCTAGTGGAAGCCGACTCGGGGACTTCGTACGAGTTCGATGGAACTCATCTTACTGCCGGGCCCCAAACGATAGGAAGTCTGATGGTTTTGCCCACCGGCGAAGTGCTGGTCGGAGGAGGCACGACGGCTACTTACACATCTTCCGGAACTTACCAGAGTTCCTGGGCGCCGACGATTTCGACTTATCCGGCGGCGATAACTCGAGGATCGACTTACTCGATCTCCGGCACGCAATTCAACGGATTGTCACAAGCGGCGGCTTTTGGAGACGAATTGCAAACGGCGACGAATTATCCGCTGGTGCGAATCACCAATAACGGCACGCAACATGTGTTTTACGCCCGAACCCATGACCATAGCACCATGGGCGTGGCCACGGGCACGGCAACGGTGTCGACGAACTTCGACGTGCCGGCCACGATGGAAACGGGCGCGAGCACGCTGGTGGTGGTTGCGAACGGCATTCCGTCCGCGGCGGTTACCGTCACGGTTCAATAAGCGCGTGCATTGATCTAAATGCCCTTGTGTCTTCTGCGATTGGGAGATACAAGGGCATTTCTATTGGTGTAACTATGACGCACATTTGGCGGCGACACATGCCAAGACCGATTAGAAGTGCCTTGCAAGATCTTCGAAACGATCGACGACCAGCAGTCGCTGCGGGGGCGGAGCGGTGGCTACTTCCTCGTGCTCGAGAATCCAGGTGCTGCCGTGGGGGACGAAGACGGCGTGCAGCCCGGCGGCGAGGGCGGGGTTGATGTCGGACTTGGGACTGTTGCCGACCATCCAGGTCGTGTCCGCCGGAAGAGCGTACTTCGCGAGGGCGGAGCGGTAGGTCGTTTCGTCTTTTTCGGCTACGATCTCGACCGCTGAGAAGTATTCTTTCAAACCTGAGCGCTCGACTTTGCCGGATTGCTCGGCCGGATTTCCTTTGGTCATCATGATGAGGTGGTGGCGCTGGCCGAGATACTGCAGAGTCTCGGGCACGCCGGGGAGAATCTCGATCGGGTGGTCGGCAATCTGGTGGGCGAAGCTGCGAATGCGCTCGTGCAACTCGGGAGTGACCGGATCGACGGAAAGCTTCTCAAAGGTTTCCACCAGCGAATGAGTGAAGCTGTGCAGGCCGTAGCCATGCTTGACGATGGACTCCCGCTCCACGTCGTTCAGCACTAGACGAACGGCTTCGGGCGAGTGTTCGCGATGGTCGAGGAAGGAAATGAATTTCGCGATGGCGCGTTCAAAATAGATGTTGTTTTCCCAAAGCGTGTCATCGGCATCGATGAGCAGGGTCTGGGCGCCGTTTTCTCCCCACATGTATCCCATGATAATGGCTCCGTGGCGGATTCGCGGCTTTGATAGACTTGACTCCCTATGACGAAAGACCGGGCCGGGAACTGGGGTGGGAAGAACCGTTGGTTGAAGGGCTATCGAACCGCTTTTCATTGCATTCTGATCATGACAACTCTGAGCTCAGCGCAAGCGAAGAAGAAATCGATGACGGGTTCGGCAGCGAAAAGTGGCACGCCCGCCGATTTGAAAGTGGCTCCCGACCTGGCACAACGCCTGGCAAAATTCCGGCGTGTGCAAATGCCGTTCCGGACGGCCGGTCTGAGCGCCCGCGAGCGGCAACTGGTTCACAAACTGGTGGAGGCCTGCGGCTACGTGGAGAGTATTTATTGGCGGCAGAGCGATCCCGAGGGGCTCACGCTCTACCAGTCGCTCGCTTCCAGCCCGAACCGGCGCGATGTGGAACTGCGCCGTTATTTGTGGATCAACGCTTCGCGCTTCGATTTGATTGACCAGAATCATCCGTTCGTCGGGACGGAGCCCGTGCCGCCGGGGCGCGGGTTTTATCCTGCGAACCTGACGCGCGATCAAGTGGAGCAATACGTCAGGGAGCATCCCGAGCAGAAGGCGGCCATCTACGGTCAGTTCACGATCGTGCGCTGGCATCAGGACAAACTGGAGGCGGTCCCTTATCACATTGCGTTTCGCGCTTTTCTGGAGCCGGCGGCGAAGGCTTTGCGGGCGGCGGCCCAGTTGAGTGATGACGCGGCGTTTGCGAAGTTCCTTCGATTGCGGGCCGACGCGCTGCTCAGCGATGACTACTTCGCGAGCGACCTGGCGTGGCTGGAGTTGAAGAATCCGAAATTCGACATCATTTTCGCGCCATACGAAACCTATATGGACGGATTGCTCGGCGTAAAAGGTTCGTACGGCGCGGCGGTGATGGTGCGCAATGAGCGAGAGAGCAAGAAGCTGGAGCTGTTTCAAAAATATGTGCCGGAGATTCAGGATGCGCTGCCGCTGGCGGCGGAAGACCGTCCATCGAAGCATGGGTTGGAGACGCCGATGGAAGTGATGGACACTCCATTTCGAGCCGGAGACCTGACCCACGGGTACCAGGCGGTGGCAGACAATCTACCGAACGATCCTCGGGTGCATGAACAGAAGGGCAGCAAGAAACTTTTCTTCAAGAATTTCATGGACGCACGCGTGAACTACGTCATTTTGCCGGTCGCGCGCAAGCTGATGGAACCGGAGCAGGCGGCGAAGGTTTCCGGCGAGGGTTATCTGCAGAGCACGATCATGCATGAGATCTGCCATGGACTGGGGCCGGCGTTCGCGCGGACGTCATCGGGGAAGGTCGATATACGGGAAGCGATTGGCCACCAGTTCAGCGGACTGGAAGAAGCGAAGGCCGACGTGACCGGGATGTTTGCCTTGAAATGGCTGGTGGATCACGACGCACTGCCCAAAGAAAAACTGGAGGAATATTACGCGTCATATGTCGGCGGAGTGTTTCGCACAGTGCGCTTTGGGACGGCCGAGGCGCACGGTCAAGCAGAGATGATGGAGTTTAACTATCTCTCAGAGCGTGGTGCGATCCGGCGGAATGCCAACGGGCGTTATGCGATTGATTACGGGAAGATGCCGAGCGCGATGGCCGATCTGGCTAAGGAACTGTTGGAGATCGAGGCTACAGGAGACCGATCGCGAGCGGAGAATTGGTTCGCAAAGTACGGCACTATGCCGGAGGAGTTGAAGGCGGCGTTACAGGCGGCTTCGGATGTTCCGGTGGACATTGATCCGGTGTTTTCGTTTGCGGAGAGGGTGCGGTAGGTGGTGGCTACATGAGCAGACGCACGGTTCCACTGATCATCCTGACCCTAGCGTTGTGCAGGTCCGTTTCCTTCAGTAAAGACGAGCAGACATTCGCGTGCAACGCCCAGAGCTTTGATTTAAGTTCCTTTGAAGGTCAACCATCGATTCTGTCGCCTGACGGCAAGAAACGTATCCAACTGCGAAAGGACCACAACTACGCCGTGTTTGTCCATGGCAAGCAGGTGACAGCCCTGGAATACTTGGATACCAATTGCTGCATCGAGATCGGCTGGTCGCCGGATTCAAGTCAATTCTTCATCACCTACAGCGATAGCGCGACATATCACCAGTACAAGACCCATTTGATTTCGATTGCCGGTGAGCGCGTCTCGGAGAATCGCGCCCCTCAAACCGTGTTTGATGATTTTGGATCACAACACTCCTGCCCCTCTCGCGGCGGAAATAACCTCTTCCTGCTGGGTTGGACGGAGGATTCTCAGAGTGTATTCCTCGTTTCGGAAGTAACTCCGACTGGTGATTGTGGAAATGAAGCCGGGGTCTATGGCGGATACCTGGTGAACGGGCGAGACGGAACTATAGTTCACCGCTACGGGCAGAAGCAAACGGACAAAATCAAGAAGGCATGCAGAGCAGCAGGTATCCTGCGACCGGATACGCTTAAGTAGAATTCGGATAGTCGCTCAGCCCCTGAAGGGGCATGGGACTTGCCTCGCATTTGCGGCATCGCTAAAGCGATGCCCTGATACGAAACGAGAAGGTCTGCGCGCGCGTTTAGAAGCCACTGGCTGCCCTACACCCACTCCACGTGCGGTGTCTGCGGAATGATCCCTGCCTTGTGGCCCATGTCGAGCAGGCGGCGCACGGCTTCGCGGCCATCGTCTCCGTAGTCGAGGGTGCGCTCGTTGACGTACATGCCTACGAATTTGTCGGCGAGTTGGGTATCGAGATCGCGGGCAAATTGCATGGCGTAGGCTAGCGCTTCTTCGCGATGATCAATGGCGTACTGGATGCTTTTCCGCAGCGCCTGGGTAACGCTGGCCATGGTTTCCGGGCCGAGCGAGCGCCGGATGGCGTTGCCTCCGAGGGGCAGCGGCAGTCCGGTGACTTTCTGCCACCATCTGCCTAGATCGACTACGCGGTGCAGTCCGGACTTATCGTAGGTGAGCTGACCTTCGTGAATGATGAGGCCGGCTTCATGTTTGCCCTCGAGAATCTGCGGGATGATCTGGTCGAAGGGGACGACTTCTACTTCAATGCCGGGTGCGAATAGCTCCAGCGCCAAGTAGGCAGTGGTGAGCTTGCCGGGTACCGCGATTTTTTTCTGCTTGATTTCGTCCGGCGTGAAGGGCCGGGTGGAAACCAGCATGGGGCCATAACCGTCGCCCACGCTGCCTCCGCACGACATGAGCGTGTATTTTTCCTGAATGTAGGGGAAGGCGTGAAATGAAATCGCGGTTACGTCATAGACGCCGTCCTGCGCCTGGCGGTTCAACGTCTCGATATCGCACAGAGTGTGCTTGAACTTCAGTCCGGGCACGCGAACTTTGTTCGTAGCCAGGCCGTAAAACATGAAGGCGTCGTCGGAGTCCGGGCTGTGGGCCACGGTGATTTCGCGTACTGAGGATGAAGCTCTACTCATAAGATTCCGTAATTCAGTTCTATTTCTATCAATGCTAGGACTTGTTCAATCAGTGATTTTGCGAATATGGCGTGACCCCTAGTGCTATAGCCTGCATCTCTTGCATCTTTGGGCGGCACGGCTGAACAGTTTGCTGAAATGGTCACCTTTGCACGCCCAGCCCCTAAAGGGGCCGGTGATTTCGAAACACTTACGGTATCGCTAAAGCGATACCCCGATACGAATCCGAGTTTTTCAGCAATCTGAAGCCGTGGCCTTCCCGACTAACGGTGCGAACTAAGGTTCTGGTGCCAGCGAGCGGCGACACCGGCGGCCATGAGTACTTTGATGATTTCCGCAAAGACAAACCAGTAAAGACCAAACTTGAGCGCCAGAGAAACGGAATGCGTGAGCACGGCGAGCCAACTGAGTCCGCCGGCAAAGAGCACGAGTTCCGCCGCCACGGCCGAGAGCGCGGCCCAGGCGAAACGGCGGGAGCTGTTTTTCGATCCGCGTTCGTAGATCCAGCCAGCGACAAACGCTACGAGAGGATAGGCCATGAGGAATCCACCGGTGGCGCCGATCAGGTGGGCCATTCCGCTGCCGAGAACCGCGGGGCTGAATACGGGCAGCCCGACAGCACCTTCGACGAGGTAGAGCGCGAGCGCCGCGAACCCGCGGCGCGAGCCGAGAAGCAACCCAACCGCAAGAACTCCAAAATTTTGCAGCGTCAGCGGAACGGGCGTGAAGGGCAGCGGCACGGTTACGCGCGCGCACAAAGCCACGAAGAGGCTGGCGGCGATCACAATGGCCACCTGCTTCGCAATTTCCGTTCCCTGGTCCTTTTCCCGAACTATTTCCTGAGCTATCTCCCGATCTATGGACGGTGACTGGCCAAGAACTTGGGTGTCTCCTCTAGACATGGGTGTTTCCTTTCCTTGTGGCAGATGTCGAGGGCAATCAGGTCTCGGGCGGCGAGTGGTCGAGGCCGTCGCGTTCCGCTTTGTGGGCGGCGGAGTTCTTCATCTGCCGCCGGACCCGCATGTAGAGCGAAAGCGCAACCGACACCACGACCACAGTACAGACTCCCAGGATGAGAAACCACCAGAGCATCCGCACAACACATTTAAGCATAGCAGATGGGCGGCGACGAAAATGTGTTGTGGATCACACCCGAGGCGCGGCCGGCTGCGCTCAGACTTTCTTTGCCGGTTTGGCCAGCGCTTTGAGACGGTTCTGAACATTCCTGGAGACGCGTTCCAAGCGCTTGCGGGCCGTCTTTGATCCGGTGGCTACTTTCTCAATGTTAGCGAAGGCGTCGGGATTGCCGGTCTTTTCGCGAAATTCTTTAAGAAATGGATGGATCTTCGCAAAAATGAAAAACATTTCGCCGCTGCAGCCGGGCTGCAGAAAGAGTTCTTCGTCGAGCGCGCCGTGCAGCACGAACGCCGCTGCCATGTCCCAATAGCCGCCGACCTGGCGCAGCCACGCGTTCTCCTGACTGGGAAAAGAATTCACAACCTTGATGAACTCATCGGCATTCTGCGGCCAGAATTCGGTGGTGAGCCAGTTTCGCGCTTTGCGCATCTCGGCTTCGCGGCGGAGATCGTAGAGTTTCATAATCAGCGCCGCATCGTGCGGGGTCGCTTTTTTGGCCATGTTGGTAACCTCGTTAGTTGATGTTCCCTTGTTCCTGTCATCCTGAGCAAAGCGAAGAATCTGCTTTTGCCAGCACCACGAGAAGCAGGTCCTTCGCTGCGCTCAGGATGACAACAGAAAAATTAGTAGGCTCCTGAAACTTCGCACTGCAAGCGCAATCTGTCAGGCACTCGAAGCAGTCGCGGTTCCACCTTCTGCGGGGCGCTCGTAATCGCACTCTTTATTCGGGCATGCGATCACCGTTCCGTCTTTGCGGATGCGCTCTACCAGGTATTCATGTCCGCAATCCGGACACTTCTCGGGGACTGGCTTGGCCGCGGAGGTGAACTTGCACTTGGGATAATTTCCGCAGCCATAAAAAGTGTTGCCCTTGCGTGCACGTTTTTCGACGAGCTCGCCTTCTTTGCATTCGGGGCATTTTACTCCGATGAAGTTCTGCTTTACATACTTGCACTCGGGATATCCGCTGCAGGAAGTGAACTCGCCGAAACGGCCGTGCCGCAAGATCAAGTTGCGTTTGCATAGGGGACAGGTTTCATCCAGCGGAATATCAGGCACTTTCTTGCCCTGATCGAGCCGACGCGTCGTCTTGCAATCGGGATAACCGGTGCAGGCCATGAATTGGCCGAAGCGTCCGCGCTTGAGCACCATGACACGGCCACAGTTTTCGCAGTATTCCTCTTGCGCCGTTTCCTGGATGTCGGCGGAGTCTAGATCAGGCAGATTGATGGGATTTTCTTTGGTGAACTTGCAGGAGTCGGGATTTTCCTTGTCGTACGTGCTGCAAGCATAGAAGGAGCCGTGCTTTCCCCACTTGATGACCAGCGGCGACCCGCAGAGCTCACACTTTTCGTCGGTGGGCTTCTCCATACGCTTGATGTTTTCCATGTGCTTCTCGGCGTATCGGAGATCTTTCGAGAATTTCTGGTAAAACTCGGTCAGCGCGTCATTTCCTGTCTGCTTACCTTCTTCGATTTCGTCGAGCTCTTCTTCCAGCCGGGCGGTGTACTGGAAGTCGAAAATATCCTTGAAGTTCTCGACCAGCAAATCGGTGACCACCAGGCCAATTTCGGTGGGCACGAATTTGCCGCCGATTTTCTGCGCGTACATGCGCTCCTGGATGGTGCTGAGAATCGTTGCGTACGTGGACGGACGGCCGATGCCGCGCTCTTCCAGCTCTTTCACCAGCGACGCTTCGTTGAAGCGCGGTGGGGGCTCGGTGAAATGCTGCTCCGGAAGCAGCGACTTCAGCGTCAGCTTCTGTCCGGCTTCGAGCGGAGGAAGCTTGTGCTTCAGTTCTTCGTCTTCTTCATCTTTACTGTCTTTGGATTCTTCATAAACCTTGAGGAAGCCGTCGAACTTCATGACCGATCCGGTGACGCGGAACCAGAAGATATCGCTGCCGGATTTGGCGTCGATGTCCACCGAAGTCTGGTCGAACACGGCGGGATTCATCTGCGAAGCGACAAAGCGTTGCCAAATCAGTTTGTAAACCTTGAATTCGTCTTCTTGCAGATATTGTTTGACCCGGTCGGGATGGCGCGCTGCCGAGGTCGGACGAATCGCCTCGTGCGCAGCCTGTGCTTCTTTCTTCTCCTTATATGTATTGGGAGACTCGGGCAAATAATTGGCGCCGTACTCCTTGCCTATATACTCGCGAACCTCGGTGATCGCCTCGGGGGCGACACGGGTGGAATCGGTTCGCATGTAGGTGATCAGGCCGACCAGCCCCTCGTCGCCGAGTTCGATGCCTTCATAGAGGCGCTGTGCGATCATCATCGTCCGCTTGACGCTGAAGCGCAGCTTGCGCGAGGAATCCTGCTGCAGTTTGCTGGTCGTGAACGGTGGAGTGGCGTTGCGCCTGCGCTCTTTTTTTTCGGCCGAACGAACAACCCAATCGGCCTTTTCGAGGGCCTGACGGATTTGTTCGGCTTGCTCGCCGTTCGTGACTTCGATTTTCTCTTCGCCCTTGCCCAGGAAGCGTGCGTCGAATGCCGGCGGCTTGGCGGCGGCGAGATTGGCGTCAATCGTCCAGTACTCTTCTTTCTCGAAGGCTTTGATTTCGCGTTCGCGATCGACGATCAAACGGAGCGCAACGGTCTGCACTCGGCCGGCAGAGAGGCCGCGGCGAACTTTGTCCCACAAAAGAGGAGAAACCTGGTATCCCACCAAGCGATCAAGCACGCGGCGAGTCTGCTGCGCGTCGACTAGATTGCGATCAATGTCGCGGGGATGTTCGAAAGCGGCTTTGACGGCACGCTGTGTGATTTCATTGAAAGTGACGCGGCGGATGCGCGCTTCATCGCCGATGTCGTCCGTCTTTTTGGTCTTCTTTCCTTTCTTCTTCTTGCTCGAGTCTTCGCCAAGTTCGTCGGCGAGATGCGCGGCGATGGCTTCGCCTTCGCGATCGGGATCAGGCGCGAGGTAGATGTGGTCGGCCGACAGCGCCAGCTTTTTCAGCTTGGCCAGGACCTTTTCTTTGCCGGGAATGACGACATACTCGGTTTCGAAATCGTTTTCGACATCGACCCCGAGGCTGCTCTTGGGCAGGTCTTTCACGTGGCCGAAAGAGGCATCGACCGTGAATCCCTTGCCCAGATATTTCTGGATAGTTTTCGCCTTAGCCGGCGATTCAACGATGACTAGACCTTTGGACAATGTTGATTCCTTTTACGAACCTGCTTCCCTGCGACAGTCTCTAAACCTTTCTTAATGTTTAGTTTACCGTGTTTGGTGGCGTGATGACGCTCACGTCCAAGACCCGAAAGGCCCCAAGGCCTGCGGCTGGCGATCGGACAACGTTTTTGCAGATTGCCATGGTGCCTACCCGGTCCGCGTGCGCCGTCATGATGGAGTGGTTTGCCGCAGCATCCGTGACGAGTGCAGGCCGGTTGCCCCAAGCTTACCAGATTGCTCGAAAGTCCTCTCTTCGCGGCCTGCAGCCCCGCCGCTTTCTACCTTCGGTTTTTCAACGGCCGACCCAGTTCAAACCGACTATACAGATGCTACCTTTCTGTTTTCGATTCATCGCTGCTTTCTGTCCTTTCGAATTCGCCTTGCGGATTGGTGGGGTCGCCCCGGAGCCCGGCTCGACTCCGGCGACAGATGATTTCCGATTTGAATGGCGTGCGGTTTCGATTTGCAACCGCAGAATTTTGGAAAGGGCATCCGAGTTAGCCAGCCGGGCAGATCCGTGTCGGCCCCTACCAGTTTTCTGACCAATCTTTTTCTGACCAATCTATTCAGGGGTAATCCCCATCGCCTCCCTCATTTCGTCCTGTGCCTGGATGTAATCCAATTGGGACTGCAGAAGGAGAGTTCTGGCGTCGAGGTCGTGCGCCGCAGCCAAGTCCACTTGCGATTGGAGCGCACTCCCCTGCTGCATTTGCTGCAGGGTAACGCGATGGGATTCCTTGCGCAGGGCCAGAAGTTCTTCAGACACTTTCATCATCTGACGGGTCCGTTCGAGCTTGTTGTACGCGGTTTGAACGCGAAGCTCAACCTCTTCCTTGATGCGGGCGAGATTTTCTTCCGCCTGGGCCAACTGCGCCTGGTGCTCTGCAATCGCTGCGTTTCTTCTTCCCCCGTCAAACAGGTCGTAGCCAAAGTGAATGCCAAACGTTCCGAAGTTCCGTGCCAGAAAGGGTACGTTTTCCTGGTGACTGTAGCGGGCGAACGCTTCAACGTCCGGCAGATACTGGCGTTTGGCGAGACGCACGGCGGCCGAGGCTTTTTCAATTTCGGCTCGTGATTCCGCGATTTCGGGATGGGATTCGAGCGCGGCGCGCAGGCAGTCTTTGCGTTCGCAGGTATCTCCCGGCTGCCGGACACCGGCATCGAGCACGAGCGAGGTAGTCAGAGGCAGCCCGATCGCGTCGTCAAGCTGCATCGTGAGGTCGGAGAGTTGCAATTCTGTGCTCAGAAGATCTTGCTTGGCTTCGAGAGACTGTGCTCGGCTTTCGATCGCTTCTTCTTCAAGCATGGCACCGTATTTCACCTGCTGGATCCGCTCTTTTTCGAGGTCGTCGCTCGCTTGGATCTTCGCTTGCACCGCCTCTCGATGAGCCTGGGCGATCAGGATCCGGTAGTAAATCTGGTGAACTCTGAGGGCGATCTCATTTTCCGCCTGGTGCTGTTTGTTTCGCGTTGCACTCAGTTCGGCTGCGGCAACGTCGTTGGTTGACTTGATCTTCCAGAGCTCGGTCAGGGGCTGAGTGAGTTGCGTGCCGCTGGTGACAAAAGTGCGCCCGCCTTGATTCAAGGTAGCCGTGGCGCCGGGAATTGGGGTCCCGCCGACGCTGCCCAAGGCTCCGGTGGGAATCGCGATGAATTGCGTGTCCGTTACCCTTGAGAGACTGCTGTCATTGCGCAGAAGCGGGAAATAGGCGCTTCGGGCGATCTCCTTGGTGTGCTCTTTCTCTTCGACTTTGTATTCGGCAATGCGAACCACGTGATTGTGCTTCAGCGCCAGTTGAACCGCCTCCTCCAGGGTGATGCGGCGGGGTGCGGACGATTGTATTTCCTGTGCTCCGAGGGTCACGGAGTGAGCCAGTAATAGGAGGGCAAGAAGAAATGCCGCGAGCTTATTCATGATTCTGTCCTCTGTGGCCGGGGACTCTCTCCGTCCGGGAAGCTGAGTTCAGCGTAGTTGAGCGGCGCTCTTCGGAGGAGCGCGATCAACACAAGGGCCGCAACGCAAGCCCACGCTATCAGGCGAAACCCGTCGATGAAAGTCAGCGTAAACGCCTGCAGGCGGATCCGCGCGCCGATGAGCCCGACCGCTCTGCCCGTCGCTGCCGACAAGCTGGAGGACTTCGCATAGAGGCCTGCCGTAAGCTGTCGAATTGAAGTGTCGTCAATCCAGTTGCCCTGTTGGACGTGGAGCCCCAGAAGATTGGAATGCAGTTGCTCTCGCGCGGCGATGAAGTGAGTCATGACGGCCACTCCGAGCTGGCCGCCCAGCAAGCGGACGATATGAAAGAACGCGGAGAAGGTCAGCGCGGCCTGTGGTTTCGAAAGACCTCCGGAAAAAATGGCCTGCAGGACGATGGTCGAGACGAGGCCGATGAACGCAAAGGACTGCCCCACCCCCATCAACAGTTCCGAGCGATAGAAGTTCGCCGCGGACCACGCGCTGGTGTACTCGGCATTCAGAAGTGCCGCGGCGGCCATGCAGGTGAAACCAGCCGCCATCAGGAGGCGAGAATCGAATCCATAGACAAGCAGCAGTCCCGCGATAAACGCGAGGAGCAGCAGGGGCGCTGCACTCCAGATCACGGCTGGACCAATCTGGCTGGCTTCCAAACCGTGGATCGCCAGTGATTGCGGAACGAGGATGATAGTGGCCAAGAGGCAGAACCGGAAAAGTACGAGGGCAACCCCCAGAACCTGTGTGTTCCACTGCCTGAGGTAAGGCAGGTCGACGAGCGGGTTGGGGCTTCTTAGACGCCGTAGGAGTGCAGCGAGCAAGAAAATGACTGCGCCTAAAAAAAGAGCGTTGAAGAGACCGGAGCGCCACCAGTCGAGCCTCTGGCCCTGGTCGAGCGCGGCAAACAGCAGCGCAAATCCGGCGCTCGCATAAAGAAAACCTGCGAAGCTGGGAGCGGCCGCGGGCTTTTTCCCTGGAGCTGCCGCCGGGATTCCGTAGTAAATACAGGCAGTCATGATCGGCGTGAGCAGGGCGGAATTCCAGAACATCCAACGGAACGAGAGATGATCTCGATACCAGCCATAGAGGGAAGGGGCCACATTCACCGCCCCGTCCACGAAGGCGGCATACAGAGCCAAGGTAAAGGGGAGAAACCTCACGGGAATATTTTTCAGCGCGAAGGTCAGTGTCAGCGGATAGAAAGTTCCCGATGCAAGCCCGGCGAGCACGAGTGCGGTAAGAAGCAAGCTGTAATTGTGGATGAGCGGCAGCAGCAGGCAGAGAAGCGTGAAAGAACTCGCTGCCATCATGAGCACACGCCGCGCGCCCAGCAAACCGCCGAGATAGACGGTGAACGGGCCAATGAACATCAGGGCGACGTTGTAGGCGCTGCCGATCCAGGCGCCGGCATCATATCCGATGCCCAGACTTCCCTTGAGGTCAGCGGTTCCGAGTGTGAGCATGCGGCCGGTCAGCGTGACAATTCCCGCACCCATGACGACGCCCAATATTCCAAGCAGAGGACTCTGCGAGAGTTCTGCCGGCAACGCACCGGAAATGGCGCGGGCGATCTGTCCTTTTGCCGGCGGGTGCAGAGTTGCGGTGAGCGAGGCCATCTTACGGCTCCGATTAGTGCGCGGTTCTTACGGTGACGATCACGGAAAGACCGGGCCGCAGCTTCGCGGCCACCGTGGCATCGTCGAATGCAATTTTCACTGGAATTCTCTGCACTACTTTGGTGAAGTTTCCGGTGGCGTTGTCGGGCGGGAGCAGGGCGAATTGCGACCCGCTGGCAGGCGCGATTTCCAGCACCTTCCCCCGCACCACCTGTCCCGGATATTCGTCAATCCGTATTTCGGCCGCGTCGCCCGGCTTCATGTGGGTAAGCTGTGTTTCACGAAAGTTCGCTTGCACCCACCTCGTGTCGGCGACAAAGGTCAGAACCTGGGTTCCCGGAGATACCAGTTGTCCCGGCCGCACCTGTCTCTCACCCACGGTTCCGTCGGACGGGGCCCGGATCTGCGTATATCCCAGATTGATCTGACTTACGGCGAGCGCGGACTCCTTGGCATGAAGGTCCGCCATGAGTTGCTGGTCTTGTGATTCGAGGACCGCCTTCGTCCGTCGCTCCGTCTCTACCGCAATTTCGTTGCTGCGCAAGGACGTTTTCGCCTGTTCAAGATCGGCTTCGCGGCTGGCCGCTTGCGCCGCCAACCGCTGTTCATCCGCAACTGCGGCTTCAACATGCTGTTTGGTTGCGGCCTGTTGGGCGAGAAGCGCTTCTTGCCGTGTTCGCTCGGAACGGGTGCGGACAACATCCGCCTGTACGGCGTTTACGCCGGCTTGGGCGGCGTTAATTTGGGCCTTCCCCAGATCGATTCCAGCGAGTGCCCTCTGGATTTTCGAATCCTGTAACTCCCGCTGTCTGCGATTGTTCTCAATGGCGGCCTTCGCAGCTTCCACCGCGGCACGCGCTTGTGCCACTTGCGCCTGGTAATCTTCGTCCTGGAGTTCGACGAGAAGATCCCCGTTGTGCACCCGCTGAAAGTCGGAAACCTGAACGCTACGCACGATGCCCGATACCTTGGTGCTCAATGGCGTGAGATCGCCACGCACAAATGCATCGTCCGTGACCTGTTCGATCCTTCCACCCTCCCACGCATTCCAATTCTTGGTCAGCGCGATCACCACGGCCAGCGCCAGCAGCACGACCAGAGTGGGGGTGGCATAGTTCAGCCACGACCAACGGGAAGGTGGCTGAACGGGGGCGTGTTCTGGCGGAGCGGCTGGGCGTGGAGTAGGCGTAGTGGCGGCTGCCGTCATCGCTGTGTTCCTCCCTGGCGGTCATGGTCTCTACGTTGCGAAACGAGTTCTGGCGCTCTTGGCGGAGACTGTCGAGGCGCCGTTATCTGAGCCTCGGCTTGCCGGCTCCCCCCGCAGGCTCGTGGCGCGCAACAGTATACCCCACATCACTCCTTCACTCTTTGACTGAAAGCATTTTCCGAACCGAAGTCGACCCTTGCTTATCCTCCGGACAACACATAGGTTAGGGT
>Ga0075029_100000340_pt1 | contig 26728 bp, 26 predicted proteins | sample LitLauG_LLR_2013_FD_71391 | JGI IMG/M metagenome (GOLD analysis project Ga0075029, IMG submission 71391) | Freshwater sediment microbial communities from North America - Little Laurel Run_MetaG_LLR_2013 | ecosystem: Environmental > Aquatic > Freshwater > Creek > Sediment | place: USA... | reverse complement strand
GGTGATGCTGGGCCGCGGCGTGATGGGCGGCGGCGGCATGGTGGGCTTCCGGCTTGGGGGCGGCGCCCGCGGTCGAGACGACGGGCTTCGTGGGCGCTTCAGGGGTCGAGGTCGTGGACATGTCGGGGTTTCCTTGGTTGGAGCGGTCCGGCATGAATGCAGCGGCGGCGGCCCGGTTTTAAGCGTCGGAAACTACCCAAATCGAGGGTCGGCCAACCGTGGGAGAGCTTTGATGCATGAACCCCTGACCGGCGGATGCCTCTGCGGCGAGATCCGGTATGTGGTCGATTGGCCGGTCGAGAGGCTGGCCGCCTGCTTTTGCAAGGATTGCCAGCGCATGACGAGCGCGGGCGGCTCGATCAACGCCCTGGTTCCCGCGAGCGCGTTCCGGCTGACGAAGGGCCAGACCAAGGTGTTCACCAAGACGGCGGACAGCGGCAACGATCTGCATCGGCACTTCTGCGGCGACTGTGGGAGCTGGATCTACAACCCGATGGGCGGAGATCCAGAGCACATCGTCCTGAAAGCCGGCGCCTTCGACCGTCACGACGGCATGAAGATCGAGCTCAATCTGTGGGCGGGCAGCCGGGCGCCCTGGGCGTTGATCGACGCCAACCTTCCGACCCGCGAGAGGCAGTAGCCGCATAGGCCGCCGAAGTCCGTTCTTCAGCGCCCTCCCACAGGCGACCAACTAGAACAACCGATTGTCGGACGGTTGGACGCGCGGGCCTCAGAGTCTCGCGTCGCTCCAGGGATCGATCAGGATCTTGGCGTGGACCTCCGGATCCGACAGGGCGGCGAAGGCTTCGGTGACGCCGTCGAGACCGACCTTGCCCGTTACAAGCGTTCTCCAGTCGACGGCGCCGCCGCGCATCAGGTCCAGGGCTTCGGCGAACTCCTCGGCGGCATAGTAGATGACGAAGGTGAGCTGGATCTCCTTGGCGATGGCGGCCATCGGGTAAAAGGACTCCTCCGCCGTGGAAATACCGACGCCGATGATGCGTGTGTTGGCGGGAGACTCGAGCACCAGCCTGCCCAGCATGTTCCTGGCCCCGGTGCTCTCGAACACGACCAAGGGCGCGCCTGGCGCCGCCTTGGCGGCGGCTTCGATGACACTCGCCTTGGCGGCGTCGACGACAACGGTCGCGCCCATCGCCGACGCCAGCTGACGCCGCCTGGGGGACAGATCCGAAGCGATGATCGCCTCGCATCCCCGGGCCTTGAGGACCGCGATGGTCGTCAGGCCGACGGGGCCGCAGCCGACAACGACGGCGACATCCCCTGCCCCAATCCGAGCCTTGTTGACGGCGTGAATGGCGATGCCGACGGGTTCGACCAGCGCGGCCGCTTCGTCGGGCATGGCTTCATCGACCGGGAGCAACATGGCCTCGGTCAGGAGCATATATTCGGCGTAGGCGCCCGCCACGTCCGGCCGCGACCCCACCAGGATCGGCGCGCCGCGACGGACGAGAAAGGGCATCGAGCAGACCTTCTGGCCCGGCTCCAGCGCGCGGTTGGTGTCCGGTCCATAGTCGACGACCTCGCAGACGAACTCGTGACCCAGCACCGGTCCCTGCCGCCTGTTCTCCTCCATGCCCGCGGTCGAGCCGCCAAGCGCGCGCGTGACGTCCATCAGGCCATCGTAGTGATGGAAGAAGTGCAGGTCAGACCCGCAGATTCCGCAGGCCCGAACCTTGACCAGAACATCACCGGATTGCGGAACGGGACGAGGTCGTTCCTCGACCACGAAACGGTCCTGACGCATGGCCGCGACACGCATGGCGACCATCGCCTATTCGCCGTGTACGATCAGTTTGGAGATATCGAGGTCCAAAGCCGCGCAGTAGCCGCGGTACAGGTCGAGGGCGGCCTTGGCGTCGATGATCGAGGTGACGTTACCGGCGTCATCAAGGTTGATGTTGGCGCCGTAGATCGCGAACCAGGTGATCATGTCACCCTTGGCGTCCGGCGGCGTGACCAGGGTGTGTCGCGACCCGGCGGGCTCGAAAAGGTAGGATCCGGGGCGGTTCACGGCTTCGGGACTTTCCAGGTAATGCCACGACCCCTGCAGGGTGACCGCGAACACCAGGCCGGTGTGGTAGTGGGTCGCCACGCGAAAGCCGGGCGGCAGGCGAGTCTTGGAGATCCACAGCCCCTGGTTCAGGTCGATATGCAGCAGTTGCAGGCCGGCGCCGCCGCCGATCTCCATCCAGGGCAATTCGTCCGCGCCGATGTGCATGGTCTCGAGCGCGCCGACGGATGGCACGATCGGCCTGGCGGCGTAGTCCGCGCGGGCGGCGGCCAGGCGTTGCTGTCGCGCAATTTGTGCGGTGTCATTCATATTGCCGGTCCTGTTTTTCGGATGAAGGGAGCGCTACGCGCGATCACGCGCGGGTCGGGAGCCGCCGTCAGGCCTGCGCCAACAGGGCCTGCAGCTTGGCGCTGAGCGCGAGACTGGTTTCGCGCACGAAGCGAGCGCGCTCGGCCTGGATCGCCGGATCGGCGGGCGGCTGCGGACCGACCCGCCGCAGCCAATCCAGCCGGCATCGCGACAGCCAGGCCTGGATCTCGGCGTCTTCGCCCCAACGGCGCTCGTTGCGGCCATTGGCGATGGTCGCGCTCAGATAGTCGAGTTCGATATCGGGGTGCGGGATTGGGACACAGATATCATTCTTCACCGCGTCGTCCGGATAGGCGGCCTCGACGTGGGCGATGAGCGCGGCGCTGAAGACCTGCTGACAGGTCCGCACCGATTGCAGCGTGATCCTCCGATCGGCGAAAACCGGCGTGGACGGGCGTTTCTCAAGGCCATCGGCCGTGCAGTCGACGTGCATCGTCGTGGGCGTGGTGGCGACCGAGCCGGCGTCGAGGACGATGCGATGGGTCTCGATCCGCGACACGTGGCCCAGCCGCACCACGTCGCGGATCCGGCGCAACTGCTCAAGCTCGGCCATCGACACCGTCGCGCAGCGGTACATGGTCGGCCGAATGGATGGGTCCAGCCGCACCAGCAGGCCCCCGGCCTCGAGCCGGACGAACAGGTCGTCGATCGAGGCCGCCTCGGCGATCGCCTGGGCCTGCACGGAAAAGAAACCGCCGGTTCGCTCGGCGAACAGGGGCCCCGGCTGGCAAAGCGAGCGGTCGATCAGCCAGGAATCCCTGGGCATGATCCAGGTCAGCCTGTCGGGATCGACCCCCTGACGCAGGAGCCAGAGGCAGGCGTCCATACCCGTCTTGCCGGCGCCGACGATGGTGAAACGATCGTGGCTCTCCCGCAGGGCGCCCAGGGCGTTCAGGGGCGCGCAAACGACGCCCGGGTCGACCTGGTAGGCGGGCGGACGCATGGCCGGCACCGTGACGCCCTGGTAGGTCGAATCCACCGTCTTGCGCCGGACATTCACCTCGAAGGTCTCGCCGGTGACGATCGAGCGCACCAGGCCGTCGGGCAGGACATCGCACATCGGCAGGTAGGTGACCCGTCCGGTGGGCAGCAGGGTCTGTTGCATGACCTGATCGAAGTAGGCGCAGACCTCCGGACCGCTGGCCAGTTCGTAAAGGCCGGCGTTCCAGCCGGTGGCGTCGATGGCGTCGCTGCCAAGGTGTCTTGAATTGACGCCGTAGCCCGTCGAGGGCTGGTGCAGCCGTACGAACGGATAGGCGATCGTCCAGTGTCCGCCCGGCTGATGATAGCGATCGACGATCGCCACCGTGGCGCTGGTCTCGGCGATGAGGGTGTCGGCGAAGGCCATGCCCATCGCGCCGGCTCCGATGATCAAATAGTCGACATCAATGGGTTGGCGCATTCGGCAGGCCTTTGGTTGAGCGGTGGGGCTTGGCGCGGCGGGCGTCAGGCGTGACAATGGTCGGGGCGGGGCGTGGACACGGCCCACCCTCCGCCGAGATTTGGTCGTCGCCCCGGAGCCTCCCGGGCGAGACACCGGCGCGGGAGACTGACTTTTGGCGACACCAGCGGATCGCGAGACGGTCGACGGGCGACGCCGATTGTTGAACACCGCGCTGAAACTGTTCGCCGAAAAAGGATTCGACCGGGTCACCGTGCGGGAGATCGCCGCGGCCTCGAATGTCTCGATCGGTCTGATCAAGCATCATTTCGGATCGAAGGACGGCCTGCGCGCCGCGGTCGACGACGCCTTCATGGCTCAGTTCGAAGAGGCGCTGACGATCGCGCGCGGACCGATCAGCCCCGAACACCTGACCAGCGAGGATTTCGCGGTCGGCATCGACGACTGGATCGGCCGTCACCAGGATGGCTGGCCGGAAACCGTGAACTATTTCCGCCGCGCGCTGCTCGAGGAAAGCGACTGGGGCTACGCCCTGTTCGCGCGCTTCTATGGGATCGTGCAGCAGACGATCGCCGGGATGGACGCCGACGGACGGGTGTCGGACGACGTCGACCGCCTGTGGCTGCCGTTCCTGATGATGTATCTGGAGCTCGGAACGATGCTGCTGGATCCCTACATCCGGCGCGCCCTGGGCAAGTCGGGGTTCGACGGCGATCTGTGGCGGCGGCGCCATCGCGCCTATATGAGCCTCATCGGCCGCGGAATCGCGCCGCGCCGACGCCGGCCAGATCCTGAATCGCCGTGAGGCCGCGACGGCGGCCACGCTAGGCATCCGCCGCCACATTGGCCCGCGCGGCCCGGGCGCGCAGGCTCATCTTGTCGATCTTCGAATTGGCGAGTTTGGGCAGCTCGCCCAGAACCTCGACCACCTTGGGCGCCTTGTAGTTGGCGATCCGCGCCTTGAGAAAATCGCGGATCTCCGCGCCGGTGACGGTCATTCCCGGCCGCGGTTCGACGAACGCCACGCCGACTTCCTGGAACGTCGGATGATCGACCGGAACAACCGCGGCGAGGGCGACGGCGGGGTGTTCGCAGATCGCCTGTTCGATCTCGACCGGATAGACGTTGTAACCGCCGGATTTGAACATCTCTTTCAAACGGCCGACGAACACCAGATTGCCGTCGGCGCGCCGGAAGCCAAGGTCGCCGGTGCGCAGAAAGCCGTCGGCGGTGAAGGCCTCGGCGGTCGCCTGAGGGTTACGGAAGTAGCCGCTCATCACATAGGGGCCGCGAATCTGGATTTCCCCGGTCTCGCCGTCCGCCAATGCGGCGCCGTCGGGGGCGGCGATGCGCGCCTCGGCGCCGGCCAGGGGTTTGCCGATGGTCTCGGCATGGACCGGCAGGGCGTCGGCGGGGTCGGTATGGGTGATGATGCCGCAGGTCTCGGTCTGGCCGAACACCGACGACAGCCGCGCGCCGAAGGGGGCGATCTGTTCGAGCACCGGCAGGGCGGTCATGGCGCCGCCGAAGACGATCAGGCGGGTCTGACTCAGGCGTTCGCCGATGTTACGCGGATTGCTCATCATCATGGCGAAGCCGGTCGGCGAGGAGACCAGGTAGGTCGGCTTTTCGCGCCGGCTGAGCGCGCCGAGAGCGGGGAGGTCGACGCGCGGGTGGAATACCAGGCCGCCCCCCGCCGCCAGCACGTTCATGCAGATGTTGTTGATCGCGCCGACGTGGTTGACCGGGGCGGCGCAGACGCTCTTGGCGAGGTCGGCCGCGCCCATCCAGGCGGCGTTCGCGCGGGCCGAGGCGACGATCGCGCGATGAGAGAGCATGGCGCCCTTGGGGCGGCCCGTCGTGCCGGAGGTATAGACGATCACCGCCGCGTCCTCGGGATCCACGGCGGCGCGCGCCGCCGCCAGGGCGGAGTCGCCGACCTGGCGCGCAGAAGCGAGTAACAGGCTGAGCTCCATCGCGCCCGCGCTGGGCGTCCCATGGCAGACGATGGGACATCCCGACGGGAGAAACGGCCGCAGTTCGGCGCAATAGTCGCGGTCCTCGAAGGGTGAAACCGCCAGCAGCGCGGCCGGCGCGCTGTCGCCGAGCAGATGCTCAAAATCGCGCTGCTGATAGCGCGGATTGATCCCGACCCAGATCGCGCCGATCGAGGCGGCGGCGTGCAGCGTGATCCAGAAATCCAGCGACGGCGGGGTCAACATGGCCACCCGGTCGCCCCGGCCGACCCCCAGGGCGAGAAGCGCCTTTGCGTAGGTATCGATCCGCGCGTCGAGCTCGGCGAAGGTGAGCCGCTCGTCGCCGTCCACCGCGGCCAGAGCGGCCGGGTCGCGGCTGAGAGCCTCCTGAAACAGATCGCGGATCTTGTGACCGTTCGCCGCCGCCGCGCGGTCGGATTCCAGGGGCATGCGGATCGTCTCCTGGGCTCGCGACATGCAACTCGTCCTTACGGAACGGCGGCGCGCGGAAGGTGCTTGAGGAGATACTATACATTTGTATAGTGTCAAGCCTTCGGTCACGCCCTGGCCGACCCCTAGCCCTGGAGCCTCGTCGTGCCCTTTCCCGCCGATCGGATCGGATTTCAGCTGCCCCCGGTGACATGGGACATCTCCACGCGGATGATCCTGGCCTATGCGGCCGGGATCGGCGCTGACGCGCCAGCCTATCTGGACGACGTCCAGGCGGGCGGCCTGCGCGCCCTGCCCTTTCAATGTGTCTCGCTGGAGTGGCCCGTCCTGGTGTCGATGCGCGGCGCGACCCAGGATGTGCTGCCGCCCACGGAGGCGATGCGCGGCGTCCATGCGGTGCAGGATTCGACATTTCACCGTCCCATGCGCCCCGGCGACCAGCTGGTGACGGAAGGACAGCTGGTGTCGGTCAAGACCATTCGCGCCGGCGTACTGGTCGTGCTGCGCCTGATCACGCGCGATCGGCGGACCGGCGAGATGGTGACGACGACGTGGACCAGCTCGATCTATCGCGATGTCGCGCTCGCCGGGCCGGACGCCACGCTGGCCGAGCCGGAGCCGCTGGATCCGGCCGACCTCAATGCGCCAGGGCCCGAGGCGGAGAGCATGAGGATCCCGATTCCCAAGGGGATGCCGCACGCCTATTCGGAGTGCGCCGATATCTGGAACCCGATCCACACCGAACGGGCCGTGGCCTTGGCCGCGGGGCTGCCGGACATCATCCTGCACGGCACGGCCACCTGGGCGCTCGCGGGCCTGACGCTGCTGCATCGCTATGGCGGGGACGATGTCGGGGCTCTCAAGCGGATCACCGGGCGCTTTTCGGGCATGGTGTTCCCCGGTGAAACGATCGAGGTGCGCCACGAGAGGTCGCCGTCCGGGGCGATCCGCTTCGCCGTGCTGACGCAGGCGGGCCGGCCCGCCATCAGCCAGGGCGTGGCCTGGCTGGACGCGCGCTGAGGGCTACGGCGAGGTCCTGAGACAGCTGTAGAGGGCGTTCACGAGGCGCAACGATTCATCGCCGAGGCCGGCCCCGGTGGTGAAGCGATTGGGTGTGTAGGCGAAAGTGAGCTTGTTGGCGGGATCGGCGAAGACCGTATAGCCCCCCGCGCCGGCGCTGCCGACGTTGCCGTCCCGGCCGAAGTTGTTGAAATCGCAATGCAGCAGCAGGCCCATGGCGACCCTGAATTCGTTGCCGAACATGGAATCGTCGTGCCACCACTGCTGGGCCGACGCCGCCGTGACCGTCGCGGGCGACAGGAAGCGGATATCTCCCGCGCGGCCCTGGTCGGCGAACGGGGCGAAGATCCGCGCGATCCCCGCGGCGTTGGAAACGCCGCCGCCCGAGGGCGACACCGTCTGGACCCAGGCGGGGGAAGACCGGAAGGCCGGATCGGTCGGCATGCCGTTGAAAAGGGCCATGGTCCGCGCGTTGAAGAGCCCGCCGCCAGAGACCAACTCATTGTTCGGATTGGGGATCTGCGCCACGACCCGCTGCAGATCGTCATCGCCGCAGCCCAGGATGAAGTCGGCGCCGAGAGGCGCGGCGATCTCCTCGGCGATAAAGCGATCAATGGGCCGTCCGTCGATCCTGCGCACGATCTCGCCGACAATGAAGCCAAAGGTGAGGGAGTGGTAGCATTCGTTTGTGCCCTGCGGCCAGTTGGGCGCCTGAGCGGCGATCTTCCCGACGAAGAGGTCCCAGTCGAAGATATCGCCCGGCTTGGCGGCGTCGATGACGCCGAGTGACGCCTGATGGCTCATCGCCTGGCGGACGGTGATCGCGCCCTTGCCGTTCTGGGCGAACTCCGGCCAGTAGCGGGCGACGGGCGCCTCATAGTCCAAAAGGCCGCGATCGGCGAGACAATGTGCGGCGATGGCGGTCACACCCTTGGTCACCGACATGACGCAGATCAGGGTCTTGTCGTTCCAGGGCTCATGGCGGTCGGCCGTGGTGTGGCCGCCGCAGAGATCGACCAGCGTCTCGCCGCGCCGCAACACCGTCACACGCGCGCCGATCTCGCCAGAGTCCGTGAAGTTGGCGACAAAAGCGTCCTTCACCTTGCCGAAGGCCGGAAGGCAGACGCCCTGAATGGGCACATCGACCGTCATTGTCCCTCTCCCCTTGTCACCCGCCCCCGACGGCCGCGCGCCGGCTTTCGGCGCCGAGACGCCCCGCGGCGAGACGGAGCACAGCGCGCCGCCGGATAGCTGTCAACCAAATCATGCGCGAAACCGATAAGACTCGGATGGTCTCAGCCCAATGCTCCGAAAATCTTTCGTGATTTTCACCGTTTCAAGAGGCGCCGCCCTGGCTGTGGGCACGCCTATTCCGGCAAGGCCACGAACTTCCGCGCCGGGGGATTGGCGCTCATGTCGTGGTCGTGGCCGGTGAGGCCGTCGACCAGGGTCCGGAGGCGGTCGAAGTGATCGTCGAGCAGGCCGCGGGGCGTGGTGTCGAGCTCATTGCAAAGGAAGGCGGCGGCCGCGACGGCGACGCCGTGCTGGGCGCCGTTGCCCATCAGCTTGACCGAAGAGCCGGCCACGTGGGTGACGCTGATGTGCTTGCCGGCCATCAGGAGGTTTTCGATGTTGGTGGAATAGAGACAGCGGAATGGGACGCCATAGGACTGGCGGTCCCGCGTGTCCCATATCCAGTCCTTGAGGCGGAAGTCGTACTTGCCCTCGCCGGGCCCCCACGCGCAGTGAATGCAAAAGGCGCCGTCGTTGGCGATCAAGAGGTCGTTGAAACGAGTGTGGCCGCGGATATCGTTTTCGGTCAGCACATAGTCGCCCTTGTAGCGCCGGAACTCTCCCTGAGCGGCGACGAACGCCATCCGTTCGAACTCAAGGTTGGCGTATTGCTCGGGGTCAAGCTTCTTGACGTTCGAGAAGGTTCCGTAGAGCGCGCGCATGAGATAGTCGCGGACGAGTTCTCCCGAGGTATACGGATCAAGCCATTGTCCGTACTCCCAATAGTGGGTGGCGGGGAACTCCATCATCCAGGTCTGGGTCGGCGCGTCGTTGAACTGGAACGTCGCGTTGTCGGGATTGGCGGACGGGCCCGGCCCGTTCTCCAGGCCCGGACGCACCAGCTGACCGCTCAGATTGGCGTAATCCTTGGCGACTTCGGTCGCCCACGGCACGTCCGGGAACGGAACCGGCCGGTCGGCCATGCGGGTGCGGAAAAAGAGCGTATTGCCGTGATGCATCTCGTCGGCGACCTCTGGGGCGTAGGGTTCGCCAAACTCCGACCTGGCTTCGCGGCCGAACAGGGTTTCGGCGCCGGCCAGGACGCCGAGCATGGCCACGCCGCTGGTGTCGATAAACACGCGCCCGCGGATACGGCGTTCGTGGCCGCCACGGGCCTGGACCGCGTCGATCGAGACAATCCGGTCGCCCTCTTTCGCGGCGGCGATGACGCGATGCTCCAGGAAGACCGTCGCCGTCGGTTCGGCGCGCAGGAGCGGCAAGGCCATGAGATCGCCGTCCGGCGTGCGCTGCGAGAGCTCCTGCAGGACCTTGCCCTGGGCGCCGCGCGGCATCAGGCCGATCTCGGTGCTGGCGTTACCGCCCAGGACCGGCCGGTCATGGATGAGGGCGACCCGCTGGCCGAGCCGCGCCGCCGTGAGCGCCGCCGCGCAGCCGGCGACACCGCCGCCGACGACAACGACATCGAACTCGCCGGCGTCGACCGGCTGGTCCGGCAGCCCGCGCAGCGCCCGACGCCAGGCGCGGCTGGAGGCGTCAGCCCCATTGGGCGGCGCGGAACTGTCCCGCCCGAGAAAGATCGCGTCGCAACGCCCGTCGAAACCGGTGAGATCGCGCAACGCCAAGGCCACTTCGCCCTTGGCGAGCGTCACCTTGCCGGCGGATTGCCAGGACCAGTCCTGGCCGTTGGCGCCGAACTCGGTTTCCAGGGTCCTGCCGCCGATCGTCAGGGCGAAGCGGCCCGGGTGGTGTGATGGAACCCAATCCTTGGCGCGGACCCACACTTCGTAGTCTCCGGCCTCGGCGACCGCGACCACCGTCGTCGCGTCGGCGACCGGACGGCCAAGACCGTGCGCGAGCAGATAGGGCGAGCCCATCTGCGCCTCGAACTGAGAGTCGAGCACCCAGCCGCCGTAACTCGCGAAATCCTCCGCTTCGATGAGGATGCCGGCGGGTCCGGCGGGCGTGATGGCGGCTGCGCTCATGGGTCTTGGTCCTGGGCTGATTGTGTTGAGACGGGACGTCGGGGTCCGGGGCGGAGCCTGTCGCGGGCCGGATGGGTCGCGGCCCGAGCGGCGCGTTCCGCGGTCAGGGCCGGGCCGAACTCGGTTTTCAGTTCGCGCGCACCGACGGCCTCACCGCACTCCGAACAGGCCAGGGTTGGCGTGAATGCGCACCCGCAGTTGGCGTGGCGTTGTCGAACGTCCGGGCTGGCCGGTCCCGGTCGCCAGCGATCGCCCCAGGCGGACAACATGACGATCACGGGCTGCAGGTCACGGCCGGCGGGTGTCAGCCGATAGCCGTCGTCGACCCTGGCGATCACGCCGCTGTCGATCAGCCGAGCCAGGCGCGTCGACAGGAGGAAGGGTGAAAGTTCAAGCTGGCGCTCGAAATCAGAGAACCGTCGGGCGCCCAGCAGGGCTTCGCGCACGATGAGCAGAGTCCAGCGATCGCCGATGACGGCGGTGGCCCGGGCGACCGGGCAGGCGCTGGCGCCCACGTCGTCCCACTTCATGCCCGATCCCCTCCGCGATGGCGCGACTTTAGGCGGCGGCGCGGACGCCTGCAACTTCAGTTTTTAAAGCTGTCGGAGAGCGGGCTGTAGAATCGGGCGCTCACCGTCTCGGATCGGAACGGGTGACCTTCGGCCTCGTCGCTCGGTCGAGCGCTGATAGGCGGTTCCCACCGATGCATACGCGCCCTAGAGATAGAGCCGATGTTTCGATCGCCGGGGGAGTTTAACGTCATGGGCCGCCAGCACAGTCAGGTCTCGAAAGGCCTCCGCGCATGAGCGCAACGCCTCCGACGGCCGTTCATCACGTGGGCTTCGACGCCCTGGGCTCGGTGCTCAATACCCTGACCCTGGCCTTCGCAACCGACCCGATCGTGCGTTACGCGTTCCCAAGGCCGGACGGGTACCTCGCCGGCTATCCGGCCATGGTCGAGGCGATGGCCGGGCAAGGCGCGGCGGCGGGCGGCGCGTGGCTGACCGAGGACGGTTCGGCGGCGGCGCTGTGGCGTCCGCCTGGAATCGAGCCCGACGACGCGGGCGTGGGCGCGGCGCTGGCCGCGCATGCCGCGCGGCATCGCATGGAAACCCTGGGAGAGTTCGGCGCCGAGATCGATCGCTATCATCCCACGGCGCCGCACTGGTATCTCTGCATGCTCGGCGTCGATCCGTCGCGGCAGGGCCAGGGCCTTGGATCGGCCGTGCTCAAGGCCGGATTGCGCCGCTGCGACGAGGATGGCCTGATCGCCTATCTGGAGAGCTCCCATCCCCGCAACATTCCCCTGTATGAGCGTCACGGCTTCGAAGTGATGGGCGTGATCCAGACGCGCGACATGCCGCCTTTCTATCCGATGATCCGGCAGGCCCGGCGGGCCTAGGCCCGCCAGCCGCGATCCCGAGGGGAAGCTTTCTAGAACGCCTCCGCCCAGGGACGCAGATCCAGCTCGAGCGTCCATGCGCTGCGGTGTTGTTTGTGCAGCATCCAGTAGGCCTCGGCGATGGCGTCGATATCGAGCATGCCGTCAGGGCCGCTGCGTTCCACCCACTGCGGCGCGAAGGTCATCAACCGCTCGCCCATGATCCCGCCGTCGATGACGACGTGGGCGATGTGGATGTTCTGCGGCCCGAATTCCCGCGCCAGACTCTGGGCCAGGGCGCGCAATCCGGCCTTGGCCGCGGCGAAAGGGGAGAAGTTCGCCTTGCCGCGCAGGCTGCCGGACGCGCCGGTGAAGATCAGCGTGCCGCCGCCCTGTTCGAGGAAGACCGGGATCGCCGCCTGAGCCGTCTGGAACCCGCCCAGGGTGTGTTCGCGCCAGTGGCCTTCGAAGCGTTCCTGCGTGACCTTGAGAAACGGCGCCGGATTGTTGCTGCCGGCGTTCTGAACGACGACCTCGAGCGGCGCCAGCGCCTGGGCGGCGGCCACGAAGCGTCGCGCGTCCTCGGCGAGCGACCCATCGCCCACCACCATGGCGACCTTGGCGCCGGAGGCCTCGAGCTCAGCGGCCGTGGCGGTCAGTTTTTCGACGCTGCGTCCGGCCACCACCACCGGATGGCCCTCGCGGGCGAACCGCCGCGCCACAGCTCCCCCCACGCCACGCGATGCGCCGACCCCGACAACGAGGACACTGCCGGGAGATGTTGAGGTTTCAGTCATCGCCGTCTCCTTGGACGCGTTCCGGCCATCGCTCGCCACTACCTACTGACCGTCATGGCAAATTCACGGTAGGTGTCCATCGGTGGCAAGGCGCTTCGCCTCGTAGGTTTGCCATTATACACGGCGCCACGCCATCGCGGACGCTGACCCATTCCGGGAGCCCGCCGCCCGTTCCCGCTGCTCACCTATACAGACGTGGCGCTCCGGAAACTGGGGCCCAACGCAAACCTAGATAGCGGACATCCGCCGGCCACGCCGAGCGCGCAGGAGGCCGCCGAAGCTAAGGACGCCCAGCAGCAGCATCGCCCAGCTTGACGGCTCGGGAACATCGGAGGTCGTCGTGATCGTGTTGAAATCGGCCCAATAGGCGTTGGCAGGGCTGCTGTCGACGAGGGCGGGACCGAGACCTCGGCCGAATACACTGCTCCGGGTCAAGGCGATGTCGCCGTCTGAGGGCAAGGCGAGGCCGAAGTTGGCGAATACCGCGTTGTTCTTTGCGAACTGCACCATAAAATAGGTTTGTCCGGCCGTCAGATTCCAGTTAACATTCAGACTTTGGCTCGTATTTCCGGCCGATGCGTTGACAAAATCCGCTACGGTATAGGTATTGAGCGCGCTATTGTAATCAATAAGATCGATCGTATCCGCCTGGCCTCTGTTCTGAAAGACGAAACTGTTCAATGTAGCGGACCTTCACGCTTTGAACTCAAGACCGGAAACGTAGGTCGCTCCCGTGCTCGTTAAGGCAGGCCCCGCAATCACCGCGGCGCGGGCGCCGCCGCTGGCGAGAAAGGCGCTGCAAAGAATGCCGAAAAGTGCGTGTTTACGGGACACCAGGTCTGCTCCTTAGGTTCGTTGAGGATAAAAACTGGCCCCGTTCCAACCGTTAGCTCGACGTTAACCGCCGATTGTGAAGACCCCGCGACATCGATGCTGCGCCAGCGGCCAGGGCAAAGGGACCGACCGCCCAAGGGCCGTGACTTCGGAAATCGATCAGCGGCAGAACCCTCACAGGCCATCACCCTAGTTCTTCCCCTCCCGCCAAATGCGTTGGGGTCCCGGCGAGAGGCTGTCCATGTGCTTGAGAAACAGCGCCAGGGTCCAAATCTGCTCGTCGGTGAGCGATCTGCCCCACGACGGCATGCCGGTAAGTCGGATGCCGTGTTTGATTTTCCAAAAGGAAAAGCCTTCTGGATCGTCCTCGACCCCATCGGCGCCCAGTTGTGGGGGCGCGGGGTAGAGCCCCTGGGCTACTGGCGACGCCTCGCCGTCGGAATCGCCGTGGCAAATGGCGCAGTGTTGACGATAGAGTCTTATTCCCTCGACGAGGTGAGCGTCAGTCAGAGACACCGGATTAGGTCCCTTCGGGGCCTGACGCGCCAACGTCGCGCTGAGGGAAGTCCCCGCGGCCCACAGTTCGAAAGCGCCGGGTTTCGCGTCCGCATTAGCGGGGATGAGACCGCTCTGGAGCAGCACATAGCCTGCCACACATCCCAGGACGCCCGCCGCCGCGAAACCAGAAAGAAATCCCCGCATCGGGCTGGTCATCAACGCTTCCCGATCTCACAAGAGTCGTCGCGGCGGTAGGCGCGCGTATCAGGACGCCACACGCTTTCAGCCCGCCGCGGCTCCAAACACCATCGGGCCGCCCTCGCAAGGCCTCGGCCGTCCCCGCGATGACGGATCGCAGGTTGGTTGAAAGCGAAGCAGCCTCTCCCGCGCCCAGGCGGGGGAGTGAGCGAGACGAACGCGCAGTTCCTCGCTTGGAGCCTGACGCGGTCGCGACACGCGTGGACCGCGGCTCGGCTGGCCACCGCGATCACCTTGCCGGATAGACCCGACGGCGACGCAGCGCGCCGCCGAGGCCGAACAGGCCGACGAGGGTTACCGCCCAGGTTGCGGGTTCCGGAGCCGAGGCCCCGTTGATCGACCAATTGTAGACCCCGCTTACGTTGCTAACGGTGGCGAAACCCGCCGCCTCGCTGACATTCGCGTTGTTGGCGAGGTCAATGGTGTAGGTCTGGCCGGCGGCGATCGAACGAGTGAAGATGCCGCTGGTGTCTGGCGTGTAGGCTGCGGAGCCTGGCAAGGTTTGCCCGCCGCCCGCGCCTGACCAGCCGATATTCCAGCCCCACAAGCCGAACGGGTTACCGGTATGGGTAACCGCATAGCTCATCGCGAAGGTTCCCGCCGACGTCGCCGTGAAGGTGTAGGACCAGTCAGGCGGTCCCCAGAGGGCTCCGTTCGCCGTCAAGGCGGCGGCATTGGGATTCAAGCTCCAACCATAGTTGGTGAAGTCCACCGCGCCGTTGTCGGCGGACGTCCAAGTCGCGGTTACCGCGCCTGACGCCGTCGATGTGTCGACGCCGGAAACCGCCGTCGCGGAGGCGCTCGTCGAGAGCGTGGCCGGAGCACCGGTAAAACTCGCCGTATTGGAGTTGGTGGCCGTCGACGCGCCGATGCCCGCGTTTGCGGTTACATTGACGACACCCGAGATTGATGTGGCGGCCTGGGCGGAGGCCGCGGTTGCGACGAGCAGGATGACGCCGACAGGCAATTGGCTGAACTTCATTGGGCCCTCTGAGCAAGACGTTGCGCACTTGCCGGGGCGTGACCAAGAGGACCCGACATCCGGCAACACCCCGAAAGACGACGCCCGGCCGATTGCTCCTCAACAGAAAATTAACGAATCACAAAACGAGTCACGATTCGGAGACTTCGGGGGCGCGCTAGCGAACCCACCACGCCATGACGCCCTCGCGTTTGAGAAAGGCTTCGGCCCGCTCGCCGTGCATCATCGCCAATGTAGAGAGCAAACCCGCCTCGACGCAGGTTGGCGCCGCCACCGTCACGGATCGTGGAGGGTTCTTCACTGGCCAGCCCGTGCGGGGATCCAGGATGTGGCTGTAGCGCACGCCGTCTTTCAGCAGGAAGCGCCGAGCGTCCCCGCTCGTGGTCAGCGCGCCGACCGCGATCTCAAGCAGACCTTCCGTGGCGTCGGTTCGATCGACCGATTCGATGGCTACACGCCACCGCGCACCATCCCTGCGGGGACCGGACACGCGCAGATCACCTCCGAAATTGACCAGAACTGGGGATGGGCTGACAGCCTGAATCAGCAGCACGCAGCGGTCGACGGCGTATTCCTTGCCGATCCCTCCAAAATCAATTTCCATGCCGGGCCTGAGCGTCAGCATCGGCCGGCGCCAAGCGACTTTACCCCAGCCGACCAGAGGCAGGACGGCGCGCACGGCCGCTCTTGCGGGTACATTCGCCGAACCATCAAACCGCCAGACGCGGCGCAAAACCCCCGAAGTGAGGTCGAAGCGGCCCTCACTAAGGGTGTAGATATCTTGCGCGTAGTCGATGAGAGCGGCGGTCTCTTCGTCGACCTCGACAGCCTCGCCGCTCGCGCCGTTAATTCGCGCGACGATGTTGTCGTCGCGATAGCGGCTGTATTTATGTTCGATCCGCCGCGCCTCTTGCTCCACCATCATCCCAAGTCGCGTGGCGAGTTGCGGATCCGCGGTGTCAATCCGCACCTCGCAAGGTGACGCCATCGCCCGGAATCCGAACCGATAGCCATCACCAAGGGCTACCACTTCGGGAGGACCGGTCACCTCCAGGAACTCACGCGCCACAGGCCGACCATCGCACAGGTCGGAAACTCAGAAGAATGCGTAGGTGTAGCCCGCGATAATGCTGGTTGAGGATGCGCCGCTGAAGAAGTTTTCATTGGCTAAACCGCTGGGGACTCCTGGCGGGTGCGCAGCTCCGGATTGGTTGTAGCGTTCACCCTGCAGGTACACCTCTCCGGTATGAAACACCTTCAAGCCAAGCTTGGCTCCAAAAGTGACCGCGGAAAACCGACCGAGTCGACTATCTGAACTCGCGAACGTTGGCAGGCCCTGGCTTCCCAGAAGATAGTCATGGAAGAAATAGGCCGACGTCTGCCGATAGTATCGCACTTCCGGTTCGACATACAAGCCCGAGAGGATCGGTACGCGATCCGCCGCGGCTACGGTTATTGAATTTATCCCCCAACTGTCGTGATAATATCTGGCGGAAATGTCGACGAATGTAGGACCTATGGAAATCTTATTTCCTAAATATACACTTTGTCTCAGTCGGGACCGAGGTCGGTTTTCATACAAATACTGAAGAGGCGCACCAACCGGGTCAACCACAGAGATTATCCGATAGGGGTCGGTCTGATAGCCGTTCGTGGTTCCGATGCTATAGTTTAACTGAGCAAGCCACCGACGGTTGATGACCTGGGTGACGCCTAGTACCGCGTTGTAGACCTCCTTACTCGCACCGGCCCCTTTTGGATTTCCGTTCATGACCGTGAACGGACTTGGCGTGCCGAAATAGGGCCTCGAGAGATCATATTCAAAGTTGAGGACCGCCGACACGGTGGTATTCTTGTGATTAAAATCCCGGGCGGCTCCCAAACTCGCCGTGATGGCCGTATAGTCGCGCTCAATCGACGCCGATCCACCGAAGGATAGTTTCGTGTCGGCGTTCCATTGGGTCGAGTACCCCAAATCCACCGCATATCGTTGATCGCGAAAGCCCGTATCAAGCGGGATTGAATTGGGTGCGGTCGTGTATTGGCGGACCACGGTTCCAATGCCAGGTATAGTCACTAGTGTACTACCACCCGACGACCCCGTCAGGGTCGTCGTCTTGCCCGGCGCGTGGGCTGGCGTGGTGAATGTTTGGAATCCGGTCCAGGGGGCCGCCCCGTTCGGGGTGGCGCCGGTCAATGTATCGGACGTGAACCTAAATGAGAGCACATCCCCGCTGGTCGAATTGAAAGTCGCCGAAAGAACCGGCTCAATCGTGCGAACCCGGCCGCCATCCTCTTGATAAAACAGTATGGCTCCGTCGATCCGCGTCATGCCCAGGTCAGTCTGCGTGTCGTCGGTCGCGCCGCGCACGTCGGCGGACGATGCATCATGTGACGGCAGGGCGTTGGAGTCCTGGGCTTGCACGCCGGTGGCGACAAACAGATTGGCCGTCAGCAACCCAAGGGTTCGACAGATGCGGCCGCGCCGCGAGCGTCTCAGTTGCATCCGCAACCACCGCCGTCGGTAGTCCGTCCCCCGCTCGAACCCTCCTTGCTGAAGTAGATATGGTCGTGCAGTGCGGTGATAAGCGGATGCGTGTTCAAACTCATGGCTTGCTTGGCCAGGATATCTCTGTCCCAAGCCACCGTTCCGACACAGCCCGACAGCACGACGGCAATAATGCCCATCACCGGAACGAAACTCAGCCGCGACCCAGCCAGGAAAGGCCTACTTCTCATTGACCAACTCCTGAATATGGGTCTCGTACTGGGTGATTTTATTTTGGAAGAAACCTTGGTGGACGTAGCGAACCCGTCCGTCCCGACCGATCAGCACGGAGGTCGGCATTTCCGAAACATGAAATTTTCCCGCGATTTGCCCCTTAGGATCGTAGACCACAGGAACTTCCGCGCCGACCTGGCTGAGGAAGGCGTCAGCCCTCTCGCGTGAGTGGTCAACGTTGACGGCGATCACCACGAAGGCGTCGCGTGGATAGGACGCCGCCAGTTGTTCCATATAGGGGAACGAAAGCTTGCACGGCGCACACCACGACGCCCAAAAATCCAGGTAGACGACCTTCCCGCGATACTGAGCGAGATTTAGCGGTTTGGCTGAAGTGTCGGCGTAGGCTTGACCAAAGGCGACCAAGCCTACAAGCAAGCTGAGACTACCCGCGACCCAGTCAGGCGCGGCGTGGTTCCAGCCGACGGCTATGGATTCGGCGCGGACGCCTACATCGGCCCTGGCGTCGCGTTGGCGGCGCATAAATCGGCCGCCCTTTGTTTTGGTCATTAGGTTCCATCTCGAGGCGACCGTCTAAGGCCATTGGCGACCGGTATCGCGGCCGCACTCTTCAAAGACGACGGATCCTGGTCACCACCTCAGAGGAATTATCTGGACGCTTGCGGCGGCCGGCGCTTCGTGTTGATGCGCTCACGAGCCCGAACCCGAACATTCTAGTTATTCCGCCTACGGAACGCGTCCACGGGAAGGCGCGACGGAGGACCGCCCCGTTGAGCGATGCTCCGCTCTCGGTACGCCCTGCCTAACGACGCTGTCGCTCGCCCTCGTCAGTAGGAGACATGAACGCTCAGCCGAGCAGTTAGAGGTCTCAGCGGTGTCACCTGCTGGGTTGTGCGCACAGTGAAGGGATTGCCGTAAGCGAACGTGTCACCACGCGCGTTCAACGGGTTGTCGAGCGAAAACTGCAATCGCCAATGCCTTCTTCCCAGGCTGGCTGCGAGGCGGCCGGTAACATAGTCGCCCATCGTACGGGTGGTGGCCGTATCTAGCGTCAGCTGCGAGGCGCCGACGTAGTTCACCCGGCCATCCAGCTCGACGTCATAGCCACCCGGTAGGGACCACCCATAGCGCACATCCAGATCGCCGGTGTAGTCGGGTGCGGCGCCGAGACTGCTGCCGGCCAGAGTTGCGAAGCCAGCGTTGGCGCGGGCGAGCTCAGGGTGGTTTGCCAGGACGGACCCATGCAACTTGAGGCCCCCCGTATGAAAATCCGCTTCAAGTTCCAGGCCGGAGTTGCGCCCATTTCCGATGTTCGCCGTATAGGGTAAGCCCGAAGGTAACAGCTGATCGCTTTGCACACCGGTCCAATAAGCCTGGAAAGCGGCTACCCGCACGCGCAATCGGTTGTCCAACAATCCAAAGGTTCCCCCGGCTTCCAGGCTCCACAATTCATCACCGCGGTAGCGACGAAGGGGTTCCGAGCCGCCAATGGGCGAGAACGTCTCAATCGGAGTATCCGCAGTGTTCAAACCGCCGCCACGGTATCCCTCAGCCGCCTGAATATAGGCCGTCACCCGCTGCGTGGGATGATAGCTAAGCACCACCTTCGGAGCAAAGCCGACCTGACTGGCGCGGCCCGAGTAAGCGGCGGGGGTGGCGTAGCCCATCGCTGACGTCGCACTAGAGACAGCGTCAGCATAGGAGAACACTCGTCCCCCGGTCGTCAGGCTAAATCGGCGGCCCAGCGGGTATGACAGTTCGCCAAAGAGGGCGCCCTCATCAAGGCCATCGCGTCTCGCGCTTTGGCTCTCAATGATTGACGACGGCCCTAGTAGGGACAGGGTTGTGCCACGCGTCTCGGTGCTATGCGCGTAGAAAATGCCTAGAAGCCACTGGACTGACCGCCGATCGGTTGCAGCGACGGTGGCTTCGCTGACGAAGCTGCCAATCCTGTCGGCTTCGTCGAAAGCGGCGGCTCCGCGAGGTATAGGCAGCGGAGCATTACTTGCCGCATCATAGCGACTATCGAGGTTGTGGCTGATCTCGGCGATCGAGACGTTGGCCTCACCCCAGCCAAGACTTCCGTGAACACCGAGATGAAACTCACTGAAGTCATTGTCATGCGGTTCTCGCACATGGTTGTCGCGGGAGTAGGCCGGTTCGGCGGCATCGGTGTATTGCGTGTCGGCCGAATTGATATTCTGGATCAGCCCGCCCAGCTTGACGGTCCAGGATGGAGAAAGGTCCAGAACGGTGGCGACCCGTCCCCCCTCACGGAGATTTCGATTTACATTGTAGAGCCCGAGTTGCGGATCGTTGATGTAGCCGCCCTCGGCTTCTCGATAGAACACCAACCGCACGGCCGATCGCCCATTGAGCAATGGCAAGTTCATGACGCCGTCAAACGCGTCCGACAGGGCGCCTCCCGCCGTGGCCCCCACCGACGCGGCAACCGACGCGCTGAATCGATTGCGGTCCGGAGGCGCCGTGACGACATGGACAACACCGCCGAGCGAGCCCGCGCCATAGAGCGCGCCTTGCGGCCCTCGTAAGACTTCAACCTGGTCGATATCGGTGAGGCGAAGGTCTGGATCTGGAGCATTGAATGTCAGCCGGACGTCGTCCAGGTAGACTCCAACCAACGATTGCGTCTGGCCTGTCAGCGGGCCGTCAGACAGCCCTCGAAGAAGGATCTTGTCGCGACCCATTCCGAGATTGGTCACCGTCATAGACGGGATGAGCGTGGATAGTGACGTTGTGTCCACCACGCCCTGGTCTGAGAGAGTCCGTCTGCTGACGGCGCTGATCGAATAGGCGAGGCGATCCGCGGGCGTCGCCCGGCGCGTCGCCACAACGACCAGGGTCGAGAGATCGCTTTGCGGATTTTCCTGGGGCCGGGACCTTGGCGCCAGGGCCTTGGGTCGATCAGCACGCGGAAGGCTCACAACATCGTAAGCATGACGATCTATTTGCCGAACGGTGCAGCCGGCGCCGGCCAGAATTCGCTCAAGACCCGCACGCGGGCTGAACCGACCCACGAGCGAGTTGCCCCAGCCGGCGCACGACCCAACGTTATTCGTGCTTATCGAGACGTGGGCTTGAAGCGCGAACATCACGAGCTCACGACGGAGTTCACCCGCAGGGATGTTGAATACATAGGTCGCCTCGCTAGCGTAGGCGAAGTCACCGCCGCATACGCATGCCAGGAGGAACACGCCGACACCTGCGCCGCGCGATTTCCGGCGAGCGGCGCGGGACCAAATCCCCGACGAGATCACGGACTTACCGCAGAATGATTTGTCGCTCCGAGCGAATCTCTGAAAGTGAAAGATAGCGCCCGAGATCTCGTACTACCTCCTCCTGGTCGTCCAACGCCAGAACGCCGGAAAACCGCCGGGCGGCCGCCTCGCCGGAGAGTCGGATCGGGACAGGGTAGCGGCGATTTAGGTAAGCGACAATTTCCGATAGCGGTTCGTCATCACAGATCAGATGCCCTTGCGTCCACGCAAAGGCGGAATCGGGATTGACCGCGCTTACGCGCGAGCCAGACGAGCCCTGCACGTGCTGCAAAGCCCAGCCCTTGGTCAAACGTGCCACCGGGCCTGTGGCAGGATCGTCCTGGTAGATCTCCACGATGCCCCGGCGAACCGTCACGACCGTCGATCGGTCGTAATGCCGAATGTTGAATTCGGTTCCCACGACGCGGACGGTCTGGTCACCGACCCTTATCAGAAAGGGGCGGTGCGCGTCCGTCGCGACATCAAAACTGGCTTCACCGTCGCCCAGCGTAACCCGCCGAGCACCCCACCCGATCCGCGCCGATAGCGTCGAAGCGGCGTCGAGACGGACGCTTGTCCCATCCGCCAACTTGAGATCACGCGTCTCTCCCACACCGGTCTGGTAGGTCCGTAGCGGTCCCTGGTAGCCGTTCCACAACATAGGGGCGCCGAACATCGCCAAGGCTATGACGGACGCCGCGAGCAGTGCCGTACCGGCCCAACCTGGGCGCGAGCGGGGCCGGCGAGTTTGATGGGCGGAAAACTGAATCACCTTCGCCGAGGGCGCGCGCAACCCCTTCAGCAGACTGTCCGCCGAGGAGTCGATCCGCCGCGAAAGCATTTCGGCCTCTTCGAAGGCCGCCAGGTGAGTCTCCGACTCCTCAAGCCAGTCGGCGAGCGCGGCCCAGTCTTCGCCAGTGGCGCGATCGGATTGGACACGAACCAGCCATGAGATAGCTTGTTCGCGCACCAACTCCGCCTGGGTCGTGGATTTAGGGCCGCTCATTTCGGGCGACAACTCCTGCTGAACCCTGTCCGTTGCTCAATTTGAATGACGACACCGGCGGGATGGCGCCTCACGCCACGAGACCGGGTACGATTGCAACTCATGCTTTGACCCTCGCCGAGATGCGCTTCAGGCAGGTCATCAAGTACTTTTCGACGCTGGAGCGGGACACGCCCATGGCCGCCGCAGTCTCCGCATGACTCAGGCCTTCCAATTTGTGCAGGCGGAACGCCTCTTGGACCTGCGGGGGGAGCTCTCGTACGGCATCGATGACGCGCAGCAACTGTTCGCGCGCCATAAGGGTGTGGTCCGCGGCGGGCTCATCGGTCGACACCTCGCCACCGCTAACCGGGCCGTAGACATCCCCCCAGGCGGCGACACGCCGGTGGGTCCTCTGCCGTTGCTTGATTTGGTCCAACATCAGGTTGGACCCCAGGCGATAAAGGAAGGCTGCGGGATTATCGATTTTATCGGGCGGGCGCCGGGAAATCTTAAGGAATATGTCCTGAACCAAGTCGCGCGCAGCTTCATTGGACCGAAGGCGAACGCTGAAATACCGCTCCAACTCGGCGCGTCGTTCGAGATAGACGGCAATCAGAGGATCTTCGTCTTTACTGTTGGAAACCACAGCTCTCTGTCCACGAAAATCAGGGGCCGTGACGATCTCGATCACAAGAACCAACCCGCTGGAGGTGTGCGTATGGCACGAGGCCGCGGATGAAACCAACCGCGAACCGCCTCCTTGTCCGCCCGACAATCAGCCACGATTACTGGAGGCAAGGGCTGAGGAGATAGGTCTGGAGATTCGCCCTTCGCATCATAAACGGAGCGGAGAGGCCCGTCGCCGCTATCGCGACCTTGGCGCCGGCCACAACGGCGCCGGGGGATTTTGGGGTCCGGTCACCGCGCACCCCTTAGGGGGGGCTGAGGCGGCTCGACGCGGCGTTCAGGACGCCGCCGCCTCCCGCAATCTGGGCGCGACATCGCGCACGAACCGCTCGAGGCTGGGCGCCATCTGGTCGGGGCGCATGCCTGGCGGCACGCCCCAGGTGACCAGGTCTGTGACGCCGTAGTCCCGGATGAAGGCCGAAAGCTCGGCCACGCAGTGCTCGACATCGCCGACCACCCAGGTCTGCGGGATGCGATCCTTGTGGGTGATGCCCTCGACCCCGCCGTCGGTGCTGCCCGCCTCGGCGAAGAAGCGGCTGTAGACCGCCATGCGGCGACGCTCGGCTTCGCGCACCGCCGGCCAGTCACGCTCGGCGTCGTCGGTCACCAGGCACGAGCGCACGATGCCGACGCGGCGGGCCTCCGGATCGCGCCCGCCTGACCGCAACCCGTCGCGCCAGACATCGAGGGTGTCGGACCTGAGCCCTTGCGGCAGCAGATTTGCGCCGTGGCGCGCGGCGCGTTCGGCCCCGGGCCGGCCCATCGCCGCGATCCAGAGCGGGGGACCGCCAGGCTGGACATAGCCAGGGGTGATTTTCACGTCCGAGAAGCTGTAGCGCTGACCTTCGAAACTGAAGGTCTCGCCGGTGAAAGCGCGGGTCAGCACCTCGATGGCTTCGTTTGTGAGGGACACCCGCCGCGCGACCGGCAGGCCGAAACCGCGGAACTCGTGCGGCGCATAGCCCATGCCGGCGCCGAGCTCGATGCGGCCGTTGCTGATATTGTCGAGCACGGCAAGGTCTTCGGCCAGCCGGATCGGATGATTGAAGGGCATCAGGCAAACGTCGCTGCAGAAGCACAGATGCTTCGTGCGGGCGGCGATCGCGCCCGCCACGGGAATCCAGGAGGGGAGATAGCCGTCCTCGACGAAGTGGTGTTCGGTGAACCAGGCGACGTCGAGCCCCAGCTGGTCGAGCCACGCCGCCTGATCGATGATCGCGCCGTAGAGCTGCGGGTGGCTGAGACCCGACTCGGGCGGATTGCGGAAATCGTAGGCGACGCCCACACGCAATGACGGCCTGGTCATCCTGTTCAACTCCTCCCATCGGCGGCGCCGACTATCGGGGAAGCGACGCCCCGTGGCAACGGGTCGCGGGCCCCGGCGCGGACCGCCCGAATTGGGCCACGGTTGGAGGCTGTAGTGCCGCCGACGCACACAGAGGGCGACATGAACCGGCATTTGGCGGAAGTGAATATTGGACGGGTTCTCAGCGGCCCCGAGGATCCGCGGATGTCGGGGTTCTACGACAATCTGGCGCGCATCAACGCCCTGGCCGAGCGCATGCCGGGGTTTGTCTGGCGCCTGAAGGACGAAACCGGCGACAGCGCCATGGCATTGCATTGGCCGGGCGATCAGACGATGAGCGTCAACATGTCGGTTTGGGAGAGCGCCGAGGCGCTTGGGCGATTTGTCTTTCAGACGGCGCACCGCAACGTCTACGCCCGCAAACACGATTTCTTCGAGACGCCGGACCAACCGATGTTTGTGCTGTGGTGGATCGAGCCTGGCCACATTCCGACACTGGACGATGCCAAGGCGCGGCTGGATCACTATCGCGCCCATGGACCCAGCCCGGAGGCCTTCGGCTGGGCCGACCTTCCCGACGCCCAGGTCTGGCGGGAACGCCGCTGCGCCTAGGCTGCCCGCTCCGGCCGCAGCAGGCGGATGACGGCCCTGGGGCCGACCGCCATCCGCCGCGCAGCGCAGGGTTCAGGCCAGCGCCATGGCCGTCCGCGCGCCCAACAGGCGCCCGCCCAAAGCGTCCAGGGAAAGACGTCCCGGCCCCCTGGCGATGATCACGATCATGAAGGCGAACCATTGGATGTGGTCGGGCCAGGCCATCGGATAGATGAAGATCTGAATGACCGCGATCATGCCCAGCAGGCCGAACGTGCTCAATCGTGTGAACAGGCCGACCAGAACCAGGGTGGATAGGCCCAGCTCCATGCCGGCGGCCATATAGGCCGCCACGTGGGGCGGAAGGATCGGCACATGGTACTCGTTCTCGAACAGCATCAGCGTCGCGCTCCAGTCCGACAGTTTCGTCAGCCCGGAGCGAAAGAAGACGCTGAAGGTCGCCACGCGGGCGACCAGGCAGAGAACGTCGGTGGGTATTGCGTCCAGCAGGGCGCGCGCGCGTTGGATCAGGGCGACGGGGTTCATGAGGGTTGTCCTTCCGGGGTGTTTGTCGTGATGAGTGCGAAGGGGGCGGCGAAGACTTCAGTCTGAATCGCCGATAACGCGCGTTCGGGGTCGCACCCCGTGGCCGTGGCCAGGGCGCGGTCCGCGCCGTCGCCCGCGAGCAAAGCCTGCAGGAACAGGGCCGCCGGCGGGCCAAGCGGCCGCACCGAGGCTTCGTCGCCACTGCGCCAGATCGCCAACCCATAGGGACCCTGGGCACGCTCAAGCGCGACGACGGTGTCGTTGTCGTTCGCATCCAGCGCATCGCGGATCCGGTCGGCGGGATGATCGAGACGCAGGGCCCGCAGAGACGCTGGAACGACGATGCAGACACCCGCGTCGATCGCGATGCGTCGGTCACCCATCGGGGCCGCGATCGTCCGGTCGATAGCCAGGTCGAAGCGGGCGACATCGCCGATCGACGGCGGGCCGGCCGCCGGCCCCACGCGCTCAAGGAATTTCGGGAAACCTTCGCCGTAGGCCGACAGATGGGCCCGGGCCGGCGGGTGCGCCTGGGCGAAGGCGGCCGCGAGACGATCGAAGGCGGTCTCGCCGACCAAGGCGTCGACCGTGGGGAAAGTGAGGCGCAAAGCCCGCACCAAGGCGCCGAGCACGGTGTCGCGATGAACCTGAAGGGCCGCGGCCAGGGGAACGGGTCCCGAGGCGAACCAGTCCGCCGGCAAGGCGTCGGGATCGGTCAACAGCGCGCCGGCCATCCGCGTCTGAATGTCGACGAGCGCGTTCATGCCGGCAGGCTTTCAGTTTGGCGAGCCAGGCTTCGTTCTGCGCTCCGCGCCTCACCCATCAGGGTTTCCAGCGAGGGGATATCGGTGTCCCATTCGATCAGGGTCGGGCGAGGACCGATGCGATCGACCGCCGCTTGGAAAAGAGCCCAGACCCCGGCGTTCACCGGCGAGCCGTGGTCGTCAATGCGCAGGACCTGTCCGCCCGGCAGCACGCGTTGGGCATGCCCAGCCAGGTGGATCTCGCCGATCGATTGAGCGGGCACGGCGTCCAGCAGCGCGGTCAATCGCGCAATCGGCGCCTCGCCAAGGTTCATCGCGCTGACAAAGAGGTTGTTGATGTCCAGGAGCACGCCGCAGCCGCTGCGGCGGACAAGCTCGGCCAGGAAAACGCCTTCGTCCATCTCGTCGCGGGCGAAGCGAACATAGGTCGAGGGGTTTTCGACGAGGATGGCGCGGCCGAGGACCGACTGCGCCCGATCCACATTGCGATCAAACACCTCCAGGGCCTCGCCCGTCATGGGCACGGGAAGGAGATCGGGGAGGAATACGCCGCCAACGGCGCTCCAGGACAGGTGATCGGAAATCAGACC
>Ga0075029_100000338_pt1 | contig 26749 bp, 21 predicted proteins | sample LitLauG_LLR_2013_FD_71391 | JGI IMG/M metagenome (GOLD analysis project Ga0075029, IMG submission 71391) | Freshwater sediment microbial communities from North America - Little Laurel Run_MetaG_LLR_2013 | ecosystem: Environmental > Aquatic > Freshwater > Creek > Sediment | place: USA... | reverse complement strand
TCCCGGAGGCGACCCGATCAATTTCGCGATCTCATGGCTGTGCTGAAACTCCGCGCAATCGATCTTGATTACGGATCGAGAATTCTTCAGCAGAGCCTCGGCGGTGGCCTCGACAACCCGTGTTTTCCCGGAGCCGGTGGGTCCAAGGAACAGAAAGTTCCCAACCGGCCGCCCAACCGGAGACAGTCCGGCCACGTGCGTTTGATAAGCACTGACGATCTGGTGAATGGCTTCGTCTTGCCCCACGACGAGGTTGCGGAGTTGGTTCTCTAGCTCTTCCGCCTGTCTTCCCGTCTTGTTGGGATCCAGTAATGTGAGCTTCGGCATTTTGCATCTCCTTCCGGCGCCCTCAGGCAGCCTTACGTTTAGTGCTTGGTGCGTCATGGAACACCGGGACCTCACGCGGGGTGAAGGAGGTCGCGACTTGGGGCCTCATCTCCTCGATGTTGCGATCTGCGGCTTCCTGGCACCGTATACAGAATGTTGCCCACGGCACAGCGGCAAGCCGCTTCGGGTGGATGTCTTCATCGCACTCCTGGCACGTCCCGAAGGTGCCTTCCTCGATACGGCGGAGGGACGCACGGGCGTCTCGAAGGTGGTTAGATTCCCGGTCGAGGTTGTAAACCGCGAGTGCGCGTTGTGAAGCAGTCTGAATCTCGTCCAGTTGATCGGCGCTTCGCTCAACCGTGATCCCGTCGCGCTGGCGTGTAAACCGCTCTAGTTCAGCAACCCTTGCCGTCAGAATCGCTCGAAATTGCTGTAGTTCACTTTTGCTCATTCGATGGCTCCTGCATTGCCCTGATACCAGACTGGAAACCTTTTCTTTCCACCCCCATTCTGGATCTGATCCGGTTTATTTACATGCCACGATGGAAGCTCCGCAAAACGCCGAGATCACGGTGCCAGGTTGTACCACTTTCGAGTGGTATGAGAATAACATTGACGCGTCGGTCACCGCTCCTCAAAAGCCTTTCCAGCCCAGGCGTTACATGCGGCAGTAACGGCGAGCTCAAAGGCCCTCCGAAGACGGACGGCCTTCGCGGCGGTCTCTTATCGTTCTGGCAGGTCGCTCGTTCTTCGCCGCTTGGGTTTGTAAAAATGGATGGGGGTATCTCGAGGCAACTGCAATGGTGCTCTAGTGCCGCGAAATCTCAATCCGCTTGCGTCCGAAGAGATGCGCATCTGCGGACCACGCCCCAGGTCCGAGCATCGCCAGTGCGGCGCCCAAAGCTCCTCCCTGGATGTGCATCCATGGATCGGCAGAATGCAAGAAGGCGAGACACAACTCCACGACAGCCATCAGTACACCTGCGACTGGCGTCCACAAACCAACCAGCAACAGCACTGCGGCGCAGGCAACCAACAGTTCCAGGATGAGTGGCGTTGCGGGAGACGCCGTCAGAAGTCCTGCGATGGCGTGTTGAACGAGTGGAATGGCTGTTACTGCTCGCAACAATAAGAGCCCGGTTCCGGGCCAACCTTCGGGAAATGTCGCAAAAAGCCGTTGCAATGGAGCGCCCGTTCTTAGGCTATCTCCATCCGGATCATGATCGAAACCCCCAGATCGCGGATTTCCTGAACCCCGCTTTCGGGGGGTCTAGTGTCTAGTGGAGATTGATGATTCCGCGTTTCAGCCCGACGGTAACGGCATGGGCTCGATCATGAACGCGAAGCTTGGCGAAAATACTCTTCATGTGGCCCTTGACGGTCTCTTCTGTAATGGAGAGATGGGCGCCAATTTCTTTGTTCGCATTTCCCGTTGAAATAAGGCTCAGCACCTCGATTTCCCGCGCGGAGAGGGCGTCATCGGCGGCATGCTCGGCGAGTTCCCTGGCTACCTCGGGCGGTATCCGCTTTTCCCCGGCATGTACTAGGCGGATAATCTCAACCAGGTCTTTCCGCACGAGGCTCTTGAGCAGGTAGGCGCGAGCACCGGCTTTAAGCGCGCGCAATACTTGGACGTCTCCGGCGTAAGTCGTCAGAACGATCATTCGCGCCCCCGGAAATTCCCCGCAAATCGCTATCATGGCATCGACGCCGTTCATTTCCGGCATCTGCAAATCCATCAGGGTGACATCAGGATGATGTATTCGGAATTGTTCGATCGCCTCGTGGCCGTTAGATGCCTCGGCAACCAATGTCATGTCCGATTGACTGGCCAACAGCGCAGCTACGGCCTCGCGGAGGAGGGGATGGTCGTCGACCGAGAGAATGCGAATGGGACCCCGATTAGTGCTCATTAGATGCTTCCTTGTTTTTGCGGAACAGCCGAAAACCGCCCTGACCGCGAGCCTTCTCGTACGCAACGGAGCCTGGAACGCGCAACTCCACCTCCGTACCCGCTCCGACTTCGCTCCACATCTCCAATCGCGCGCCGATTTGTTGGGCGCGTTCGCGCATCCCCGGCAAACCCCAGTGCCCGTCCCGTCCTGCGTGCAGGTGCTTCGGGTCAATCCCCTTTCCATCATCCCGGATCCGCAGGCGAAGAAGATCTTGGCCGTACGTGATCTCCACTTCGATTTGACTTGCCTGTGCGTGGCGGAATGCATTTCGCAGCGCCTCGCGCGCAATGCGGTAAATGTCGTCGCGGAGGATTGGATGGAGGGCCCGTGGCGGGCCTTCGACCGAAACGCGAAACGTCACCGAACCTTTCTCACCATCGCTGTCGCCGGCGAGTTCTTTCCCCAACGCAGTCATAGCCTGGGACAGTTCGTTGGTAACAGTCATGGAGGAACGTATGTCGTGAATCGAGTTGCGGCCTTCTATGATGGCCTGATCGGCCCGATCGAGAACCTTTCCGAGAGCTTCCTTCCCCTTGCCGGGCGGAAGAAGATCGCTTACCGCTTGAAAATGAAACATCAATGCCTGAAAACTCTGCAACAGCGTGTCGTGCAGTTCGCGGGCGATGCGCGTGCGCTCGGCGACACGTTCGTCCAGGCGCGCGTTGAATTCACGCGCGATCTGATGGAGCCGGTACCGGTACAGCGCCCACATCAGACTGACAAGTGCGATTATGAGAGCCGTTCGAACCCACCACCAAGTCCACCAGGGGCCTAAGACCCTGATCCGGATGCTGGCGCCGGTAGTGTTCCATATTCCCAGGCTGTTGCTGCCCTGCACGCGAAAAACGTAGTCGCCTGGCTCAAGAGTGGTATAAGTCACCAACCGTCGGGTGCTATCACGCTCATTCCATTCCTCCAGCGGTTCTAATTTGTATCTGTAACGATTTCGTGTCGGGTCTGAATAGCCGAGGGCGGAGAATTCAAATGAGAAGATCTTTTGCCATGGCGCGAAGGTCAGTGACCGGGTGAAGGAAATGGACTGCTTCAGGGGCTCCTTCCCTACTGGCAAACGATCGCCGAATAACCAGAAATCGGTCAATACAACTGGCGGAGGAGAAGTATTGTCATTCACGCGCTCCGGGAAGAACGCCACCAATCCCCTGGACGATCCGAAGAACATTTCGCCAGTCGAGCTCTTCGATGCAGCGCCAAACCGGAACTCATTTCCGGGCAGACCGTCGGCCGCATAGTAATTCCGGACTGCTCCCGTGCGGGGATTGAACCGTGAAAGCCCGTCGGCGGTGCTGAGCCAGAGATCGCCGCGTTCGTCTTCGAGTATCCCTTTCACTGCGCTGTCGGCGAGGCCGTCGCGTGCGAAATATGACCTGAAGGTCCCGCTGGACTCATCAAGCCGGCACAGTCCGTGGTTGGTGCCGGCCCAAACGGTCCCCGTGCGGTCGACGTAGACCGAATTTACAACATCATTGCTGAGGCTCCGTGGATTGCCTGGTTCATTTCGATAAACCGTAAACTGGCCCCGCTCCGGATCGAAGCGGTGTAACCCATTTCCCAGACTCGCCAGCCACATGGCTCCGCTGGAATCTTCCACAATTGCCCGGTACTCGCTTAGGCCCGAAACCCCGCTCCTATACGCCTGGAACCGTTCTGTCGCGGGGTCGAAACGATTGAGGGCGTCGTAGGCGCCAACCCATAACGTGCCCCGACGGTCGACGAACAAACTCTCGACCACGTCGTGGCTTAGGCTGGAGGGGTTGTCGGGATCGTGACGATAGGATTTGATGTCGCCCGTTTGAGGATTCAAGCGGTCGAGTCCGTTCCCCCATTCGCCAAACCATAGATTCCCTGCACGGTCCTCAGCGATTGCGTGCACGGTCCGGAAAACCAAGCGGTTCGAGACGCGTTTGCCCGAATAACGGGCGACCTGCCCCGTCCTCCGGTCGACTCGATCGAGCCCGTACAGGCTCCCGATCCACAGATTTCCATGGCTGTCCTGAAGTGCAGACACTACGGCGCCGTCGCTCAGGCTGTTCGGATCGCCAGGATCATGGTAGTAAGTTTGGAACGACGGGGGGCGAGGGTCGAACCAGTCGACCATTCCCGGGTCGATGCCGACCCAGATTCGATGATCGCGATCGTGTAGCAGCGTCATAGCCCCACCCGCACTCAAACTGTTGGGGTTGTTCGGATTATTGTGGTATTGAATAGCCCGTCTGCGGTCCCGATCCAATCTGACAATTCCCTGGCGCCAGTTGGCGAACCACAGCGTCTGGTCCTCATCCTCGATGATCGCGAACCCAGTGTCGGATGGACCGTCACCAAATGTATAAGCGCTCTGTACGTCCGAGCGTGGGTCAAACGATGCCAGCCCGCATTCCTGTTCGCCAGGAATCGTGATCCAGAGGACGCCTGCGTGGTCCTCGATTATGGATACTTTGTTCCCATCCAGGCTGAGGCTTGCTCCGGATGGTCCACGCAAAGTGACGCGCCGGCTCGTCTTCCCGGTCCGCGGATCGAAGGCCTCCAGGCCGAGCGTAGTGGCTACCCAGAGGGTCCCATCCCGAGATTCAAGCACAGTCTTAACAGAATCGGATGCGATGCTCGAAATATCATCCTGTCGATGGTGATAGCAGCTTAGTTTCGATGTGGAAGGGTCGAGACGCTTCAATCCGCTGTCCGTAGCGACCCAGATCATTCCGTTCCGGTCCTCAGTAATGTCTCGCACCCCGCCTATCGGCCCACATGCACCGCTCGCACCGCTCATGAAGTGTCTAGAAACCCCCTTGACTGGATCGTACTGGTCGAGAATCTGGCTGGAGCCGATCCACAACTTTCCCGTGTGGTCCTTGATAAGCGCCCGGACATTTACACCGCTGATGCTATTCGGATCTTCAGGCGCCTCACGGAACGCCCGGAACTGATATCCGTCATAACGCAGCAGACCGTGGTAGAAACCAAACCAGAGGAATCCCTGATCGTCCTGCACGATTCGATTCACGATGCCGAGGGCTGGCGCCTTTTCAAGCGAGATGTGCGTGAACGGGATCTCTCCTCCGTTGACAACGGGCACCCGCACGGACCGGACTTGGGGCGAACTCGCAATACCAATCGCCAGCCAGCAACCCGCAGCCAGGATCAGCCGGACTGTGTCGTGCACGAAGCGTGGCGTCAAATAATGCACCGGTCGCCTGGTGGTGGCGTAGCCAGAACTGCTTTCATCAATGCGGCAGCCGGGAGCGCCACCCATCTTGTTCCCTCTGGTCTGTTATATCGCACTCTCGCCTGAGGGTTTTGGCTGAATCGCCCGCGAAATCTTCCGATCACCATATCAGCCGGCCCGCGAGTTGGATCTCTCGATTATCGATCGAAGTGGACGTGATATTCCCAAATGATGCGGTTCCAAAGACCGCAGCCGGATTGCTGAACTCGGACGAATTCCAGAGATTGAAAGCCTCGACGCGAAATTGGAATCGGAGCCGTTCGGAAATCGAGAAATTCTTAGCGACCGACAGATCAGTGTCAAACAGGTGTGGCCCGTGGAGCAGATTGCGTCCCGCCGTCCCATACGTGTATTGCAGAGGGATCGCGAAGGCTGCCCTACCGATGCACCCGCTCAAGTGCCCGCTACCGCAGTTGGCTGAAGGCGTGCCCACCAGGTTCGGCCGGTACGCGCCGTGGGCGCTAGTGTTCGCCGTGTCGGTCGAGATCGTGACGTTGAACGGCATGCCGCTTTGCAGGGTGGTGATGCCGCTAAGTTGCCAGTCTCCGAGGGCCGCGTGAAGAATGCCTTTGGATCCGCGGAAAAACGGCAGTTCGTAGAGGTAATGAGTGACGAAACGGTGGCGAATGTCCCAATTGGAATTGCCGTAATCCAGGCGCCAATTGTACGGGTTCATCGGCTGGCCACCATTGTTCGAGTCTGTGGAAACATCAAGCGTATGTGACCAGGTGTAACTCGCTAGAAATTGCAGGCCATCGGAGAAGCGATGGCGTAAGACGGCGCTCAGACCTTGGTAACTGGCAATTTCATCGTCTTGAATCGTGCGGATCTGGCCGAAAAGGGGATTCGGACGCCGCGCCGTTACGTCGCCGGGTCCCGGCAGCGGTGTGTTGTTGTAGTAGTTCCGGTCCAGATGCACCGAATGCGAACCGGTATACTCCAGTACCAGGGCGCTGTTGCGCCACAGTTCGCGTTGCGCTCCGAAGCTCCACTGACTCATATACGGTGTGGGAAGATGCCAATTGAGCGCGATCACGTTAGGCAATGCGGGCGCGTTAACGGATCCCCCCGGCGTGGGATTGGCCAGGGAGAGCGTCGGTGTGTTCGGCAGCGACGTAAAAGTAGTCGACGATGCGAATGGCGGGTTTAGATTCAGGAAAGTAAAGTCATCTGTTTGGTTGGGATTGTAGTAGATGCCGTATCCACCGCGAAGTACCGTCTTTCCAGTCACACGGTATGCGAACCCAATGCGCGGCGCCCAATCCTTGTGATTCGGATAGATGAACTTGAATCCCGGCTGGGGCGGATTCATGGGTACCAGCAGTGTCTGTTGCGGGTTCAGTTCGGTTCCGTAGCCGTTCACCGAGTACGGCACAGTGGGCAACTCGTAGCGCACGCCGTAGTCGAGGGTGAGCTTGCGGGAAGCCTGCCATTTGTCGAGCACGAAAAACCCATTCCGCCATTCCGCAATCACCCCGCGCGTCTGCGCCACCGGAGTAGTCAGACTCTGCGGGAGCCCCAGGATGAAATCCGCCGGCGCATACCCGGTGAACTGCCCGGTGAAGTTGAAGACGCCGCGCGAGCTGGTGCCGCCTTCCACGCCGGTGATCAGCTTTCGGATTTCGGCGCCGGCCATGATAGTATGCGAACCGCGCGTCCAACTGACCTGCTCCGAGCCCTGCCAGGTCTTGTCGGCGACAAAGGAATTCGTGCCCATGTTCAAAAAGGCTGTAAACCCGGAGACTGTAAAGTCGGGGATTCCGGGATTGTTGTAGAGCACGTCGGCGTCGAAGCCCGGTATCTGGAGTTTTGTGCCAGCGTCCGCGATATTGTTGAGACAAAAGTTGTTGATTAACGATGCGTTGGAGTATTGCCGGTCGAGGCGCAGGTCGCTCACAAGCGACGGCGTCAAGGTATGGGTGTAGCCGATGGTGTAGTTGTTGCTGTCGACCGGCGAGGTGGTGGCGTTAGCTGGAACTGCGGACCCAGCCAGCAGGGTCTCCCGCTGGTACTGATACCGGAAAAAGAGCCGAACCTTCTCGCCGATGTTCTGGTCGATGCGATCGACGGACTGGTCGCTATTAATGTTACTGGGCGCCACGGCGGCGAGATTGTTCGTGATGCCGGGTGCGTTGGGCTGTGCGTAGTATTGCTGGAGCCTTTGCACCACCGGCGATATTTGCGAGGCCGGAATAGTGTTGTTCGGAAAAGGCCGCCCTGTAGTGGGGTCCGCAATCGCCATCGGCGCCTGAGAAAAGTTCCCCTGAAACATCTGAGGGGTCATAATTGTGGCCAGCGACGCCGTACCGCGGACCTGTCGCAACCCTTCGTACGATCCCATGAAGAAGGTCCGGTTCCGGCCATTGTACACGCGTGGAAGGATGACGGGGCCGTCGAGTTCAAATCCGAATTGATTCTGGCGGAGCGGGCTCTTCCTCGCATTAGCCGGAAGGAAATAAGGCCGGGCGTCGAGAATATCGTTGCGCAGGAATTCCAGCACGCTGCCATGCAGCGAATTGGTGCCACTCTTGGTCACCATGTTGAGGTGGACGCCCATATACGCGCCGTATTGCGCCGAGTAGGTTCCGGTCTGGACCTCGAGTTCCTGGACTGCGTCTACCATCGGCCTCGTCGAGGTGTTGGTGATCAGGTTATTTGCGATGGTAACTCCGTCGAGTGAGATGCTGTTCTCGACTTCACGTGTGCCCGCGCCGATGAAATCCTCGCCGGGCGGGAACCCGGTAGTCGTCTTCAGACCTTGAATCACTCCCGGAGTGGTCGTGGCCAGGCGCATGGGGTCGCGTCCGTTTAGGGGCACCTCCGATAAGACCCTGCTGCTGACATGTTCCGAGACGGTGGCGTCATCCGTCTGAATCGCCTGGGCGGCGGCGCGGACCGTGACCGACTCCGTGTGAACGCCGACCGCCAGTGTAACGTCGTTGCGGACCACCTCGTTGCTGCCTACGACGACCCCTATTTTCTCGAGGCGCTGAAACCCGGGCCTCTCCACGGTGAGGTTGTAAGTTCCCACGTGAATGAATTGGATATTGTAGATCCCTTTCTCGCTCGTAAGAACCGAGTAGGTGTCGCCCGAACCTTGGTTCACCGCCCTGATACGACATTCCGCAATAGGTTTGTCACTGGCATCCGTAACGGTTCCCACCAGGGAGGTCGTAGTTGCTATCTGTCCGAACCCTTCCGCCGCCAAGAGCGTGGCCGCCACGGCAACATAGATACGTCGCATTGGTTCCCCCCTTTAGTCTTGGCCAAAAGGGCCATTGGCTCCCTGTCTGCGTCGAAAACGGCAGGACGGAAGCAGTTGTTTGGACCGTCAAGCGCCGCCGGTTTTGGCCGCGCACGCTGAGATGCCGGTCTCGCGGTTCTCAAGTGCGACAACACACAGTCGGCCGGCAAGCTGCTGCAATCAGCGCCGCCCAGGTTAGTCACATTTACTAACCGTAAACTGTATCTCTTTAGGCTTCGCCAACGTGTACACTCTTCCCACGTCAGAGTGCGCACTGGAGCTTTCTGAACTTGCACCCTCGTGAGCAAATGCACGGAGCGGAGGGGTCCGCTCGCGATTGATACCCAGCCGCTGCATCTTGGCGATCAAAGTCGTCCGCGGCAGGCCCAGCAGGACGGCCGCACCATTCGGACCGCCGACCGCTCCCCCTGTCTGCTGGAGAGTCTGAAGGATGTGCGAGCGCTCCGCCTCTTCCAACGTCACGGGCGCGGATAATTTCGTGTAGGTCAGTTCGGGCAGCGGACCATCCAGCACAGTGCCTTTCGAAAGAATCACGGACCGCTCAATGAAGTTTTGTAATTCCCGAACGTTGCCCGGCCACGAGTGACGCGCGAGTGCGGCCATGAATTGATGTGCAATGGCCACAATCGGTTTCCGCATGCGCTTCGCGTAATCCATCGCAAAGTGGTTGACTAACAAGCGAATATCTTCGGGGCGATCGCGCAACGGCGGCAGTTCAATGGGGAACACGCTGAGCCGATAGAAGAGGTCGGCGCGAAATTGACTCTCGTCGACCATTTCAATGAGATTGCGGTGTGTAGCGCAGATCACGCGCACGTCGGTGTGTATTGTGGCAGCCCCGCCGAGACGCTCGAACTGTCTTTCCTGCAAGACGCGAAGGATCTTTGGCTGCAGCTCTAGCGGCAGGTCGCCGATCTCGTCCAGGAACAAGGTGCCCCGGTTAGCCCGCTCGAACCGTCCGATGCCGCGCGTGACCGCTCCGGTGTAGGCACCACGCTCGTGACCGAACAGCTCGCTTTCGAGCAAACCCTCGGGAATTGCGGCGCAATTCACCTTCACAAACGGGCCGTTCGATCGGCCGCTGCACTTGTGAATGGCTTCCGCAATCAGTTCCTTGCCAGTCCCCGTTTCTCCGTTGATCAACACCGTGGCGTCGGTCGGCGCCACGATCCGCACCATTCCGAGTACCTGCCGGAGAGCGGCGCTGTTACCGATGATCAGGGGTAGGCCACCGGCCCGGAATTCGCTGTTGTCAGGTGGGATTGCCCACCATTTCGTGTCGTCGATTTCAAAGCATGCAGTATGGTTGATTGGAGGTGGTTCAGCCACCCGACTCGCATTTGCAGCCATCTCGTGACTCCTTCCTTCCGTTGCGCCTTCAGCCCTTCCTTCTTTTGGTTAATTGTGGAGCCAGTCCAACTTGGAGCCAACCCTCGATGGAAATCGCGGAACTACCATATGGCGACGCCCGGGAACGCCTTTTGAGGCACTGGATACCCTCGTACGGGTATTAGGGCTAGCTCTTCTGGTTTCCAATGTCGATACGCTTCCAGCCGAAGAGGCGAGAGTCGCTCGACCAGGCGCCGGGCCCCACCAGCGCCAAACCAACCCCCAGGGCTACCACTAGGATATGAGCCAACGGATCCCCAGGCTGCGACAACGCGCACCACAACTCACTTACGGCCGCGAGCGCGCCCGCCATGGGAGTCCATAAACCCGCAAGCAAAAGTATTCCCGCACCGCTTGCGAGCACGAATACTACGGCTCGTTCGAGCGGAGGCTCGCCCTGCCATCCGCTGATCCCATGATCAACTAATGTCAAGCCGGCAACCAGCCGCATCAGCAGCAGGCCGATGCCGGGCCAACCGCCTGGGAATGTTGAAGAGAACCGTCGAAAGAGCAGCACTCCAGTTGAATTTACGAGATTTTCCCAGCGCTGAAAAGCTCAAAAAGGGTGCGGGCACCAACTCTTTGTAGGGACTAGGATTCGATGATTCCGCGCTTCAGCCCGATCATGGCGGCGTGGGTTCGGTCCCTCGCCCCCAGTTTCGCGAGGATGCTTCTGACTCGCCCCTTCACGGTTTCTTCCGGGATTGAGAGCTGAGCGGCAATTTCCTTATTAGCATTCCCGCCCGCAATCAGCCGCAGGACATCGACTTCCCCCGCGTTCAAAGCATCGTCATTGGCATGTTCGGCAACTTGGTAGGAGATTTCGGGAGAAAGGGTCTTTTTCCCGGCGTGAACCGCGCGAATGGTATCGACAAGCTCCTTATACAATAGATTCTTAAGCAGATAGGCCCGAGCACCCGCCTTGAGGGCGCGGAAAACCTGGACGTCGCCAGCGTAGGTGGTCAGCACAATGATTCGAGCGTCGGAAAATTCGCCGAGAATAGCGATCATCGCATCCACCCCGTTCATTTCCGGCATCTGCAAGTCCATCAGGGTCACGTCCGGGCGCAGAGCACGGAACTGCTGGATCGCTTCATGCCCGTTAGAAGCTTCGCCGACTAAGCTCATATCCGGTTGATGAGCGACAAGCGCAACGATCCCTCCGCGGAATAGCGGGTGATCGTCGACTGCCAAAACCCGAATCATGAGTTCGTTCCTGTCCTCTTTGAGATCCGGAATCGGCGAGCAGGAGAGGTCGCATACGTAATCGACGCGGGAATTCTCAGATCGACCTCCGTACCGGACTCTTGCTGACTCGATATTTCCAACTGACCGCCAATGAGTTGCGCGCGCTCGCGCATGCCAGCCAAGCCCCAGTGTCCGACGCGTTCTTGTTCCTCAAGTACCTCCGAGTCGATGCCTTTTCCATCGTCGCGAATGCGCAATCGAAACTGCCGCTCGCCATACTCAATGGCCACCGCGATCCGCCGCGCCTGTGCATGCCGGAACGCGTTGCGTAGCGCCTCCCCGGCAATCCGGTAAACTTCATCCCGGAGGATCGGATGGACGTCCCGCGGCTTGCCTTCCACCTCCACAGAGTATTCCACGCCATTCGAATTGCTTTCGTCGCCCGCCAGTTCCTCTCCCAGAGAGCCGATAGCCTGGGCAAGGTCGTTGGTTTCGACCGTGGAGGAACGCAACCCCTGTACGGCGTCCCGGCCTTCCGTGATCGCCTGCGCAGCCTGATCGAGAGCGTGCTCCAGTGTCTTCCGGGCTTCCGCCGGGCGGGCCGGGAGTTCGTCATGAGCCACTTGAAAGCGGAGCATCAACCCCTGAAAACTCTGCAGCAGCGTGTCGTGTAGTTCGCGAGCGATGCGCGTGCGCTCGTCCATCCGCGCGTTGAATTGCTGGGCGATCTGCTGGAGGCGGAGACGGTAGGCGAACCACAGCGAAACCAGAGCGAGCATCCCGCAGACCGACTGGAACCACCACGTTCCCCACCACGGGGGCAGGATTTGGATCCTCACCGCCACTCCGGGTTCGCTCCACGCGCCACCACTGGTCGCGCCCTGAACCAGGAACGTGTACTTGCCCGCCGGCAGCGTTGTATAGGTCGCCTGCCGCCGGTCACTGCCTACTTCGTTCCAATCCGGCTCCAAGCCCTCCAGCTTGTATCGATAGCGGTTCGTCGCCGAATTGAAGTAGCTGAGCGCCGCGAAGCCGAATGAGAAAACATTTTCCGCATGGGAGAGAACTAGATCCTTGGTGTACGAGACAGACCGTTGAAGCGAAAAATGACTCTCACGCTTTGCCGAGTTTCCCGGGAGCCGGAAGTCGGTAAGAACAATTGGCGGTATGTACGAAGCATCGATAACCTGGTCTGGGAAAAAAGCTGTGGCCCCACTGAACCCGCCGAAGAACATCTCCCCGGTTGGGCTTTTGAAACACGCGCCCCAACCAGTCAAATCCGGGCCCGGTAATCCATCGGTAGTCGAATAGGTCTTGAATTCCCTGCTCCGCTGATTGAATCTCGCTACCCCGTTGTTGGTGCTCATCCACAGATCGCCATGGTCGTCTCCCAGGACGCAGCCCACCGCGTTGCCGGGTAAGCCATCCCGCCGCGTGTAGACCGTGAACGCGCTCGTTTTCGGGTCGAATTCGTTCAGCCCGTTCTGCGTGCCGAGCCACATCGTTCCTGAGGCATCGAAGTGCACGGAGTTTACCCGGCTGTCGCTCAACGTCCCGCGACGATTCGTATCTGCCTGATACATGGTGAGACGGCCGGTCGCCGGGTCGAAATGACGTAGACCTGAGGAGTCCGTGCCGAGCCACAGGGTCCCATCCCGGTCCTCGACCAGATCCAGATAAAACAGGTCTTTCTGGGCGTCGAGCTTATAAGTCGTGAAGCGCTCCGTTGCTGCGTCGAAGCGATTCAAAGCGTCCTGGGTCACGGCCCAGAGCGTCCCGTTATGATCGACGAGCAGACGCGACACGAAGTCGTTGCTCAGGCTGTATGAATCGGTCGGATCGTGCCGATACGTCTTGAATCGCCCCGTCCGCGCGTCGAAACGGTGGAGACCATGGCCGTAACTACCGGCCCAGAGATTGCCGGAGTGGTCTTCGCGAATCGTGATCACGTCGGAACCGAAGCCAGGTTCGGAAGTCCGGTATGAGGTGTAGCGCCCTGCCTTGCGGTCGATACGGTGGAGCGCGGCAGAGGTGCCAATCCAGAGGGTTCTCTGACTATCTTCGTAGATTGCGCCCACAAAGGGTTCAACCCTACTGTTAGGATTGCTGGGATTGTAAGGAATTCGCTTGAAGGACAATGGCTTCGAAGCAAAACGGGTGAGGCCCATTCTGCCCAACCCAGCCCAGATGCTCCCTTCCCGATCCGCGAATAGACTGATCACACTGTCTTGGGCGAGGCTCTCGGCATCGGCAGGATTATTGTGGTAACGGACAAATCTCCCATGCTCACGATCGAATTTGAGCAGTCCGGCGCCGTGCGTCGCGAGCCACAGAGTGCCGTCGTGATCTTCGGTCACTGCCCTTATGGCGAACGCTGCGCCGGGCGGACCTTCGGTGTGCAGCGAATAGGGAGTGAGCGTATTCGTCTTCCGGTCAAACACCGCCAACGGCTTACCGGAGTTAAAGATCCAGAGTACGCCGAAGCGATCCTCGTAAAATGAAAACCCCCACGACAGGCCAGGCAACGGAATGTGTAGCGTTACCTTCCCTGTTCTTCGGTCGAATTCGTCCAGGCCCGCGAGATTCGCAACCCAAAACCTGCCCTCCTTATCTTCACCACTTGATGTGATGCCGTCGCTGCCCAAGCTTGAAGGATCGTTCGGATCATGGGCATATCGGTGAATTCGCCCCGTCGCCCGATCTAATCCATACAAGCCCGTGCTGGTAGCAAACCACAGCTCTCCAGCAGCGTCCTGACTGATGTGGCTGACAAACGGAACCGGGTACCGCGTAAAGGTCTCGGTCTCGGGGTCGAGTTTATTGACGAACTGATCGCATCCCACCCAGAGAGCGCCATCGCGATCCTTGAAGAGGGCGCGAATGTACACGCCGCTGAAACTGTTGGGATTTCCCGGATCGTGAGCGAAGACTCTGAAGTTGTAGCCGTCGTACCTGTTCAGCCCGTATTGCGTGCCAAACCACATGAAGCCTTGATTGTCCTGTACGATTTGGCCCACTTTGGTTTGCGACAACCCGTCGGCTGTGGAAATACGTGCGAACCGGATGTCCGTCCCATCGACGATGGGTGCCTGGACTGGCCGGGCATCAACTGCGGCGATGGGGTAGCGAGACGCAACTTGAGAGCTTGCGCCCGTTGCAGTCAGCATCAGAAAGACGATTAATAGAATCGCCTTCGTCATCGCGGCAGCTCCTTTTGACGAATCCCCTTTCGCCGGCTAGTCAAATAATATCAAAGGCGTGGATAAACACGCTGCGCCCGTTCGGGGCCGCGGCCCGCACCCGCGCTTTGGCGAGAAAGGGGCGGTTTCAGGGCTTGAAACACGCTGCAATCCCCAAATCGGTTAAGCACGCCACCGGGAGAACCCTAGTCGTGAGTTCGTCACCTTCTTCCGGAATATCCCAAAAACTCTGCGGCCGGGCCTACAGCGGGTACTTCGCATCACCGAAACAGCGGGGCTTTGCCTCCGACGCGAGTTCTTCAACATCCTGAACCATCCCAACTTCCGAGGTCCGACCAACAACCCGACTAGCCAACTCTTGAGAATCTCCCCCCGACATTTCAGACCGATAGCCTTCGCAGCGAGTGGCCAAATGGAGACTCGGATGTCGAAATGAAGTCGCGCGTCCGGTGGGCGGACAGCCAGAGATCGAGACAATTGTGGACCGGCAATTGTGGACCGGCACTTGCAAGTCTGCTTCTGGAAAGGATCGTGATGGTTACATTGGCAGACGCACGTAAGGTTATTGCAGCAGCGGAAAAGAAGGCGACGGAAATCAAGCAGCCGATGAACATTGCGGTAGTCGATGAAGGGGGAAATCTTGTTTCCCACGTCCGCATGGACGGCGCTTGGATCGGCAGTATCGACATCTCAATCAACAAAGCCTTCACCTCACGAGCGTTCGATAGTTCAACGCGAGATCTCGCGCAACACTCACAATCGGGTGGCCAGTTTTTCGGGATTCACGTATCCAATCATGGCCGCGTGATGGTTTTCGCCGGCGGTATCCCCTTGAAGCGCGATGGGAGGATTGTCGGCGCGGTCGGTGTCAGCGGCGGCTCCGGAGAGCAGGATCACACGGTGGCGGAAGCCGGAGCCCAAGCATTCTATGTTCGTACAGGAGAACAACTAGATGGCAAGTAATCGTGGAGTTGTATACGTCGGACCTGGAAAGGTCGAGGTACAGTCGATCGATTTCCCCAAACTATCTCTAGGGTCGCGCAAATGCGAGCATGGCGTGATCCTCAAACTGGTAAGCACCAACATCTGCGGCAGCGACCAGCACATGGTACGCGGCCGGACCACGGCGCCCGCCGGTATGGTCCTCGGTCACGAGATCACCGGCGAGATCGTCGAGAAAGGCCGGGATGTGGAGTTCCTAAGCGTGGGCGACCTGGTTTCCGCGCCCTTCAACATCGCGTGCGGGCGTTGCCGCAACTGCCGTGAAGGCAAGACCGGCATCTGCCTGAACGTCAACGGAGATCGCGCGGGCGGCGCATTCGGATACGTCGACATGGGGGGCTGGATTGGCGGCCAGGCCGATTACGTGATGGCGCCCTATGCCGACTTCAACCTGCTCAAATTCCCGGACAAGGAGCAGGCGCTGGAAAAGATCGAGGACCTGACGCTGCTCTCCGACATCTTCCCGACCGGATACGACGGGGCGGTGAAGGCTGGCGTTACAACGGGGTCCACAGTCTACGTTGCCGGCGCCGGGCCCGTGGGACTTGCCTGTGCCGCCTCGTGCCAGTTGTTGGGAGCCGCTGTAGTGATCGTGGGAGATATGAATCCGGAGCGTCTCGCACAGGCGCGAAGTTTCGGATGCGAAACCGTCGACCTGCGCGAGCGGATTCCGCTAGGGGAACGCATCGCCCAAATCGTCGGGGTCCCCGAAGTCGATTCGGCGATCGACTGCGTAGGTTTCGAGGCGAAGGGTCAGGCGGAGCAGACCGGAACAGAGCAACCGGCTACCGTGCTCAATTCCTTAATGGCGTTGACTCGGGCGGGCGGAGCTATCGGCATTCCGGGGCTGTATGTCACGGACGATCCGGGCGCCAAGGACGCCAATGCGAAACAGGGCGTGCTAGGTCTGAGGATTGGTCTTGGCTGGGCAAAATCCCACACCTTCGGTACGGGGCAATGCCCTGTTCTGCGATACAACCGTCAGCTCATGATGGCTATCCTGCACAACAAGGTCGCTATTGCGAAGGCCGTGAATGTCACGGTGCTGCCGCTGGAGGAGGCACCGAGAGGTTACAGCGATTTCGACAAGGGTGCCGCAACGAAGTTCGTTCTGGACCCGCATGGGATCGTGAGATCGAAATCGCGCCGCACCGCGGCCGAGTTAGTAGGAGCGCGCAGCTAAGTCCAGGACCGATTCAACGAAAGGGTGGCCTGCTTCCGAGAGTTGCCACCCTTTACGCTATCCAGGCAACTACATGATCCGCTTCTGGGCGCGGATCGCATAGTAACGCATTTGCGGCCCTCACCCGCTACGGCGCCCAGTACCGTGGCTTTTGCCAGCATGATCGATGGAATTGTAGAGCACGTGATTACAGCGTTGGGCGACAAGACGACGCGACCGACAAAAGGGCGACCAGGCGCGGCAGGGCGGCATCGCGACGGATTAGGGAGGCCCAAGGATCACGCGCGAGGGTCTCGAAATCAGAGTATTTGGGCTCGGCCTTCAGTAACGGGAAATTCTGGATCGAAACCACTTCGACCGGCTTCAGTTTAGTGCTCCCCCTTTATATATTAGGGTTCAAGAACGATCTTGCCACGTGTATGGCGCTGCTCAAGCTCTCGATAGGCATCGCGAACCTCGGCCAGAGGATAGACTTTAGCGATCGGAATCTCAAGGCGGCCGGCAGCCAGTAGCCCAGCTAGATGCGCGAGCACGTCTGCAGTCGCGCCTTCATGGTTACCTTCCGTCTTCACGCCATACTTAGCCGCTGCGGCGAAGTCGATGATCGTGTCGATTCGATTCGTAGGGACGCCCAGTTTAAGTGCCAGTTCGACGTATCCCCCACCGAATGTGTCAACGAAGGAATCGACTTTCCCTCCGGATGCAGCGCGGATCCGATCTTCAACCCCATCACCATAGGTAACAGGAATTACGCCGTGATCGGCGAGCCACTTGTGATTCGCGTCGCCGGACAAGCCAATAGCCTTGGCCCCAGAATTCCTGGCCAACTGCACCGCGATCGAGCCTACCCCACCCGCAGCACCGGAGACAACGACCGTGTCGCCCGTGCTCAGACCAACGCTCCGCACCGCAGCGTAAGCCGTGGTGCCGGCCACGAACAGGGCACCGGCTTGCTCCCACGACACGTTTGCAGGACGGGGCACAAGGTGGCCGGACTCGACGAGTACGAACTCGGCTTGGCTGGATCTATCGTTGGTGAATCCAATGATCTCGTCGCCTGCCGCAACATTCGCCACGTCCGGGCCGACCTCCTCCACGATGCCCGCGAAATCGCTGCCCTGTCCTGAAGGAAATGTTGAAGGCCAGCGGTCGGCAAACATTCCTTTCCGGATCGAGGCCTCGCCCGGATTTATGCCCGCAGCCTTGACCCGGACAAGGACCTTCCCAGGCCCCGGGGTTGGGCGGTCGACTTCTACTACTTGCAGAACTTCGAGCCCACCATACTTATCGAATCTCACTGCACGTGGCAAACGTTTCTCCTCCCGAGAGCAACACTGGTGTTAGATTCCGCTCAATCGCCCCCCGATTCGCTAGAACCAAGCGGATCGGTATGAGGCAAATGCCGACCATCCACCGTCTCAAACAGACCTCGTCCCCGACCGGACTGTTTCCACGCTCAGGGAATCATTAGGCTCTAAGTTCGTGCTGTCCCGGCCCATGGCCGTTTGACGGCGGCCTCAATCGCGATTGCTACTCCGCTCAGCGCGTGCCTTCCTTGAGGTTCAACAAGTCCCACTCCCACAGCAGGCCCTGGCCAAAGGCGCCGCCCCGCTGTGCGAACAATTTGGTGACCTGATCGGCGGTTACTGCACGTGCCCAGTCGCGCTGCAGTTCGGACACATAGGCCCAGGTCGTGATTGGGTGTGCGCCCGCCTGCACCATACGTTCCACCGCCATGTCGTGGGCTTCGCACGACGCACCGCCACAGGCATCTGTGACGACATAAACGTCATAGCCCGCGTCCAGCGCGGACAGGACAGGCATAGCAACGCACACCTCGGTCCACTGCCCGGCGATTACGAGCTTCTTCCGTCCAGTCTTCTCCACCCAGTCGACGATACGCGGGTCTTCCCACGAATTGAGAGTCGTTCGGTCGATCGGCTTGACTGCCTTGGTCGCATCGGCCAGAGGCGCGACCAAACCCTGACGCTCCTTGAAGGCAGCCGTGGTCAGCATTGGCACTTTGAAGATGGCTGCCGCCTCGGCCAGCGCCACGGCATGGTTGATGAGCTCGCTCGCGTCGTGCGAGCGAATGGTGAGCATCTGTAGATATTGATGGTCGATCATCAGCAGCGAATGATTATCCGGGCTGAGCAGCGTCTCGGCTGGATTGGCAGGCATCGCATCTCTCCTTTAGCCCCATGTCGGGCTTGCGTGACGAGGAAGGTCTTGGGGCACTCAAAACAACGGTCAGGCGTCTTACAAGCGCCATCGCTGACTTGTATTGCACGTCCCGTGCCTTCAGTTAAGCCTCTTTAAGTCATGTATAAGCGTCTATTTCCGAGACTTATGACTTCAAGAAACGTCGGTTCTTCGCCGCTGACTGTCCGTGAGACGACTCGGTCGGTCTCATGCGGGGTCCGCCGAGAGTTAATTGGATACCGAATCGGGTTCGCGGGGGAGGATGCTAAAACCACAGCATATGGCGTAGTGGAGGTGTCCAACATAAGCGGCCAGCGTCGTCAGCCAGAACACGTCGAACACACTCGCCTCTACGACGAGGTCCGTCACCCATCTATGCGATTGGAGACGTAGGGCGGACGGCCTACGTCGCCATCGTGACGTCGGAAGGCCCCTCTCGAGATTCCTCATGCGACTCGAGTTTGCCAATTCATTCATTCTGCTTAGCGGAGAGCCCGCACGCCCGGCTTGCCATGGAACTTCGGCAACGGCTAGACGCATGCAATTCCTCAAGGCGACTGAGGTCAACATCGGCTCGATGTGACAGGAAATTCGGGAATGCCGGTGAACGCAGACGAAAAGGTAGCGGAAAACACTGAAGCCGGTGCCGAAGAAGAGTACTAACGTAATGAAATCGTTGCGTTTTACCGAAATTGGACCGCCATCGGAGTTGCGAATCGAAGAAGTCCCGATTCCGGAGCCCGGCGAAGGCGAAGCACTCGTTCAAGTGAAGGCAGCAGCCATCAATCCAAGCGACATCGGGAACGTCGCCGGACACTTCAAGAACACGACACTGCCGCGAACCCCCGGCCGGGACTTTGCGGGCATTGCCGTAAAAGGCACGCACCACGAAGGCGCCGAGGTCTGGGGCAGTTCCGGGAAGCTCGGTATCGTGAACGATGGATCCCACGCCGAATATGTCGTCGTCCCGATGGAAACGATGTCGCTCAAACCGAAGTCGTTGAGTATGGCGCAGGCGGCGGCAATTGGGGTTCCTTACATTACGGCTTGGGCATCGGTAGTGAGTGCGGCTCAAATCCAGCCGGGCGAAACCATTCTCGTGATTGGCGCGGCTGGTGCGGTGGGACAAGCAGCAATTCAGATCGCGAACTGGAAGCAGGCGCGGGTTATTGGCGCGGATATGGGATCCAATCCGATTCCCGGCACCGAGACAGTGATCAATACCCAAACCGAAGATCTTGAAAAATGGGTTCTGGAGCTGACGTCGGGGAAAGGCACCGATGCGGTCTTTGATACCGTAGGTGGCCCCATGTTCGAGCCCGCGTTGCGATCACTCAGGTTCGGCGGGCGGCAGGTGGCTATCGCCAGCCCTGGACATCCTCGAGTAAGCTTCAACCTCATGGACTTCTATCACAATTCGTCTCGTCTGCTTGGAGTAGACAGTTTTGGACTGACGTCCCGCCAGATAGCGGCAATCGAAGACGAGCTTCGGCTGGGGTTTGAAACGGGGGCGTTGAAACCACCCCTGGTCGAGCTGGTTCTGTTTGAGAATGCTGCGGACGCGTACAGCCGGGTGGCTGCCCGAGAGGCGAAAGCCAAGCAGGTGCTGAGCTTCGACTGTAAGAATGACTAAAGGGAGTTTGGATTTGAAATCGCTACTCAACAAAAGTGAGATCGGCCTTGAGGGAGAATTGCAATGAAAAACACCATCGGCGTCTACAGCGCTCCCCAGTCGCACTGGGTCGGGGACGGCTTTCCGGTCCGCTCCCTTTTCAGCTATAACAACCACGGCAAGGTCCTGAGCCCATTCCTTTTGCTGGATTATGCAGGCCCCGCCGAGTTCCCTCCCGCCAACGGCCATAACAGAGGGGTCGGAGTACATCCCCACCGCGGGTTCGAAACCGTCACCATCGTCTACAAGGGCGAGGTTGCCCATCGCGACTCCACCGGCAAAGGCGGCGTGATTGGTCCAGGCGACGTTCAATGGATGACCGCTGCGGCCGGCATCCTTCATGAGGAGTTCCACTCCGAAGCGTTCTCGCGGTCAGGCGGCGTCCTGGAGATGGTGCAGTTGTGGGTCAACCTGCCGGCCAAGGACAAGATGACCCCGCCAAAATATCAGGTGATCCTCAACAGAGACATCCCCGCCGTGCGCCTTCCGAAAGAGGCGGGAACCTTGCGCGTCATTGCCGGGAACTATTCGGGACATCAGGGACCGGCGAGCACCTTTTCCCCCCTGCTTATCTGGGATGTCCGGCTCCACGCCGGAGCGAGTGCCGAACTGCCTGCTCCCGAGGGCTGGAACACCGCGCTCGTTGTCCTGCATGGAACCGTGCAGGTCCATGGCGGCGCCCCGGCGCGGGAAGGCCAGCTCGTGGTGTTGGATTCAAACGGCAGCGGCCTTTCCATCGAAGCCACCGATGACGCCGTCATGCTGCTGCTCAGTGGTCAACCCATCCCTGAACCCGTCGTGGGCCGCGGGCCGTTCGTGATGAACACGCAGGAAGAAATCGCCAAAGCCATCGAGGACTTCAACAGCGGTCAGTTCGGGCACGTCGCCCATTAGACCAAGAGGTTCCGGGCTCACATGGCCAAACTCTTGGTAAGCGTCTCGTGAACCGCTCTTCCTGACGTACCAGCGGGTGCCGCATTGTGGTGTCATGAGCGACAACGCTATCGAACCGAAGCCGACCAATCCGAAAGTAGACGAGTGGGCGGAGCGAATCGCTGCGCAACAGCGCAGCGGTATGTCCGTGAAACAGTTCTGCAAGGAGCAAGAGCTGACAGAGTACTCCTTTTACGCTTGGCGTAAACGGCTCCGGGAAAGTGGGCCGGTGCGGTTCGCCCTGGTGGAGAAGAGCGCGCGCCGCCAGGAGCGCACGGCGGAGCCGATACTGGAATTGGTGCTGGCGGCCGGCGAGCGACTGCGCATTGGCCCTGGCGTGGACACCGCGACCTTGCGGACCGTACTGGAAGTGCTGCGGGGATGTCCACCTCCGGGTATCGCTCGATGACCATACGAGCGCCGCTCTCGGTGCCTAAGTCCGCGGCGATGCCGTCAGCAGCACCGCTCCTCCGGATCGCGGTCTGCACGGTCCTGCGTTCGGCCATTCACAATTACAGCGGCCCCCTCCGCTGCGAGAGCTGAAGCTATCGCTAACCACCGCCGGCACGGCGGTGACTGTCAATGCGGTCCTTCCCAGCCCGACCGCGTCCGAGGGAGTCAATGAGTTTGTGGATAGTCTTGCACGAGCCAAGGGCGTCGATCGCCGAACAATCGAGCACCAGTTCTTCGTTAAGGACCGGCCCACGTCGATTATCCAGCGGTTTGCCACCTCTGAAGAGATAGCTGCCCTGGTGGCATTCGTTTGCAGCCCACTCGCTTCGGCAATCAACGGCGCCGCCCTTCGCGCGGACGGCGGTGTGGTGCGATCGATAGCCTGAGCGGGACTTAATGTCGGGCCGCTAGAAACGTGTCGATTTCGCTGACGGTTTCCTTCACGCCTGCCTGTTGATTTCGATCGAGAGACTGTACCACCGCATTGACGTTCTTGCTGCGCGAGGTCCGGACCGCTTCCCCCGCCGGACGCCGTTCGATAACCCGAGGACCACAATTGCTCCGGACAGCGCTGGCAAGACGCTTCCGCGCACGAAAATGGCTCGACTTTGTCGCTGCTTTCGAACTTTCAAATGCCTGCGCCGTTTCCGTGAGGCCCAAGCCGTCGAAATCGCGCAATCGGATAGCCGCGCGATCCCGCTCGGAGAGCTTCTCCATACCGGCCTGCAGCCATTGCAGCCGTTCCATTTGTTCGACTCTTGCCAGCGGTGACAGCCCCGGATCGCGAGTATCGATATGTGGGAACTGATCCAGCGAGAGGGTGGGTCGATCGATCCGAAAGAACATGCGGACCTCGTTCATGGCGATCGAATAGAGCCAACTCTTGAATTTTGAACTCGTGCGCAACTGGTCACGGTGGGCGAATGCGCGTAGCAGGGTCTGCTGAATAATGTCGTCTGCGTGGTCTGAAGCACTCAGTCGCGCTTGCACGAACCGCCGCACCAACGGCAGATTCGGGGCGAGCAACCTTTCAAAAGCATCTCCTGTCATTCTCACCTCACCTGCCCTCCTTGAAAGTTCGTTTGGCGTTCTAACTCTGCCACGGGTACAGGCATTCGGCCTGCCAAGGCGCCTTACCGTCATCCCCATGAAACGATTAACACTCAGGCGTTCGCGAATGCCAGTTGCCGGCTTGAGTCTGTCGGCATTTCGACAGCGCGCCCGTTGACTGACAGGCCCGGCGGGTGAATCGTACGCGTGCTACCCCAGGAAACGGAGTATCGACCGGAAAACCGAGTTCACGCCAGGCGGAGAATCCGCCCAGCAGCGCGTGAAGGTGTGTGATGCCATGCCGCTTCAGTCGAAGAGCCGCTCGCGCTCTTCTGATCTCGTCGGGACAGGAGCAATAGAACACTACTTCCTTATTTGCGATGGCTGGCAGCAGGGAATCCAGATCCTCGAAGGCGACCGCGAGCGCCTCGGGAATGCAGTCATCCTGCCTTTCGACCTCCAGTCGAAGATCCACTGCTACCAGTGGTTCGCCCTTTTCATCCACCGTTTGAGTTCGCGCTGTGTAATGCGACGCGTTCGGTGGACGCGATATAGCCGCCTGCGGCGAACGAATTTGGAAATGAGATACACCAACAAACCGGCCCCCAAAGCGATTCCAGTCCAGCGCCGAATGTGGACATTCCGGCGGCTCCTGCAATGAAATCTGCGCCGGTCCAATTGAACTCGCGATCTGCACCCAAAGCATTAAGCTGTGCGTCCATACCGCCGCAATAGCGCAAATGAGTCAGGCTCTCCCAGTCTTCCAACGCGCCCACTGGGTCTTGCTATACAGCTGCGCATAATTAAAGGGACTAAAGGGACATAACCTCCCACAAGACATCGCCGTTCGCCTCTAGGTGGCACTCCGGTCTGAAGGCAGTTGTGTTCTTCGTGCGACGCTGTTGTCAGGCTGAGTTCTGCCATGGATGCCCGGATGTCGGTTATTGCGGCAAGTGGTTCCGACGGCGACCAAGGCTTTGGTGCGGTCACTGCTCGCGGTTCCAGGGGGGAAGCGATTCTCGGATTTTCCAACAGGACAAGGCTGTGGTCAAAAATTGAACCGTACACCCAATTGGATCAGACGCTGGTCGCGGGCCGCGGTTGCCGCGTTGGGTGGTGGCGTGATGATGTTTCCAGCGGCATCCACCACGGCGGTGGTGCTCAGATTCGTCACGTTTAACGTATTCGTAATATTTGTCGACTCGGCGACGAACTCGAAGCTCTTGTGCTCATTCACCGGAAACAGACGGGAGTAGCGGGCGTTGAGTTCGAAGACCGCCGGAGCGCGAGCGGTATTCCGGCCAACAAAGAGCGGACGCTGGTTTGCGGCAGCCTCGGAGCTGTCGCCATTCAGGATACGAGTGCTCCCGATATTGAACACGTCGCCGCTCGTCGCGACCATGCCGATCGACAAGCGGTTGAGGTTCAGTAGATACTTGGCGAGCTTGCTGCTCCCATGGAACTGGGGCGCAAAAACTCCGGTCAGATTCAGGACGTGGCGGCGGTCGGTGAGGGAGTTGCCGCGGTCTCGGCGGCGGTCGGACGGATCGGACAGTGTCACGGTGGTGGCACTGTCGATGATGTTCTGTTCCGGCGCGTCGTCGATGGCGTGCGACCAGGTGTACGTCGCAAAGAGTTCATATCCGTGGGAAAAGCGCCTTTGAAGGGAGAGGTTCATCCCACTGTAGTCGGAGTTCCCGACTGATTCCGCCGAGAGTATGTTGGCGAAGCCCGGGTAAACGCGAGCGGTACTGCTGAAGATCGGGCGGCCGTCTGCGAGGAAGGCGCCCGTCGGAACCAGGTTGATGTTGCGGTAGATGGGCAGATGGGTTCCCTTTGTGTAAAGATACGAGACCGTCGCGACGAAGCCGGCACCGATCTCCTGGCTGATCGAAACATTCGCATTGATGGAATACAGCGTGGCGAAGTTTGGAGATATCGTCGTGATGTCGCCGGGTGGCACATTGAAACCGGTTGGCACGGACGGCAGCACGTTTGGAAAGGCGGGGGCGTACGGCAGGCCCGGTACAGCGGTGAGCGTGAAAAACGCCGGTGAGCCGTTATTGAGGAGGGCGCGGCGGTACTGGTCGGTCTGCGGGGGGTCATAGAAGATTCCGGTGCTCGCGCGAATGACTGTGCGCTCATTCTTGCCCAAACCATACGCCAAGCCGAAGCGTGGGGCAACGTTGTTTGTGTCCGTGTTAAAGTGCTGCGAGAACGGGAAAGGCGAGTTCTTGTTGGCGTCCGGCATCTTGTAGAGGTCGTATCGGAGGCCATAAACGACCGTCAGGTTCCTCAACGGCTTCCAACTGTCCTGGATGAAGAATCCACTGAACAGCGAATTGTAGTTCAGCGAGGGGTTCCCCAAGGTTTGTCCGTAAAGAACGTACGCGAAGGGATTGGTCCCGCTTGCCGCCGCTAGGTAGCTGGCAATCGTCGGAAACGCATAGAGGGCGCCAGTGGCCTGGACTTGAGTGTCGCGGATCCATCGGCTGCTGTAGCCGACTTTCAGTGCGTGGGTGTTGAAATCATAGCTGAACGTATCGGCGATTTCGGGGGTGGTCTCGTTGTAGATCATTCCTGCGCCGGTCGGACCTCCGAAGTTCGCCACGCCAAGAATCGTAATACTTGGACCGTTACCGCTACCAGAGAAGCGGTCGTTGGACTGGCCGCGATAGTCCACCTGGGTGCGGAGTTCGTTAACAGCGTGCGGGGAGACTGTGGAAACGACCTGGATAGCTCCCACGTGTGACCGGTCAACAAAGCTGTAGCTCTGCGAAGTGAGGTACTGCCCTCCAATGGCAGATGAGTTGTCGTACGGCGAGTCGTTGGAATGATGCATATATCGAATCGAAACCCGGTTGCGCGAGTTCACGATCCAATCGGCTTTTGCCATGTAAAAATAGACATCCTGGTGGAAGGGGATGGCGTTCGCGTAGCTCGCCGGAAGGCCAAGTTGGGCGATCACCGCAGCGGGCACCGTCACGGGCGCCGGGAGATCCCGGTTTACATGCTCGATGGACCCAAAGTAAAAGAGCTTGTCGCGGATAATCCGCCCTCCCCCGTCCGCAAAGTACGAATTCAGATTGACGTCAGGGGTTGCCACGTTCGGCGGAAGCAGCTTTGGCCGTGCGCTGAAGGGCGTGCGCCGGAAAATGAATCCTCCCTCCCCGTGGTAATCGTTCGTGCCGGACTTCGTGATTGTGTTGAATACTGTTCCTACCGTGTTGCCGAACTCCGGTGCGAAGCCGTTTGATACCGCTTGAACCTCTTGCACGTACGTATTCGAGATCGGGATCAATCGGATCCCGGCGCGGTCGCTCTCTGTGTCGTTGCTACCGTCGATTTCGTAGTTGATGCGGTCGTTAAAGCCGTTCGCGTCGATTTTTCGAGGAACCCCGAATTCCGTGTTCGCGATGCCGCTGACATTAGGCTGTAGGAGGATGAAGTTGTAAGGGTTTCGCGAGACCAGGGGCAAATTGCCAGTCGCGTTGTTGTCGAGCGTGATTCCGAGGTCCGTCCTATCCGGATCAGTGGGTGTACCACTTGCCGTCACTTCCACCTGTGTCGTAGATCCCGCAATTTGCATTGGCAGGTTGACGGTCACCGTGGCGCCAGCATTCACTTCAATGCCGGAGCGCTTTCCTGGTGCGAATCCAGGTGCCTGGACCTCAAGATCATAGGTGCCGAGT